>ENA-OFCE01000248-OFCE01000248.1-metagenomes-genome-assembly--contig:-NODE-248-length-37333-cov-6.692795_pt1 | contig 37333 bp, 35 predicted proteins | sample MGYA00153388_OFCE01 | MGnify analysis MGYA00153388 | reverse complement strand
CAATGAGTTGCAGGCTCTTCTCGTCGATGCAGACGACGGGCTCGCGTGGGTTCAGCGGTTGCGCATACAGCGACAACAGGTGGTACATGCGCTGGCGGTACTCGAGGGTGAGTTCGCCGACGCACCACATCAGCCGGCGCCAGGGTTTGAGATCGTTTTTTTTAACATGCGGCGCACCGTCTCTCGGCTTAGTTGCGCCATGCCCAATTCGCGTCGGGCGGCTTGCTCGAGCTCGACGACGGTCCAGCGCTTGCGCCCAGCCGGCGGTTCCGAGCATGCCAATGCCGTGACTTGCGCCTCCACGGCGGTGTCGTACTTGCGCGGGCGCCCAGGACGTGCAATGTCGAACAACGCCAGATCCAGCCCACCTTCCAGATACGCTGCGCGAGCGCGCCACAGCGCCGTACGGCCCAGCCCCAGCACCGCAATGATCTGCGCCTCGGGCACGCCCCTGTCCAGGCACGAAAGCACATGGGCTCGGTTGATCTCGCGGGCGTGATGAATTCCCTGCTCGCGAACCCGCTCGACGATCAGACGATCGCCCTCGCTCAGATGCATTTCGGTCTGGCGCATGACTACACCTTTGAGCGTCGAGTGGCGAGATCAGAAGTTTATACATGTTCCGTTATTTATGTGTCATGACACTAGGGCGCGCGACTGCCACGGTTGCGCGATGGCGCGGGACTGTCAAGGTTGCGCGATAGCGCGGGACTGTCAAGGTTGCGCGATAGCGCGCAAGGGCAGATCGCGAATCGTCCACTGCACCAACGCTTCCAGCGCGGGCCGCGCAGCCCCTGCATTGGGGTGGTTCACCAGCGCGGCCAGCACGTAGCGCCGGCCGCTGTTGCTGAGCACATAGCCCGCCAGACCATTGGCGTCGCGCAAGCTGCCCGTCTTCAGGTGCGCACGGCCGGCGCCGGTGCGTGAACGGCGCAGCGTGCCGTCGACCCCCGAGATCGGCAGCGACGACATCAGCTCGCTCATCACCGGGCTGTCCCAGGCCCGCAGCAGCACCCGCGCCAGCAGTTGGGCACTGACCCGGTTGTCACGCGACAGCCCAGAGCCGTTGTCGATGACGATGTCGGCCGGCGGCTCGCCGGTGCGGTCGGCCAGCCACAGGCGCAGCGTCTCGCGCGCGGACTCGGGTGTGGCGGCCAGCGCCGGGTTGGCCTGCAGCGCCAGGGTCAGGAACAGCTGCTGCGCCATCACGTTGTTGCTGAACTTGTTGATGTCGCGCACCAGCTCGGCCAGTGGCGGCGAGCGCTGCTCGAAGGTGGGGCGGATGTCCAGGGGTGCGGGCCCCTCGCGCACCCGGCCCGTCAGCTGGCCACCCATCTCGCGCCACAGGCCTTCGAGCAGGCGGGCGTCGTAGCTGGCCGGCTGCGGGTCGGCCACGGGCCAGCTCAGTTCGCCGCAGCTGGCGGTGTAGCGGCCGGCAAACCGGGTCGGGCCGCTGCTTGGGCCGTTGTTTGGGGCGCTGGTCGGGGCGCCGGTCGGGGCGCTGTCGCCAAAGCTCGCCTGCAGTGCGCTGCGCCAGTCGCCACACGGGCCGGGGGACGGAGCCAGGGGCACGCTGCGGTCGACCGCAGCGCCGGCCAGGGGCGGCTCGACGAGCACGCGGGCCACGCCGGCGACGGCATCGGGCACGAAGGTGTAGACCACCGTGCGGTAGTTAAGCAGCAGGGCGCCGGGGCGCACGTTGTAGGGCCGCAGCGGTTCGCCGTCGAAGTCGCCGGGCGCGGTGTCGGGCACGGCGAAGGCGCTGTTGTCGAGCACGATGTCGCCGCGGATCTCGCGCACGCCCAGCTGCTGCACGCGGCGCAGCAACAGCCAGACGCGTTCGAGCACCAGCTTGGGGTCGCCGCTGCCTTTGATGTGCAGCGAGCCTTCCAGCACGCCGCCCTGCACCGGGCCGTTCAGCCACACCGGCGTGGCCCAGCTGAAGGCCGGGCCCAGGCGGTCGAGTGCGGCTGCGGTGGTCAGCAGCTTCATCAGCGAAGCCGGGTTTCGCGGCACGTGCTGCCGTGCCGACAGCACGGTGTGGCCGGTGTCGGCCTCGATCAGCACGGCCGACAAGGCGTCGGCCGGCACGCCCGCGCGCTGCAGCGCCTGCAGCACTTCGGGCGGCAGCTGGCGGGTGATCGGTGCTTCGCTGCCGGGCTTGGCCGACGCGGTGGCGCGTGGCACCGGCGTGGGTTTGGCGAGGGCCGGCAGCGACAGCGCCAGCAAGGCAGCGGCCCCGCTGGCGGCCCGGCGCAGGGCAGGGTGCAGGGGCATGCGTGAGGGCATGCATTCGATGATCGCACGGCTAAACTCGTCGCATGCCTGCCACCTTCATGACGCCGTGCACGTTGCCGGCCTCGGGGCCTTGATGCCGGCCCGCCTGCTGGCATTCGATACCTCGACCGAAGTGCTCGCCATCGCCCTGGGCACGCCGTCGGGCAGTTGGGTGCATCACGGATCGGGCGGCGCCAAGGCCTCGGCCACCCTGCTGCCCCAGGTGGCGGCCCTGTGCCAGCGCGGGGGCGTGACCTTGGAATCTCTGGACGCCATCGCCTTCGGACGAGGTCCGGGGGCCTTCACGGGCCTGCGCACCAGCTGCGCCGTCGCCCAGGGCCTGGCGCTGGGCCTGGGTTGCCCGGTGCTGCCTATCGACAGCCTGCTGATCGTGGCCGAGGACGCGCGCGCTCAGGTGGGCCGGGGTGGCGACGCCGACACGAACATCGATATCGATATCGACATTGGTGTGGCAATGGACGCCCGCATGGGCGAGGTCTACGCCGCACGCTGGCGCTGGCAGGGTGGCCGGTGGCATCTGCGGGACGCGCCGATGCTGTGCACGCCCGAGGCCCTGGTGGCGGCTTGGCGTGGCCAGCCGCCGGCCTGGCTGGCCGGGTCGGCCTGGGCCGCGCTGGGCCCGCGCCTGGCGCTGCTGGTGGGCCCGCGGGTGCTGCACACGGAGCAGAACCGCGCCGCCGCCTTGCTGCGCCTGGCCGTGGCCGCGCACGCCCGGGGCGACGGTGTCGACGCCGCCCTGGCCCTGCCGCTGTACTTGCGCGACAAGGTGGCCCTGACAACTGATGAGCGCGACGCGGTCCGCGCTGCGGCGGCCGCCGCATGAATGCATTGCTGAACCCACAGCCCTGGCCGCTTGAACGTCGCCCGATGCGCTCGACCGACCTGGCTGCGGCGGCCGACCTGGAGGCGCGGGCCTACAGCTATCCGTGGAGCCGCGGCAACTTCATCGACTCGCTGGCGTCCGGCTACATCGCCGAGTTGCTGGACTCGCGCGAGGCCGGCCTGGTCGGCTACTTCGTGGCCATGCCGGGCGTTGACGAGTTGCACCTGCTCAACATCACCGTGGCGCCGGACTGGCAGGGCCGCGGCCACGGCAGCGCCTTGCTCGATGTGGTGCAGGCCTGCGCGGCAGAGCGCGGACTGGCGACGCTGTGGCTGGAGGTGCGCGACAGCAACCACCGCGCCCGCGCGCTGTACCGCCGGCGCGGCTTTGCCGAGGTGGGCTTGCGGCGCGCCTACTACCCCGCCGCGGGCCGTCGCGAAGACGCCGTGGTCATGAGCCTGGCACTGGCGCTGGCAGGGCGCGACCAGGGCTTGTCGCCATGAGCTGGACCGGGCGCCAGACGGCGATGCTGGAGGCGATGGGCCTGCGGCTGTGGGAACCGGCGCAGCTGCAGCCGTCGCGAGTGCCCGCGTCAGTGCCCGAGCCCGCGACTGCGACTGCGACTGCGACTGCGCGTGACCTTGACCGCGACCGTGACCGTGACCGCACCCCGGCACCGGCACCGGCATTGCGGATCGCGCCCGCAGTCGCGCCGCCGCCGGTGCACGCCCCCCGGCCTGCAGCCGCTCAAGCGTCGCCGCCCGCGCTGACGGCGCTGGACTGGGCGGCGCTGCGCGAGACGGTGGCCGTCTGCCGCGCCTGCGGCCTGTGCGAAAGCCGCAGTCAGACCGTTTTCGGCACCGGTCACCCCCAGGCACAGTGGCTGGTCGTCGGCGAGGCCCCGGGCGAGCAGGAAGACCTGCAGGGCGAGCCCTTCGTCGGCGCGTCGGGCCAGCTGCTGGACCGCATGCTGCAGGCGCTGGGCCTGACCCGCGCCGCGGACGGCCCCGAGCCGCCGGCGCAGCGCGTCTACATCGCCAACACGCTGAAGTGCCGGCCGCCGCGCAACCGCAACCCCACGGCAGCCGAAATGGCGCAGTGCGAGCCGTATCTCGTGCGCCAGATCGAACTGCTGCAGCCGCGCATGATCCTGGCCATGGGCCGCTTTGCGGTGCAGGCCCTGCTGCGTACCGACGAACCGATCGGCAGGCTGCGCGGGCGCGTGCACCACTACCAGGGCGTGCCGCTCGTCGTGACCTACCACCCGGCCTACCTGCTGCGCAACCTGGCCCACAAGGCCCGCGCCTGGGAAGATCTGTGCCTGGCCGCCCATGCGGCACAGATGGCCCAGGCGCAGCTCCCTGGCTGAACGCCGGCGAGTCATGCGCAGCCAGGCAAGGCGGCCGCTGCTACATTGCGCCCGGGGGCTGTCCCCGGTCGATGTTGCCCCATGCCCTCACCGCAGTTCATCCAGTTACACCAGCCCGACTCGGCGCACCTAGCTGCCGAGGCCGTGCAGGGCCTGACGGCGGCTGCGGCGCAGCTGTCGCCCAAGTTCCTGTACGACGCGCTCGGTTCGCGCCTGTTCGACGCCATCACCGAGCTCGACGAGTACTACCCCACGCGCACCGAAGCCGCCTTGTTCGTGCGCCACGAGGGGGCCATCGCCGCGGCGGTGCACGCCGCAGCGGGGCCGGCGGCCACGCTGGTCGACCTGGGCGCCGGCAACTGCGCCAAGGCAGCGCGCCTGTTTGACAGCCTCAAGCCTGCGGGGTACGTGGCGGTGGACATCTCGGTGGACTTCCTGCGCCAAGCCGTCGCGGCGCTGCAACGCCAGCACCTGGGCGTGCGCATGACGGGCGTGGGACTGGATTTTTCGCAGCAGCTGGCCCTGCCCGATGGTTTGGTGCCCGGGCCGGCGGTGGTGTTCTACCCCGGCTCGAGCATCGGCAACTTCAGCCCCGACGCCGCGCTGCGGCTGCTGCGCCAGGCCCATACGCTGGCCGCAGGCGGCGCCTTGCTGATCGGCGTGGACCTGATCAAGCCCGCGGCCGTGCTCGAGCCGGCCTACGACGATGCGCTGGGGGTCACGGCGGCCTTCAACCTGAACCTCTTGAACCACCTGAACCGCTTGATCGGCAGCAACTTCCAGGTGCGCGACTGGCGCCATGTGGCGCTGTTCGACCCGCAGCACTCGCGCATCGAGATGCACCTGGAAGCGCGCCATGCGCTCGGCGTGTCCTGGCCGGGCGGCGAAAGGCGCTTCGACGCCGGCGAACGAGTGCACACCGAAAATTCCTACAAGTGGCAGCGCGCCGACTTCGAAGCCCTGTTGCGCGACGCCGGTTGGCGCCAGGTGCAGGCGTTCACCGATGAGCGCGACTGGTTCGCGCTGATGGTGGCGCGCGCGACGTAGTTCGCGCTCAGCGCAGCACGGGCAGCAGCATGCAGCAGGCCGGCGCGAGCAGGAAACGCTTCTCGCTGATCCAGCGCTTGCGCTAAACCAGTTCGGCATGCGCTAGCGCGATCTGCCCGGCTGGCCCTTTGAAGCCGAGCAGCCCCAGCTTGAGCCACAGGCGCAGTGCCTGGCCGAACGGCACCGGGGCGGGGGCGAAGGCGCGGACCGCGGCTGCACTCATCGCGGGGTCAGGCTGACGGCGGCGGCTCGTCCAGTGCCTTGACCGCGTAGATGTAGCCTTGACCGACGATCTCGTCGAAGCGCGACCACTGCAGCATGCCCACGCGTTCCAGCGGTGGGTGCAGGTATACATCGGTCATTCGCTGCGCCTGGCGTTGCTGCGAGCTGCTGTACAGGATGGTGACGTTGAGCAGGTAGGTGGCCAGCGTGGGCATGCGGAACCGTCGCTTGGCGCGCGGCCGCAGCTTGTCGCGCAGCAGTGCCCAGGGGCCGGGCACTTCATCGAACAACAGCTGGCGGACCTTGTTGGGTGCGAGGTCGACGCCGATGACGCGGCCGACGCCGCGCAGCCCACGCATCACATCGACCGGGAAGTTGTTGAAGGTGCCGCCATCGCACAGCAGGTCGCCTTCGTGCAACACCGGCGGCAGCGCGCCGGGGATGGCCACCCCTGCCCGCATCAGCTTGCCCAAGGGGCCGTGGCGCAGCACTTCCTGACGTGCCTTGGAGTAGTTGGCTGCAATGCAGAAGTAGCCTTTCCAAAGGTCTGTGATGTCGGGTGGCGGGCTGCCGAAAATGTCGCGCAAAGCGCCGTCGATGATGTTCTTCAAGCGCTTGCCGCTGATCAGCGAGATCAGCGGCAGCACGTTGTAATCGCCCGTGGGGTTGCGCATGAACTCGCGCCGGGCGACAGCCAGCACCTGTTCGTAGGGCTTGTCCGAGGCGACCAGCGCGGCCATGACGCCGCCAATGCTGGCGCCGCCGACGACGTCGATCTCGATGCCGCGCTCGCGCAGCGCGCGCCACACGCCCAGGTGGGCCAGCCCGCGTGCGCCGCCGCCGGCGAACACCAGGCCCACGGCAGTGCGTGCCTGCAGCCGGGCCAGCCGGGCCAGGTCGCCGGCGTGGCCGCGACGCAGGTGCACGTGGTCGGCCAGCGGGCGGCGTGCCAGCCAGCCGGGGGTGCCGTGGGGTTGGGCCCGCACGTCGGGATGAAGCAGCAGCAATACCTCCAGCGCCGCGCTGCCCGGCGGGCGCTGCATCAGGCAGCCGGTTTCGTTGGGGTGCAGCTGAGGTGGCCGGGTGGCGTCGGCCAGCAGCAGCAGCTCGTCGGCCTGACGGGCGCAGCGCTGGGTCCAGGCGGTGGGGGTGGTGTCGGCCACCAGCAGCAGGTGGTCGACCTGGGCCTCCAGGTGGTCCAGCAACAAGGCGATGCGGCGGTTGGCTGCGGCGTCGCGGGTGTCGGCGCGCGCACTGCCGGGCTGCTGCAGCAGCTCGTCGACGGCCGCCGCGTCGAGCACGCGCACGCGTGCGGTGGGCGACAAAGCGCGGACGAGCTCACTTGCCAATTCACGCGCCAGGGCGCCTGCATCCACGCCTTCGCTCACCGACACCACCGCCATGGTCACCGGTGCCACGGCATGCGGCGGCGGCTGCGCTGTCTGCATGCGGCGCACGATCTGGCGCGTCATGGCAAGAGACAGCTCGCCGTTGCCGGCCAGCAGGCTCAGGAAGGCCGGCTTGCCCAGGCGGACCAGCACCGAGTCGCGCAGTGCCATCACGGTGGCGGAGCGCGGCGCGTCGGTGATCAGGCTCAGTTCGCCGATGACCTGGCCGCGAGCCATTTCGCGCAACAGGCGAGGCGCGCCGTCGTCGCCCGGCACGCTAGCGCGCAGGCGGCCGCTGATGACGAGAAACATGGCGTCGCCTGGGTCGCCCTGGCGCATCAAGGTTTCGCCGCCCGCCACCTCCACCCATTCGAGTTGCTGGCGCAGCAGGGCCAATGCTGTGGGGTCGATGTCGCCGAACAGGGTCGACAGGCTGCGGTTGAGTAGTTCTTCCTGGTCGTGAGCGCGTTCGGCCGGTAGGTGGGGGGCAGGCGTCGCGAACGGCTCGGTCATGTCATGCAGCAGGGACAGCAGGGAAGCGCCGGACTTTACGCCGGCTCACCGACGCGCTCGCTATGCCGGCTTGCCTGCTCAGTGCGGTCAGGCCGGTTCGGCCACCGGTTCTTCCTGTTCGAGCCAGGCGCACACGGTGTCGGCCAGCTCGTCGCCTGAACGCCATGCCGACTCGACGTCGCCGGCGCCGAAGAAGTCGCCGCAGACGCCCAGCCCGGTGTCGCCGTCGAGCAAGCAGTCGCGGCTGTCTTGCGACGCCTCGGCCGGCACGGCATAACGCCAGCGGTGCGCGGCCCGGTGGTGCCAGCGCAGCGGACCTGCCGGCAGCAAGGCGGCCAGCGCCGTGCCGAGCGACTGGGCGATCTCCAACGGGTCGGCCTCGAGGTGCGCGGCGCTCCAGGCGGGCGTGGCGTGCGCGACCCAGTGGGCCTGCCCCATCTGCGGCTGGCGACCGGGCTTGCGGTCGTTGCGCAACACGCGGGCCAGCGGGCCGCGGTCGATATCGGCGGCGTCCCACGGCCAGTTGACATCGTTGGTGACGGCCATCAATGTCCAGCAGGCGTGCATGCGCCGGGCTACCAACTCGTCGGCCCAGCCATCCTGGTGGCCGGCCAGCAACATGGCGGCCTGGGCGGGTGGCAGGGCCAGCATGACTTGGTCGAACGGGCCCGTGCACAGGCCACCTTCGAGCACCAGGTGCCAACCCTGACTGTCGCGCTGCAGCCGTTGCACCGCGTGCCCGGTGTGCAGGGCCACGTCACCCAACACGTGCCGGCACAGTGCCGACATGTTCGGTGCGGCCACGAAGCTCGGGCGCTTGCGCGGCGCCGGCCAGGCAGCATGCACCTGGGGCTGCCAGGAATGGACAGCGCCGGCGTGCTCGGCACGCGCCATTGCCGCGCGAAAGCGCGGGTGGCGGGCGTCGAACCACGGCGCGCCGTGGTCGAAGTCGGCGGTTTGCGCCGTGCCTTCCTCACTCGTCCAGGTCGCGCGGCGGGTGGCCATGCGCCCGCCCAAACCGCGGGACTTCTCGAACAGGCTCACTTGCAGACCCGCCTGGTGCAGGCTGGCCGCGCAAGTCGCACCCGCAATGCCGGCGCCGATGACGGCAATACGTTGGGGCGGTTGGTCATGATGCATGGAAGGCCTTTGTTGAAACATCGGTAGATGGACTTCGCAGAATGCAGAGGGTTCAGTTATTGCCCCTGCGTTGAGCGCGATCATAATCAATGACTCTGCTTTGTCCCTATAGTTCAAGAGAAAACATGAAAATATGGCGACAACACCTCTTCAATACCGTTTCAATAGCAAATTTCATGATCCAATCAATTGTTCTTGACCCACCCACGAATGCCACCAGCGCAATGGCTATCCCGCTGCCAGACAACCGGCTGCGCAGCGGCACCGTGGCTCGTTTGTCCGGCGTGCCGGTGGCCACGCTGCGGGTCTGGGAACGCCGGTACGGCGTGGTCGATGCACCCAAGTCGGCCACCGGGCATCGCCTCTACAACAGCCACGATGTGCAGCGGCTGCGGCTGCTCCGCCAGCTCACCGAACGCGGCCACGCCATCGGAACCCTGGCGGCGCTGGCCCTGCAGCCCTTGCAGGCCCTGTGGGCTTATGCGACCGGTGCGACCGGTGCGGCGCCACCCGCTGCCGCGCGCAGCGGCCCGCGCCGGGTGGCGGTGGTGGGCCGCCATGCAGCGCTCAAGCTGGCGTCGGCCCCCGGTTGCCAGGTGGTCGCGGTGCATGACGACCTGGACGGCGCGGCTGCCGCCAGCCTGCCCCAGAGCTGCGACGTCTTGCTTCTGCACCTGCCTTCGTTGCAGCCCGCCTTTGCCGAGCAGGCGCTGGCGCTGGCGGCGCATTGGCGGGCCGAGGCCACCGTGGTGCTGTACGGTTTCGGCTCGGAGTCGGTGGCCGAGCGACTGCGCGCGGCAGGCGCCGTGGTCCGTCGTGATCCCATCAGTGCCAATGAGCTGGGGCGTTTGGTCGCAGGCGCAACCGCCGTGCCGGCCCCGTCGCTGCCTGCCCCGATGTCCGCGCCCGCCCGCCTCTTCAGCATCGACGACTTGCAGACCCTGTCGGAAATGCCGTCCGAAGTGGCCTGCGAATGCCCGCGGCACTTGGCCGAAATCCTGCTGCAGCTAGGTGGCTTCGAGCGCTACAGCAACGACTGCCAGTCTCGCAGCCCGGCCGACGCCGCGTTGCACCAGCACCTGAGCCAGCTCGCAGGCACGGCGCGCGCCCTGTTCGAACAGGCGCTGGAGCGGGTGATGGTCGACGAAGGCCTGGTCTTGCCGAGCGCCGCCTGAGCTTGGCCGCTCACCCCACCGGCGGCTGTCAGGTCGCCCACGGATTCAGCAGCGGCACCCTGGCGAGCGCGAAGTCGCCGACGTCACGGGTGACGACCGTGAGCCCGTGCTGCAGCGCGGTGGCGGCAATGATCAAGTCTGGCTGCGAAAAAGTGTGGCCTGCCTTGCGACCGTCCTCGACGAGCAGCCGCCACTTGAACATCACGTCCTCCGACACCTCGAGCGCGCGCTGCTCGAACATCGGACGCACCCGGTGCACCAGCCAGTCGCCCAGCTCGGCACGGCGGATCGGGTCGGCGACCGCGTCGATGCCGAAACGGATCTCGGCCAGGGTCACCGTGCTGACGAACAACTGCTCCAGCGGTTGCGCCGCGACGAAGTCCCTGACCCGGGCATTCGGCCTGGGGCGGCGCAGCTCCAAGATGACGTTGGTGTCGAGCAGCCAGCCCTTCACAGCTTGACGGCCCGCACCGGCATGGGCGTGCGACGGGGTGCGAGTTCGACATCGCGGTGCGGCGAGGCCTGCAGCGCGTCGATCAGCAACTGCCCCGTGCGCCGGCCCTGCAGGCGCTGGAATTCGGCCGCATCGACGACGACGACGGCGTCGCGGCCGTGCAGGGTGACGTGCTGAGGACCCTCGCTGTGCGCCAGACGCACGAGTTCACTGAACCGCGCTTTGGCATCTTGCAGGGGCCAACGGCTGCTCAGCGGTTCTTCGGCGATGTGCGGCGAGGGCGTCGGCGGGGGGGTGTTAAATCTGGTCATGATGACTAGATTATCACGGCGGCCGGCATCGAACAAGACTGCGCCCACAGCCAACCTGCAGCCCCGTTCAGCAGCCTGCAGAATCGGGCACCTTGAATGCAGTCCCGATGTTTTCCTGATGCCGCCCTGGAGCCCGCGTGTGCTGTCGATCATCCCGCCGATGACGCAGCTGAACACGCCATACCCGTCAACCGCCTACCTTACTGGCTTCCTGCGCTCACGCAACGTGGCGGCGGTGCAGGAAGATCTGGCGCTGGCGCTCATCCTCGAGCTGCTGTCGCCCGCCGGCCTGCGCGCCGTGCAAACCCAGATCGAAGTTCTGCCGCCAACGCAGCGCACGCCGCTGGTCGTGGCCTTCCATGCGCAGTTCGACCGATACCACGCCACCATTGCGCCCGTGCTGGCCTTCCTGCAAGGGCGTGACGCCACGCTGGCGCACCGCATCGCGACGCGCAGTCTCCTGCCCGAGGGGCCGCGCTTCAAGTCGCTGGATGTGTACGTCGACGAGCACGGCGGCGACCCCATGGCCTGGGCCTTCGGCGCCCTGGGCGTGCACGACCGCGCGCGCCACTTGGCCACGCTGTACCTGAACGACCTGGCCGACGTGCTGCGCGACGCCGTCGACCCGCGCTTCGAGTTCGTGCGCTACGGCGAAAGCCTGGCCGCCAGCCAGCCCAGCTTCGAGCCCCTGGCCGCCGCGCTGGCCGCACCCATGAACCTGGTCGACCGCACGCTGCACCGGTTGACTCTGGAGGCACTCGCGCGCCACCAGCCCACGCTGGTGCTGCTGTCGGTGCCGTTCCCGGGGGCGGTGTATGCGGCCTTTCGCATCGCCCAGGCCATCAAGGCACACGACCCGGCCATCGTCACGGCGCTGGGCGGCGGCTTCGTCAACACCGAGTTGCGCGAACTGACCGAGCCACGCGTCTTCGACCACTTCGACTTCGTCACGCTCGACGCCGGCGAGCGCCCGCTGCTGGCGCTGCTGGAACACCTGCAGGGCCGGCGCTCGGTCAGCCGGCTGGTGCGCACTTATCTTCGAACTGAGCTGCGCCCGCCCGGCACTGCCGAGGTGAAGTACCTGAACTTCGTCGAGCCCGAGGTGCCCTTTGCCGATGTCGGCACACCCACCTGGGACGGCCTGCCGCTGGACAAGTACCTGAGCCTGCTCGACATGCTCAACCCCATGCACCGGCTGTGGAGCGACGGGCGCTGGAACAAGCTCACCGTGGCGCACGGCTGCTACTGGAAGAAGTGCAGCTTCTGCGATGTCAGCCTGGACTACATCAGCCGCTACGACGCGGCCACGGCCGAGACCCTGGCCGACCGCGTGCAGGCCATCGTGGCCGAGACCGGGCAGACCGGCTTTCACTTCGTCGACGAAGCCGCGCCGCCCAAGTCGCTGAAGGCGCTGGCGGCCGAGCTGCAACGGCGGCAGCTGAACATCAGCTGGTGGGGCAACATCCGTTTCGAGAAGTCTTTCACCCCAACGCTGTGCCAACAGCTGGCCGACAGCGGCTGCATCGCGATCTCCGGCGGACTCGAGGTCGCGTCCGACCGGTTGCTGAACCTGATGAAGAAAGGCGTGTCGGTGGATCAGGTGGCGCGTGTGACGCACGCATTCTCCGACGCCGGCATCCTCGTACACGCCTACCTGATGTACGGCTTCCCGACGCAAACCGTGCACGATACGGTGGACGCGCTGGAGTACGTGCGCCAGTTGTTCGCCGCCGGCTGCATCCAGTCGGGCTTTTTCCATCGCTTTGCCTGCACGGTGCATTCGCCGGTGGGCCAGCGGCCGGCTGACTATGGCGTGACGCTGCTGCCCCTGCCACCCGTGACTTTTGCCAAGAACGACATCGGCTTCGTCGACCCCACCGGGGTGGACCACGACGCGCTCGGCGTGGCGCTGAAGAAGGCGCTGTACAACTACATGCACGGACTGGGGCTGGAAGAAGACGTGCGCAGCTGGTTCGCCGGCCACGTGCCGAAGACGCGTGTCCACCGCCACCGCATCGCGCGCGCGCTGGTCGACAGGGCCTGAGAAAAGCAAAAAACCCGCCGGGCGGCAGCGCCGCGCGGCGGGTTCAGGATGGAACGGGACCTCAGGCTGCGGCGACGTCCGCGGCCAGCTTCTTCATCGCGCGCGGCGCGCGGCGCACGGCGGTCTGGACCGGAGCGGCCTTGGCTTTGGCCACGCGCGCCGCACGGGCAACGACGGGCTTTGCGCGCTTGGTCGCCACCTCGATGGCCTTTTTGGCGCGGCGTACGACCGGGGCGGTCTGGCGCTGGGCCTTGCTGGCTACCTTACGAACGGCCTGGGCGGCGGTCTTGCTCGCGTTCTTGCGGACGGCCTTGCGGACCGCCTTGCGAACCGGGCGTGCACCCGCGGCGCCGGCCAGGGCGCTGGCGCCTTCGGCCACCTTGCCCGACACGGCCAGTGCCACCTTGGCGCCCGGCATGCTCAGGCGCACGGCGGTCTGCAGGCCGCTGGCGACGAGGTTGTTGTCGATGCCGGCCGCAAAGCGTGCGGCCCTCTTGACCTGCGTCGCGGCGGCGGTGGAGCCCATCTCGATGGCCTGCTCGGTGCGCTCGGCAACCTGGTCGATGCCCTTGACCACAACATCGCTCACGTTGCCGCGCACCCCGTCCATTCGGCGTGTAACCACGGGCGCCAGCTTGGCCGTGCGCGGGTAGACGCTGTTCTCCAGCGTGGCGTTGACCGCGCTTACCAGGCGACGGCTGCCCAGCCGGTAGGCGACGACGGCCTGGTTGGCGGCGGTGCGGTAGTTGTCCAGCGTCTGCAGGGTCAGGTGGCTCAGGGTGGGGGTGGTCATGATGTTTACTCTTTGAAGTGGTTGGAAATTTGAACGACGGCGAAGTGTCGGCGTCAACCCTTAGAGAGCGATACCTAAGGCGGCGAGTTTTTCTAGGGTGCGCACTCCAGCCGTTGCGGCCGCACTGCGAAAATAGAAGTTCCATGCCACACGACGACCCCGCCGGCGCACCCGTACACAGCGCCTTCTACCGCTTCACCCCCGTGGCCGACCCGGTGGCCACAGCCGCCGCCGTGCGTGCCTTGGCACAGGGCTTGTTCGGCAGCATCACGGTCGCCGGCGAAGGCCTGAATGGCGCGGTCAGCGGCCCGCCGCATCAGGTGCGTGCGTTCGAGCAAGTATTGCAAGGCGACGGGGTGCTGCACGGCGCGCTGGCCGGCATGGCCTTCAAGCACAGCGCCTGCACCACGCCGCCCTTTGCGCGGCTGAAGGTGCTGGTCAAGCCCGAGATCGTGGCCCTGGCGCTGCCCGGCGGCGACGACTTGCCGGTGCCCGATGAGCGTGACGACACGCACCTGTCGCCCGCACGATGGCGCGAACTGCTGGACAAGGGCGACGCGGTGCTGCTGGACAACCGCAACCATTTCGAATTCCGCCTCGGCCACTTCAAGGGCGCGGTCGACCCGCAGGTGCGCCACTTCCGCAATCTGGTGGCCCATGTGCAGCAGCACGCCGACGAGTGGCGCGCCGCGGGCCGGCCCGTGGCCATGTACTGCACCGGCGGCGTCCGCTGCGACAAGACGGCGCCCTGGTTGCGCAGCTTGGGTCTGGAGGTGCTGCAGCTCGAGGGCGGCATCCTCAACTACTTCGCCACCTTGCCCGACGCGGCGGCCGACTGGCAGGGCGAATGCTTCGTGTTCGACAAGCGCGTGGCGCTGGACAGCCGTTTGCAGGAAACCGCGACCACGGCCGAGCACGTCTTTGACGCAAACGACCCCGGCGAAGCCTGGCGCCTGGCGCGTGCGTTGCGGCTGGACGCGTTCTAGCGCGCGCGGCGCCAGCGCATGACCCGCCCGCGCCCCGCGTGGACCCCGCCATTGCGCGACGGCGTCAGCGCCAGTCGCGTGGCCGTGAGTGGCGGCCCGTGGCTATCGGTGGCCGCCTTCCTGGCGGCGCGGCTGCGTCCGGGCATCGACTGGGCCGAGCGCATCACGCGGGGTGAGGTGCTCGACCTCCACGGCCAGCCCGTCACCGCCGATACGCCGTGCAATGCAGGTGCCGTGTACTGGTACTGGCGCAGCCTGCCGCCCGAGGCGCCCGAACCGCGCGTGCCCTTCGAGATGGAATTGCTGCACCAGTGCGCGCACCTGGTAGTGGTCGACAAGCCGCACTTCCTGCCCGTTACCCCAGGTGGACTTCATCTGCAGGAAACAGCGCTGGTGCGGCTGAAGCGGCTGCTGGGCATCGAGTTGCTCGTGCCCATGCACCGGCTCGATCTGGAAACCGCCGGCGTGCTGGCGTTCATCGTGCAACCGGCCACACGGCACGCGTACCACGCACTGATGCGCGAGCACCGGGCGCACAAGGTTTACGAAGCGGTGGCGCCCTGGCGCAGCGCCCTGGCGCTCCCCCTCACGGCCAGCCACTGTTTGCAGGAGCCGGCCGACGAGGGCTTCATGCAGATGCAGGTGCTGCCCGGCGTGCCTAACGCGCACACACGAATCGAGCTGATGCGCCGCCTCGACGCGCACGTTGCCCATGACGCGCAGGCCGCCGTCCCCAATCAGCCCGCCGAACTGGCGCTGTACCGCCTGACCCCGCTGACCGGCCGCAAGCACCAGCTGCGCGCCCAGCTGAACGCGCTGGGCCTGCCCATCGTGGGCGACCGCATCTACCCGCGCCTGTGGCCGGCGCCTGCGCCAGGTGCCGCGCCGGACTACCGCAACCCGCTGCAGCTGCTGGCGCGTGAACTGTCGTTCATCGACCCCGTCACCGACCAACCGCGTCGCTTCGTCAGCCGCCGGCAGCTGGCGTTGGCGGCGTGCGCCGATACTGCGGAGTTGTCCTCCCCGCTGCAACCCGACCAGACCTTGCCATGAACCCACCGATCGACCTGCGCTCTGACACCGTCACCCGCCCCACCGCCGCCATGCGCGCGGCCATGGCTGCGGCCGAGGTGGGCGACGACCAGTACGGCGAAGACCCCACCACCAACCGTCTGCAGGCCCGCATGGCCGAGCTGCTCGGCAAGGAGTCGGCGCTGTGGCTGCCTACCGGCACCATGGCCAACCAGGTGGCGCTGCGCACGTTGACGAAGCCCGGTGACGAGGTGGTGGCCAGCCGCGAATCGCACGCCGCCTGGCACGAAGCCGGCGGTGCAGCGGCCAACGCCGGCGTGCAGATCTACGAGATCGGTCAGGGCGGCGTTTTCACCGCTGAAGAGCTGCGCGCTGCCACCAAGCCGCGCAATTTCGCCATCTTTCCGACCACCACCCTCGTGCAGGTGGAAAACACCCACAACCGCGCCGGCGGCGTGGTGGTGCCGCAAACCGAGGTGCTGCGCATTTGCGCCACGGCGCGTGAACTGGGGCTGGCGACCTTTCTCGACGGCGCCCGGTTGTGGAATGCCAGCGCCGCCAGCGGCCTGGCGCTGGCTGAACTGGCGGCGCCCTTCGATCTGGTGGCCGTCGCCTTCAGCAAGGGCCTGGGCGCGCCCGGCGGCTCGCTGCTGGCGGGGCCGCGCGGACTGATCACTGCGGCCGACCGCCACCGCCGCCGCATGGGCGGCGCGATGCGCCAGAACGGCATCTACACCGCCGCGGCGCTCTACGCCATTGACCACCACCTGGCCCGGCTGCCAGAAGACCACGCCAACGCCCGCGCATTCGCCGAACGCCTGGCCGCCGATGCCCCCGTGCAGCTCGACCTGAGTACCGTGATGAGCAACATCATCGTCTTTCACCTACCCGCGCAGCTGCCGCTCGACGCCCCCACGCTGAGCGCCCGCGCACGCGAACGCGGCGTGCTCGTCAACGCCTTCGGTGCGCGCACGGTGCGCGCGGTCACGCACCTGGACGTGAACCGCACGCAGTGCACGCAGGCGGCGGATGTGCTGGTGGAGCTGCTGGCCGCAGCAGCCTAGCCCCGGGCCGCCGCGCTCACCAGACGACGATGGGGTCGCCGGGTTTGCAGCTGAAGGCCTGCGCGAAGGCTTGCATGTTGCTCATCGGCCCCAGGATGCGCCAGCGCCCGGGTGAATGCTGGCCCGTGCGGATCTGGCTGACCAGCGCTTCGGCGCGGTACTTGGTGCGCCAGATCACGGCATTGGCGATGAAAAATCGTTGCTCAGGGGTGTGCCCGTCGACCAGCGGGGCCGGTTTGCCTGCCTTGTTCTGCCGCTCCAGCGCGATCTGCAGGCCGGCAAAAGCGATCTGCACGCCACCGACGTCGGACAGGTTCTCGCCCAGGGTCTGGAGCCCGTTGATGCGTTCACCGGGCAGCGGTTCGTAATTGCCGTAGAGCGCAGCCACGCGGTCGGCGCGCGCGCGGTAGGCGGCTGCGTCGCCCGGCTGCCACCAGTCGCGCAGGTTGCCGGTGGCGTCGAACTGTCGCCCGCGGTCGTCGAAGTGGTGCGTGATCTCGTGGCCGATGACCATGCCGATGGCGCCGTAGTTGCTGGCGTCGTCGGCACGCTCGTCGCGGTGGCGAGCAGGCGCACGCGCAGGTAGTCGCGCCAAGTGTCGAGCGGGTTCATTTGCGCCATGTGCGCCACCGCCGCGGCGAAGGCGGGCTGGCTCAGCACGATGGGCGTCGCGCTGTCGGCGATGTCGGCCAGGCCGGTGTAGCTGCCCAGGAACGCCCGCCAGTCCAGGCCCGGCGCCTGCGTCTGCATGCAGGGCAAAGTGACGGGGTTGTAGACGGCATTCGGGCCGCGGCGTTGCACCAGGGTCATGGCCGCGGCAGCGAGCTCGCCCTCGAAAGCCGTTAGCGCGTCGACCGCGGCGCTCACCTGCGTGTCGGTGACCGCCGTGCCCGCCGCCGTCAGCATGCTGGCGGCATTTTGGCGGTAGGCCGCCTTCACGCGCAGCGTGGTGGCGTCTGTCTTGGCGTGGTCGTCGCGATCGGGCAGGCCCAGGCCGGCCCGGCCGATGCTCAGCACGTGGCGCGTGGCGCCGTTGGCGTCCGCACTCACGAACAGCGCCACGGGGCGGCGAACCCCGAGCGGGCCAGGTCGCCCAGCAAACCAGGCAGTTCTCGCGCTGCAACCTGGCGATGCGCCCCAGCAGCGGCTGCACGGCGGCCAGGCCCTGGCGTTCGATGGTGGCCGTGTCCATGCCGCGGCGCCGCTGCGCAAGATTCGGTACGCAAAGGGCTCACTCGCCGCACGCCCGGTCACGGGGTTGGCAGTTGCTGTCTGTCCCTGCCTGTCCCTGTCACTCGACGGTATATACTCGCGGGCTTTCCCGAAAACGGCTGGGAAAGAAGCCCCCGGGGCAGTGCGTGGTGTCTCCAGCAGTCATCGCAAACGACTCCCTGCACGCCGGACCCTGAGAGGCCGCCCGTCACGAGCGGCGCCGAAGGACAGGCCGAAAGGGTCCGGCGGGCAATCAGAAGCCGATGAACGCGTGGTCCGGTTTCCGGCCCGCGCAATTTGAAAGACCCTCATGAAGACCTTCAGCGCCAAACCGGCCGAGGTGACGCACGAGTGGTTTGTGATTGACGCCACCGACAAGGTGCTCGGACGTGTTGCCAGCGAAGTGGCACTCCGTTTGCGCGGCAAGCACAAAGCCATTTACACGCCTCACGTCGACACCGGTGATTTCATCGTTATCGTCAACGCGGGCAAGATCCGCGTGACCGGGGCCAAGGCCACGGACAAGATCTATTACCGGCATTCCGGTTACCCGGGCGGCATCCGCGCCACGTCCTTCAAAGAGATGCAGGCCAAACACCCCGGTCGCGCCATCGAGAAGGCTGTCAAGGGCATGTTGCCCAAGGGCCCGCTCGGTTACGCCATGATCAAGAAGCTGAAGGTCTATGCCGGTGAAACCCACCCGCACAGCGCCCAGAGCCCCAAGCCGTTAGAGATCTGAGGACGCCACGATGATCGGAAATTGGAATTACGGCACCGGCCGGCGCAAATCCAGCGTTGCCCGGGTGTTCATGAAAAAGGGCAGCGGCCAGATCGTCATCAATGGCAAAGCCATCGATGCGTACTTCGGCCGCCAGACGTCGATCATGATCGTCAAGCAGCCCCTGCTGCTGACGGCCAACGATGGTGCCTTCGACATCAAGATCAACGTGCACGGCGGCGGTGAATCCGGCCAGGCCGGCGCGGTGCGCCACGGCATCACGCGTGCGCTGATCGATTACGACGCGGCGCTGAAGCCCGACCTCAGCCGTGCCGGCTTCGTCACGCGCGACGCGCGCGAAGTTGAACGCAAGAAGGTCGGTCTGCACGGCGCGCGGCGTCGGAAGCAGTTCAGCAAGCGATAGACGGGAGCACCCCCGGAGCGCGTGCGGCGCACCCCCTCAAGGGGGCAATGCCAGCGGCCCGGCAAAGCCGGTTCCGCGGCGTTTGCTGGATTGCAGCTCCATCCTTTCTCGCTGGCGTTGTGGGCTTTGAGTTCACGGTATCCTTGCTTCTTTGTCGGAGGTCAGAACATGAATGCTGTCGCTGAAACATTCGTCCCTGCAGTCGATGACATGCCGCCGCCGCTGGTCTTCACCGACAACGCTGCGGCCAAGGTGGCTGACTTGGTGGCTGAAGAAGGCAATCCCGAACTGAAGCTGCGCGTCTTCGTGCAAGGCGGGGGTTGCTCTGGCTTTCAGTACGGTTTCACCTTTGACGAGATCGTGAACGAAGACGACACGCAGATGAGCAAGAACGGCGTCACGTTGTTGATCGACGCCATGAGCCTGCAGTATCTAGGCGGTGCCGAGATCGATTACAAGGAAGATCTGCAAGGCGCGCAGTTCGTGATCAAAAACCCGAATGCCACCACGACCTGCGGCTGCGGGTCGTCGTTCTCGGCCTGACCGGACGCACCGGCACCGCCGACGAGGCGGCCGCGCTTTACAGTGCAACGCTGGGTTTTCAAGGCGGTTAACAAACGTCGAGGTGCCTGAAACCAGCCCGACGGATCGAGCCGTCGGCAGGAAACGCCTTACTCGAATCGCCCGTGTGTGGGGCTGAGTGTTTCCGCCAGATCGAGTTTGACCTGAACGGATTGCGCGATGGCGACGAAGCGATTTCGCGACGCGCTGTCCACTGCCACGGTTTCTGAGGCCCTTGCGATGAGCAATGGGTCCTGGTGTTGACCGGCGACCCGGAATTCGAAGTGCAGATGCGGCCCCGTCGCCCAGCCGGTAGCGCCGACGGCACCGATGCGCTGCCCTTGTTCGACATGCTGGCCGGGGCGCACGTCCATGCGGCTGAGGTGCGCGTACACCGTGCTGCGCTGGTTGCTGTGCTTGATCTCCACCACGTTGCCGTAGCCGTTCTGACTTCCGGCGAAATCGACCACGCCCCCACCGACCGAACGCACCGGCGTGCCGGTGGGTGCGCTGTAGTCGACACCTTTGTGCTGGCGCCAGTTTTGCAGGATCGGGTGGAACCGGTTGGCGAAACCCGAGGTCACGCGCGAGAACTCCATGGGACTGGCCAGGAAGGCCTTGCGCCGGCTGCTGCCGTCGAGGCCGAAATAGCCGCTGCGCCCGTCCGGACCGGCGAACCAGATGGCATGGTGCGCCTTGCCGCCGCTGACGAACTCGGCGGCCAACACCCGACCGGCGCCCTGGTTCCAGGCGATGGGTTCGCCGTCGGCCGTGAACGTCTCGTAGACGATGTTGAAGCTGTCGCCCTTGCGCAGCTGGCGATGGAAGTCGACATCGGTCGCGAAGATTTCAGACAGCTGCGTGGCAATGGCGTCGGGCAGGCGGGCTTCGTCGGTGGCGGCGTACAGCGTGGTGCGGATATTCCCGCTGGCCAGACGGACCTGGGCCGCCAGCGGCACGTGCTCCAGTCGCGACGACCAGCGGCCGTCGATGCGTTCGATACTGATCTTTGTAAAGTGGGAACCGGCCAGTTCGGCGCGCTCGGCCTGGAAACGACCTGTCAGGGACATCAGCCCGCCGTCGTTCCCGGCAAGCGCCTGAGTCATCTTGCCGGCCCGGCCCGACAGCAGCTTGCGCGCGATGGCGTCCTTGCGCAGGAATTCGGCCGCCTGGGGGTCGTTCACGCCCATCCGTGCAAGCAGACGCTCGGCCGTGTCGGTGCTGCGGGTGAGCTCGTTGCGGGTCAACGCCAGTTCATGCGACGCCAAAGCTTCGAGCTGCGCTTCCAGGCCGCTGAGCGGCACGGTGGCGGTCACCACGGTCTGCGGCAACTCCGCCGCGTCCGGCACCAAAGGCGCCACGGCCACTGCGGTGATGGCGAAGCCGGCCATCGCAGCCACGGCAGCCACGACGATGCCGCGCTTGTGGCGATGACCGGCATCGGCAAAGTGTTGGAGAAAAAGAGTGGTTTGCAGTTTCACGGCTGGCGGCGGATGTCTTGGGGCGGGGCCCGACGCAAAACGCCTGGCAAAACTGACTGCGGAGCCCGTCCATGCGCCGGGCGCGGGGCGAACTGTCCTCTAGAATCCGCCGCTCGAGGTGCTGTAGGACAACAACGCGGGCGCAAGAAGGAAGCGGCGAGTATAGCCAAGGTCCCCACCGTTTTCCCCGGCAAAAGCCTTCAAGACCTGACCTCATGTCCGAGCCCGTAAATCCCCCCGCCCCACCCTTGCCGCCGTACGCGGTCACCGACGGTGTCCGCGAGGCCATGGCGGTTTCCTTGCGGGGTTGCGAGGAACTGCTGCCCCAGGCAGAGTGGCAGGCCAAGCTGGCCCGCTCGGAGGCACTTGGCCAGCCGCTGCGCATCAAGTTCGGCCTGGACCCGACCGCGCCCGACCTGCACCTGGGCCACACGGTGGTTTTCCACAAGATGCGCCAGTTGCAGGACCTGGGGCATGTCGTCATTCCGCTGATCGGCGACTTCACGTCGATGATCGGCGACCCGTCGGGACGCAACAGCACGCGTCCGCCGCTCACCCGCGAGCAGATCGACGCCAATGCCAGGACCTATTTCGACCAGATCGGGCTGGTGCTGGACATGGGCCGCGCCGAGGTCCGCTACAACAGCGAGTGGAGCGACCCGCTGGGTGCGCGCGGCATGATCCAGCTGGCAGCGCGCTACACGGTGGCGCGCATGATGGAGCGCGACGACTTCGCCAGGCGTTTTGCCGGCAACACGCCGATTTCGGTGCACGAGTTCATGTACCCGCTCATGCAGGGCTACGACTCGGTGGCGTTGAAGAGCGATCTCGAACTCGGTGGCACGGACCAGAAGTTCAACCTGCTGATGGGCCGCCACCTACAACATGAATATGGCCAGGAGCCGCAGTGCGTGCTGACCATGCCGCTGCTGGAAGGGCTCGACGGCGTGGACAAGATGTCCAAGAGCAAGAACAACTACGTCGGCATCACCGAGCCCCCGAACACCATGTACGCCAAGGTGATGTCGGTGAGCGACACCTTGATGTGGCGCTGGATGACGCTGCTGTCGCGCCGCAGTGAAGAAGGCATCGCCGCCCTGCGCGCCGAGGTGCAGGCCGGGCGCAACCCCAAGGACGCCAAGGTGCTGCTGGCCACCGAGCTGACCGCGCGCTTCCACGGTGCGGCCGCCGCCCGTGCCGCCGACGAGGACTTCCACCGCCGCGCCGCGGGCGGCGTGCCCGACGAGATTGCTGAGGTCTCGCTGGGCGGCGCCCCGCTGGCCATCGGCAACCTGCTCAAGCAGGCTGGCCTGGCGCCGTCCACCAGCGAGGCGCTGCGCCTGGTCGAGCAGGGCGGCGTGCGCATCGATGGCACGGTGGTCAGCGACAAGGCGCTGAAGGTCGACGTGGGCAGTTATGTCGTGCAGGTCGGCAAGCGCAAGTTCATGCGCGTGCATCTGGGCGCCTGAGCGCGGACCGTGATCGCCCTGGTGCAGCGGGTGCGGCAGGCCCGCGTCGAGGTGAACGGTGTGGTCGTGGGCGCCATCGGCGCGGGGCTGCTGGTGCTGGTGTGCGCTGAGCCTGCCGACACGCCCGATGTGGCATCCCGCCTGCTGGACAAGCTGCTGAAGCTGCGCGTGTTCGCCGACGCGGCCGGCAAGATGAACCTGAGCCTGCAGGACCTGGACGGCGGCCTGCTGCTGGTGTCGCAGTTCACGCTGGCGGCGGACACCTCGCGCGGCAACCGGCCGAGCTTCACGGCGGCGGCAGCGCCCGAGCTGGGCCGCTTGCTGTATCAGCAGCTGCTGCGCCTGGCGCGTGAGCGCCATCCGCAGGTGCAGGCCGGCGTGTTCGGAGCCGACATGCAGGTGCACCTGGTGAACGACGGGCCGGTGACCATCCCGCTGCGGCTGTCCTGAAAAGAACAAACCCGCCGAAGCGGGTTTGTGGCGAGTTCAGCCTGCGCCAAGTTCAGTCGGCGTACTGCCCGGCGGCCTTGATGGCGGGGCCCCACTTGTTGATCTCGGCTTCGACGAAGCGCTTGTGGTCGGCCGGGTTGGTGCGGTTGTCGGTGACGATGACGGCGCCCAGTGCTTCCTGGCGCTTGATGAACTCGGAGTCCTTCAACGCGTTCTTCAGCGCAGCGTTGACCATGTCCAGCACCGGCTTGGGCGTGCCCTTGGGTGCGTACATGCCGTGCCAGACGGACACGTTGAAGCCCTTCAGGCCCTGGCTGTCCAGCGTCGGCAGCTTGGACAGCGCCGGCGTGGTCAGCGGCTTCATCGTGGTGACGGCGTAGGCCTTGACCTTGCCGCCCTCGATCTGCGCTGTGGTGTTGGTGGTCTGGTCGCACATCAGGTCGACCTGGCCGCCCAGGATGTCCGTCATGGCCGGCGCCGTGCCCTTGTAGGGGATGGTGGTCATGTCGATCTTCACGGCTTGCTGGAACAGCAGGCCGCACAGGTGCGACGCAGCGCCCAGACCGGCATTGGCCAAGTTGATCTTGCCCTTGTTGGCTTCCATCCACTTCACCAGTTCGGCGTAGTTGTTGGCCGGCAGGCCGGGCTTGCCGATCAGCGTCATCGGCACTTCGTTGATCATGCCCAGGTACTCAAAGTCCTCGAGCGTCTTGTACGGCAGGGTGCGGTACAGCGCCGGGCTGGTGGCCATGCCGATGTGGTGCAGCAGGAAGGTGTAGCCGTCCGGTGCGGCCTTGGCCGCCTTGGCCGCGCCCAGCGTGCCGCCGGCGCCGCCGACGTTCTCGATGACGACAGTCTGGTTGTTCAAACCCTTGCGCAGCACCTCGGCGAGGTCGCGCGCCACCTTGTCGGTCGGGCCGCCAGCCGCGAACGGCACGATGATGGTGATGGGTTTGTCGGGGTACGACGCCGCGGCGGTGCCGACGGCAGTGACGGTGGCGATTGCGACGAGTAAACGGTTCATGGCTGTCTCCGGAATGTTGTTGGTGAATGAAGGTAATTCGGCCGCAGATGCTAACGGCCGACGCCCTGAGCGCAGGCCTGGGAACTACCTACCCATGCCGGGCCTGAGGTATTTGCAGCCGACCATGCAAACCGGCTTCGGCGTGGCGTGCTCAGGCGTAGCTGCGCGCGTCTTCTATCACCTTGCCGTCGTTCTTGAGCGTGCCGGGAGCGGCCAGCACCACGTCGGCACGCAACTTCGTCACGTCGCGCACGGTGTTTGCCACGGCGGCGGCCAGCGCGGGGTCGGTGCTGACGGTTTCGATGTGCAGCGTCATGCGGTCGTTGGCCATCTCGCCGGCCACCACCAGGCGGGCCTTGATCACGTCGGGGTGGCGTTTGCAGACCTCGGCCACCTGAGCCGGGTGCACGAACATGCCGCGCACCTTGGCGGTCTGGTCGGCGCGCCCCATCCAGCCCTTGATGCGGGTGTGTGTGCGGCCGGTGGGGCAGGGGCCGGGCAGCACGGCGCTCAAGTCGCCGGTGCCGAATCGCAGCAGCGGGTAGTCGGCGTTGAAAACGGTGACCACCACCTCGCCGACTTCGCCGTCGGGCAGCACCTGGCCGGTGCCGGGCCGGACGATTTCCACCAGCACGCCTTCGTCGACGACCAGCCCTTCGCGTGCGGTGGTCTCGTAGGCGATGACGCCCACGTCGGCCGTGGCGTAGGCCTGGTAGCCGGCCACGCCACGTTCCTGCAGCCAGTCGCGCAGGCTGGGCGGGAAGGCCTCGCCGCTGACCAGGGCTTTTTTCAGGCTGGGCAAGGCCAGGCCGGTCTCGGCAGCTTTCTCCAGCAGGATGCGCAAGAAGCTGGGCGTGCCGGTGTAGGCATCGGGCCGCAGGTGTTCCATCGCCTGTAGCTGCAGTTCGGTGTTGCCCACGCCGCCCGGGAAGACGGTGCAGCCCAGCGCATGGGCGCCGCCTTCCATGATCCAGGCGCCGGGTGTCAGGTGGTAGCTGAAGCTGTTGTGGACGAGGTCGCCGGTGACGAAGCCGGCTGCGCGCAGTGCGCGGGCACAGCGCCAGTAGTCGCTGCCCGGGCCTTCGGGCTCGTAGATCGGCCCCGGGGACTGGTACACGCGCCGTGCCGGCCGCAGCGCGCGCTGCGCCGCCCAGCCGAGTGCAGAAAAGCCGCCGAAGGCATCGACGCCGCGCTGCGCCTGCTGGCGCTCGAGCAGTTCGTGCTTGCGCGTGACGGGCAGGCGCGCCAGCGCGGCCCTGGTGGTGACGTGTTCGGGTTCGACGCCGGCCAGGCGTTCGGCCATGGCCGGCACGGCCATGGCCGAACGCACCTGGGGCGGCAGCGCAATGGCCAACGCGGCATCGCGCTCGGCCGGGCTGCGCACCTCGAGCAAATCCAAGGGTGGTGTGGGCTGTGGCATCACTCGTCCTGGGTCCAGCGGGCCAGCCGCTGGCGTGTCTCGTCGATGAACCGGCGTTGCTCGGCGGTCGTCTTGATCGGCATGACGTCCCATTGCGGCGTGAGCGCCACGTCTTTTGGAATGTAGCCGCAAGCGGAATAGTGCAGCGCCAAGTTGATGTCCTGCTCGGCCAGCAGGAAGGTGGCCTTCTCGCCGAGTACGGCGGCGTGCGCGTGCTCGACCTGGACCGGTTGCGCGCCTACCGCTCGGCCTGATCCCCAGCGCGGCGGGCGCGGCGGGCTATGCCACCGACGACGCCCAGGCCGGCCAGCATCAGCAGCATGGCGGCGGGCTCGGGCACCACGGCCACGTTGAAACTGCCAAAGTTCGCCAGGGCGGCGCCGGGGTCGTTGCTCTGGTCGTAGCCCAGATAGGCTTCGCCGAGGTTAACGAAGCCGGGGATCAAGGCCACCGCAGGGCGCAGCAAACGGTCTGCGGCATCGGCGTCGATATACGACAGTCCCAGAAAACTGCCCTCGAAGAAGACCGCAAAGGCGGGCGCGTCGGCAGTGGCCAGTGTGTAGGTCTGGCCGAACAGCTGCATCGAGAAGCTGGTGAGTGCCGGAAGAGCCTCCCCAAGGGGCGTGACGCTGCTGGCATCGAACTCGAAGCTGCCGGCGAAGGCCTGGCCTAACAGCGGGCCGTCGTCGACCGTGCCGTTGAAGGTATAGCTGGCAGCCGACGACAGGGCTGGGGCGATCAGCAGGGCCGCGCTGGCAGCGAAGGAGAGAAACGTCTTGCGCATGGGGTGGTACTGGGTGGTCGGTGAGGGGCGGTCAGAACACAAAGTTCTGCGCGTTCATCACGGTGGCGCAGTTCTGGCCCTGCAACAAGGCCAGGCCACGCGCGGGCAGCGAGCCCACGCTGCCGTCGGTGTCGATGCTGACCAGCGCACCGCCCCGCGCTGCCACGCAGGTGACGTGGCCCGAGGCGATGGGGTTGAGCAAGGCGCTGCGGCCGATGCTGCGCAGGATGTCGGTGAGCACCAGCTTGTCGGCACCCGGCTTGAAGTCGGTGATGGTGTCGCCGCCGTCGAGCGCGCTGGTGTAGACGAACAGGTTCGCACCGGCGCCGCCCGTCAGCACGTCGGTGCCGGGGCCGCCGGTGATGCGGTCGTCACCGGGCGAGCCCACCAACACGTCGCGGCCTGCCGTACCGACGATGTTCTTGTAGATATTCAGACCCAGCAGCACCGGGTCGTGGTCGCTCGACCGCGCCGGCGTAGTGGCGTCATAAGGGTCAGCCGGGCAGGCGGGAATGCAGGTGGTCGCCGGGAACTTGAATTCCTGGTTGTAGTCGCGGATGACTGCCTCGTCGGCGTTGATGTGCCATTCGATCGCGCCGGTCACCTTGGACGCCATGCTGGCGCTGGTGATCCCGTGGTCGAGCCGGCCGGACGTGCCGTCGAACACATACGAATATGCCAGGGCGTTGTAGCGGCTGAGCTGATCGACGAAGCCGTTGTTCGTCAGCTCGAAGATTGGGTCTTCCTGGCCGTAGGCGTTGAAGTCGCCGATGAGGATCACGTCGTTGCTGCTGCTGACCGCCTGCTGTTGGGTGACGAAGGTGCGCAGCCTCTGCGCCTGCTGCACGCGGGTGGCGTTCCAGCAGCCCTGGCCGTCGCCCTGGTCGGCATTCACCCCGGTGCCGCCGGGGCAACCGCCCTTGCTCTTCATGTGGTTGACCATCAGCATGAAGCGCTCGCCGTTGGCCGCGGTGTAGGTCTGCGCCAGCGTGGGCCGGTTGTTGACCACGTCGGTGTCGCTGGCAGCGGGGCCGACAAGGGACAGGCGGGCGGGCTTGAAGATCATCGCCACCTTGATGGCGTCGGTGCCAGTGCTGTTGAAGGCAATAGGGTCGGGCACGACGGCGTAGGTGCCGGCGCCAACCACGGCGTTCAGTGCATCGACCAGGTTCTGCACCGCCACGGCGCCGTTGTTCTGGATCTCCATCAATCCGACCGCGTCCCCATTCAGACCGGCCAGGGCGAGCACGATCTTGGCGCGCTGGCGGTTGAACTCGGTGAGGTTGTTGGCGCCGCGGCAATTGCTTGCCGACGTGATGCCGCCAACCGTGCAGCCTTGACCGGTCTGCCCCAGGGTGTTGGTACCGTCGGTGAAGGTGGTGAAGTAGTTCAGCACGTTCATGCTGCCGACCCTGACGTTGCCGCCCACGGCGGGCGGCGCGGCAGGCCGGGGATTGCTGGCTGTGAACAGTGGCGCCGCCGTGGGCTGCAGCCGGTACAGGCCGGGGCCCGAGGACGACGAGGTGGACAGGCCGAAATCGAGCACGCCTGTCAGCGTGGCCAGGGTATCGCCCGCGCGGGGCAGGCCGGAGCCATAGGCCAGGTAAGGAATGGGGTCGGGGTTCTGCACCGAGCTGCTGTCGTCTAGTAGCAGCCGGCTGCGCGCTTGCTGTGCAGCCAGGGTTTGCGCGCCGGCACCGGGGCGGAACCGGTTGGTTGGCGTTTCGTGGCGGCCGCCGGCCCCGAGGGTAATCTGGCCGAAGCGCGCCTGGAGGAAGTTCTGTTGCACCGTCATCGGGCTGGTGATGGTCACCAGCATGCCCTCGAAACGTTCCAGGCTATCGCCCTCGGGCAAAGGCAGGCTCACGGGCGTGGGCGCCGGCACCTGGCTGGAGCCCAGCAGGTTGACCACCGAGGGGTTGGCGATTTGCGTCAGCGGTGTGGCAGCCGTGCCGGCGCCGCTGCTGAACTCGGCCACTACACCAGTCACCTGCACCAGGTTGCCCACGACGACGGCGGGGAAACTGCTGCTGCCGGTGAAGACGAAGAGGCCGTCGGACGTGGCCGGGTTGTTGTCGCCCAGCAGGTCCTGCATGAAAAACCCGTTCGACGTGCGGTGCGTGACCACGCCGCTGGTGATGACGTTCTGGCCCGCGTACGTGCTGGTGGCGCCGGTGCCCTGGATGGTGAAAATTGCCGCTGCCACGGGAGTGCCGCCGCCCCCGCCGCTGCCGCAGACGATGGTCGCCTTGGCGCTGTTGCGCGGGTTGGGGGCGCCGACGGTGAAGTCAGCGCTGTTGTTGTTGCTGTCGTCGCAGCCGGCGCCGTTGCGCAGGGCGGCGGTGGTGTTGCTCAAGTTCGGGGTGGGCGAGCCCTCGGTGGCGGTCGATGCCGGGCCGTAGCTGACGATGTCGACCAGCGCGCCGCCGCTGGGTGCAGCCCCGCTCAGCGCCAGGTTGGTGTTGCTGAGGGCCACCTTGCCATTGGAGCCGCTCAGTCCCAGCGTGCCAACCTCGTCGGGCGTGGGCAGGTTTTGAGTACCGCCGGCGCCCTGGGCTTGTTGGATCAGGAAATAGCCTCCGGCTGCAATCGTCTTGCCCGCGCCGATGGTCGACACTGACCATGCCGTGCCTGTAATCGACGTGTACTGCACCGACCAGTTGCCCAGGCTGACTGGCGCTGCGCCCTTGTTGAAGAGCTCGATGAAGTCGTTCTTCAGCGTCGCGCCGCTGTTGCCGCCGCCGCCGTAGATTTGACTGATCACCACCTGGGCGTGCGCAGGGGCGGTCAATCCGACCATTGCTAGGGACAGGACACCGAGTACACGGCGGGTGATGGCAAGGCGTGACGAGCAAAAGTTCATGCGGGCAATCTCGGTTGGTGCGGTGGCGGTCGCAGTCTAGAGCCGCCCGGAGGCCGTGGCTCGGCCCCGCGAGGGCGGCACGTGGGCCACACGAAGGCGACAGGCAACCAGCCACCCCTGAAATGCAGATCGCCCGGTAACCAGCGAGCCGGGCGACTGCGCTTGACGATGCTGCAGGCGCGACGCGGCGCGGCGTGGCCTGGCGTGGTGTCACGCCAACGCCGACGCCGACGCCGGCCACGGTCAGCGATTTCGGCGCAGTGCCATGAAGCCGATCATCGCCAGGCCTGCCAACATCATCGCGTAGGTGCCGGGCTCGGGCACGGCCGTCACGCTGACTTGGTCGAAGCGCCAAGTGCCGGTGGTGGCGTAGGTGCTGCTGGTGGTGGCAGGCGCATAGGCGCTGGTTGACGGCTCGAAGGCGGCCACGACGCGGAAGGCGAAGTTGGCGTTGTTGCCCACGCCGGTCACGCTGCTCAGGTCCACGCTGCGGTTGTTGTACCAGGCGTCGCCGGGCGAACCCGAGAAGACGGCGCCGAAGTCGGTGAAGTTGGTGCCGTTCAGCGAGTACTGGAATTGGGCGCTGCGGGCGGCGGTGTTGCTCAGCCGCTGGTCCCAGGACACCGCGATGAGATTGAAGCCCACGGTGCTGACGTTGAACTGCACGCCGCGCGTCCTGTCGCCCGTGCCTTGCGCCGCATAGCCGGTGGTGCCCCGGCCGGTGTTGTCGGTGGCGGCGGGGTCGGTGGAACCCACGCCCGACGCAAAACTGCCCGTGGTGCCCACCAATGTGGCCGTGCCGCTGCCCACGCTGGGCAGCAAGCTGCCGGTGGCGGTGCTGGCGTCTGGCGGGACCGAATTGAAATTCCACTTGGTGAGCGTCTGCGACTGCGCCGCGGCGCTGGCGACCAGCAGGGTGAAGGCGATGGCAAGGGGTCTGTTCATGGTCACTCCAGGATTTGGCGAAAGGATGGCAAGCAGTTATTTCCGACGGTAGGACCGCCACGTGAAGCTTTGGTGACATCTGGCCCCGACACCCGCGATACCCCCGCAAACGGGGGGGCAGGGTGGCGGCCTAGACTCGGTCATCCCTTTTTGCTCGACCCGTCCATGTTTAAACGAATCATCTCGCTCGCGCTCATGATTGCAGCCCCCTCGTGGGCCCCCGCGCAGTCCGTGCCTGCGGCTCTTCCGGCCGGCATGTCGCAGCACAGCAGCGTCGAAGGCGTCACCGAATACCGTCTGGCGAACGGGTTGCAGGTGCTTCTGGTGCCCGACGACAGCAAGCCCACGACCACCGTCAACGTTACCTACCGGGTCGGCTCGCGGCACGAGAGCTATGGCGAAACCGGTATGGCGCACCTGCTGGAACATCTGATCTTTAAGGGCACACCGACCCATAAGAACCTGCTGGCCGAGCTGACCCGGCGCGGCATGCGGGCCAACGGCACCACGTCCAACGACCGCACCAACTACTTCGCCAGCTTCTCGGCGAACGACGACACCTTGCGCTGGTACCTGGGCTGGCAGGCCGATGCCATGCTCAACAGCTTCATCGCGCGGGCCGACCTGGACACCGAGATGACGGTGGTGCGCAACGAAATGGAATCCGGCGAGAACAGCCCCAGTCGCATCCTGCTGCAGCAGACGATGGCCGCCATGTACCAGTGGCACAACTACGGCAAGACCACCATTGGCGCGCGCAGCGATGTCGAGAACGTCGACATCGGCCGGCTGCAGTCCTTCTACCGTCTGCACTACCAGCCGGACAACGCCACGCTCATCGTCGCCGGCCGCTTCGACCCGGCCCAGGTGCTGGGCTGGGTGGCACAGAGCTTCGGCCCGCTGCCGCGACCGCAGCGTGTGCTGCCCACCACCTACACGCTGGACCCGGCGCAGGACGGCGAGCGAAGCCTGACTTTGCGCCGCGTGGGCGGCGCGCCCTTCATTTACGTGGGCTACCACGTGCCACCGGGCGCCCACCCCGACTTCGCCGCCGTGCTGCTGCTGGCCCAGGTGCTGGGCGACACGCCGGGCGGGCGGCTGCACAAGCGCTTGGTTGAAAAACAACTGGCGGCTTCCACCTTCGGCTTTGCCTTGTCGCTGACCGAACCCGGCCCGATGTTTTTGGGCGCCTCGCTGGCGCCCGGGCAGGACGTGGAGCGTGCGAAGGCCGAGATCCTGGCAGTGACGCAGTCGCTGGCCACCGAGCCGGTCACGGCCGAAGAACTCGAACGCGCCCGAATCCAGTGGCTGAATGCCTGGGACCAGGGCTTCGCCGACCCCGAGGTCATCGGCGTGCAGCTTTCGAGTGCCATCGCCCAGGGCGACTGGCGGCTGTACTTCCTGCAACGCGACCAGCTGCGTCGTACCACCCTGGCCGACGTGCAGCGCGTGGCGCTCGAACGGCTGCGCGCCGACAACCGCACCGTGGCCGTGTACCTGCCCACACCGGCACCCCAGCGCGCCCCCGCGCCGGCCCGGGTGGACGTGGCGGCGCTGTTGAAGGACTACCGCGGCGACGCCGCAGTGGCGCAGGTGGAGGCCTTCGACCCCACGCCGGCACGCATCGACCAGCGCACCCAGACCCTGGCGCTGACGAGCGGCCTGCGCGTGGCGCTGCTGCCTAAGGCCACCCGCGGCAACGCGGTGCAGGCCCAGTTGCGCTTGCGCTACGGTGATGTGGCCAGCCTGGGCGGGCAGACGGCGGTCGGCCCGTTCACCGCATCGTTGATCGACAAGGGCGGTGCCGGGCTGACGCGCCAGCAGATCGCCGACCGCTTCGACCAGTTGCAGGCCGACGTGAGCATCGGCGCCGGGCTGCAGTCGGTCAACGTCAACATCACCACCAAACGGCAGCATCTGCCAGCGGTGGTGGAACTGGTGGGCAAGCTGCTGCGCGAACCGGCCTTCCCGGCCGAGCCGCTGGAAGAACTGCGCCGGCAGTCGCTGGCCGGCCTGGAGCGCCAGCGCACCGAGCCTGGCGCCGTGGTCGGCAACCGCCTGGCGCGCCATGGCAACCCCTATCCCCGCGGCGACGTGCGCTACGTCACCACGTTCGAAGAGAGCGAGGCCGAGTTGCGCGCTGTCAATCTGAACCAGGTGATGGCTTTCCACCACCGTTTCTACAGCGCGGCGCAGGGCGAGTTTTCGGCCGTGGGCGACTTCGATGCGGCCGCCGTCACCCAGGCGCTGGAGCGTGCACTGGGCAACTGGCGCCAGCCGGCGGCCGGCGCACTGGGGTACGCCCGCGTGCCGCAGCCTCTGGTGGCCGTGCCGCCGGCGCGGTTGGTCGAGACCACGCGCGACAAGCCCAACGCCAACCTGCTGGGCGGCATGGCCCTGCCGCTGAACGATCTGCACGCCGACTTTCCCGCGCTGATGCTGGCCAACGACATCTTCGGCGCGGGCGGTTCGTCGCGCCTGTGGAAGCGCGTGCGCGAAAGCGACGGGCTCAGCTATTCCGTGGGCTCGGGCGTGGGCTGGAGTGCCTTCGACGCCAATTCCGGCTGGCGCGTGTCGGCCATCTTCGCGCCGCAGAATCAGCCGCGGGTGGAGGCAGCCTTCAATGAAGAGCTGGCACGCTCGCTGAAGGACGGCTTCACGCAGCAGGAAGTCGACGCGGCGAAGACCAGCCTGCTGAAATCACGCCAGCTCAACCGCGCGCAGGACGGCGTCCTCAGCGCCGTGCTGGCCAACAACCTGGAGCGCCAACGCACTTTCGCGAGCTCGCAGCGTGTCGACGACGCGCTGGCGGCGCTGACGCTGGCCCAGGTCGACGCGGCTTGGCGCCGCTACATCGACCCCGCGCGGCTGGTGCTGGTCTGGGGCGGCGACTTCAAGCCGGCGCCGTAGTGCACCGCCCCTGCACCGCGCCTGGGTAGAAAGGAAACTCAGCTGGCAGTACCGACCGCCACTCGGATGTGCCGCGAGGTCTGGATCCCTGGGGTCTTCCCGCCCAACGTCGACACCATGAACGGCCACCGCGTATTTGCACCACACGACTTGATGGCCCACCAAGCGCAGGTTCACCCGGGGCTGTCAGTGCCGCACCGAGTCGCCTGCCTGCAAGAAAGCCCTGCGGTGGTTGCCACCCACAGGGCCCAATGCCAAAAAGCCGAATCGTCGGCCACTCACTGGCTTCTTCGGTCAAGCCGGCTTGCGACGGATGGCCGAAGCGGCCAGCAAACCCAAGCCGACCAAGGCCAGCGTCGCCGGCTCGGGCACGGCCGTGGTGCCGTTGACAAACAAGCGGATGCGGCCGTCGGTAAGAAACAAGCGATCGTCGAAGACGCCGGCAAAAATGTTTTGGTTTTTACCCAGCGAAGAAATTGCGCCCACGGTCAAGGCTCCGGAGAAAACGTAGGACTGCACGTTGACGACATCGGCCACTGCGCCTATGGCGTAGCGGGTGCCAACATTCAGGTCGAACGAAAACGCATCGGACAGCTTGAAGGCCAGGCCGTCGTCGGCGAATGCCTTTAAGGCCGACTGGTAGAGCAAGGCACCCGTGATGGAGTTGAAGATGAAGTACTGCAGGCCGCCGGCGCTGGCCAGGTCCGTTTCGATAGCGATGTTGGTGATGGTGGTGCCGGCAGAGACTTCGAAGCGGGTCATGATGCCCGCCGCAGCGGCATGGGTGGTGACTCCCGTCGCGGCAGAGGACTCGAACACCTGCACTGGGGCCGCTTGGGCAAAAGTGCACGCTGTGACCAGTGCGGCAGCGATCAGGGTCAAGCGCATGGTTTATTCCTAAAAAATTGATCGGTCTCTGCTAGGAGCAGCAAATGTGCCAAGTCTGCAAAAAGCCAAATGGATCAATGGCTCGCCTGCGGACTCGGACCGAGTATTCCGCTCCGAAATAGCCATGTGTAAAGAAATTCGACAGGCGCGATCTGGCATTTCCCGTCGTCGGACACGACAACGGAGGGCCTTCGATTCGCGTCTTACCCTTTCCAAGTCACGTCAACGCGAGGCCTTGGCGAAGCGCAGTGACTCGCTGGGCAGCACCTTGATGCGCACCAGGTACGCGCCGTTGGGTTCAGGGAACTTGTTCAGGTCACCCATCTCGCTGCGGTCCGCGCCCTTCACATCGAGCCGCGCGATGTCGGCGCAGGCGATGCCTTCGATGTTCAAGCCGCGCCGCGCGCGGTCGCCCGGGCGCAGCGGGCCAAAGGCGACGGGCTGGGTGGTGTAGGCCACGTCGTTGGCGCGCACCGCGGTGAATTCGGGCACCAGGATGCGAGCCTTGTAGGGCAGGCTGTTGGTCAATACCAGCTCGAAGCGGCAGGCGCCGGGCACGTCGAGACGGCGTTCCAGCAGCAGTCCAGCTTGCTGCAACGCCGGGGCTGCGGCGGCTGCGCCGGCCGCGGGCGCATCGACGTAACGCCAGCTGCCGTCGGCCTTGAGCAGGATGCGCCAGCCCTTGTCGTCCTTCAGCTCGAACTCGGCGTGGGCCAGCGGCAGGCAGGCGGTGGCCAGCAGCAGGGCCAGCGCACGCACGGCGGTCATGGGGTGCTTGGTCATGTCGAGGCTTCCGGGGCGAGAGAGCGGATCAACGGGCCGGATGATGGCGTGAGACGGCCGCCGGCCTCAGGCGTTGCTGATGCCGTGGGCCACGTGGCCGGCCGGGACGTGGATTGCTGCACTCTCGATGTGGCCGGTCTGGTCGTCGAAGAAGAAGTCGGGCTCGAATTCGCGCAGGAACTCGCCTTTGGCCAGGCCGCCCAGGAACATCGCCTCGTCGACCTCGATGCGCCAGTCCATCAACGTGCGCACCGCGCGTTCGTGGGCCGGGGCGCTGCGGGCGGTGACGAGTGCCGTGCGCAGCCGCATGCCGGCCACCGGGGCGCTCTGCAGACGGTGCAGCGCCTGCAGCAGCGGCTTGAAGGGCCCCGCGCCCAGGGGCGTGGCGACATGGGTGCGTTCGTGGTCCTGGAAGGCCGCCAGGCCGTCGCGCTGGTACACCACCTCGGCCTCGTCGGAAAACAGCACGGCGTCGCCGTCGAAGGCGATGCGCACCTCGTGCGGGTGCGCGGCCGACGCGCGTGCGCTGTGCGGGTAGACGCGCGCGGCCGGCACGCCGGCGCCCAGGGCCGAGCGCACGTCGGCCTCGTTGGTGCTGAGGAACAGGTTGGCCGCCAGCGGCCGCAGGTAGCGCCAAGGGCTCTGGCCGCGCGTGAACACGCCGCGCTGCACCGTCAGGCCGTAGTGCTGGGCCGACCGGAACACCCGCATGCCCGACACCGGGTCGTTGCGCGACAGGATCACCACCTCCACCCGCGGCGCGCCGTCGTTGAAAGCCAACAGCTTGTTCACCAGCGAGAAGGCCACGCCAGGCCGCGCCGGTTGCTCCACGCGCTGCAATTGCAGCTGCATGTAGGCGCGGTCGTCGCCGGCCTCGAAGATGCGGTTTTCTTCCTCGAAGTCGAACAGGGCGCGCGAGGAAATGGCAACGACGAGCTGGCCGTCAAGCGATGCAGGCATGGTGCGTCCATGGTACGCGTACCGCGGCTTTCATCGTCCCGCCACATTGCGCTGGCAAGCTACAAGGCATCCGCCCGCGATGCGCTTGTCGCGCGCTTGTCGAGCGCTTGTCAACCAGGGAGGCTGATCATGTCGGAACCCGTTCCCAGCCACATCGCCGCCCAGCGCTGCCGGCAAGCCCGCAGCGCCGAGTGGGCCGACACCCTGCCGGACTTCTACCGCAGCGAAGGTTTCCATGAGGACCTGTGCAGCGAGCCGCCGCCTATCCTGCGTCCGCCTTTACCTCTGCGTCTGCATCGCAGCGACGACGCCGTGCAGCCCGCCTGGGCCGGCGTACTCGCATCGGCGCTGGGGTTGCGCCGCACCTGAAGCTGCCGCTGCCGCTGCCGCTGCCGCTGCCGGTCACGGCATCATGGCGGGATGCTCGAAATACGCGATCTGCAGTTTCAATGGCCCGGGGCGCCGGCTGACAGCGGCCGTCTGGCCATCGACCACCTGTCGCTGGCCGCCGGCCGAACCGCCTTTCTGTACGGCCCCAGCGGCTGCGGCAAGAGCACGCTGCTGGGCCTGATGGCCGGCGTGCTGGTGGCGCAGTCCGGCAGCGTCAGCCTGCTGGGCCAGGACTGGGCGGCGCTGCGCGGCGGCCGGCGCGACGCGCGCCGGGCCGACCATGTCGGCGTGATCTTCCAGCAGTTCAACCTGCTGCCTTACCTGAGCGTGCTGGACAACGTGCTGCTGCCCTGCCGTTTCTCGGCCGTGCGGGCGCGCCGCTGCGCGGGCGGGCCGGCGGCTGCCGCGCAGGCCCTGCTGCAGCAGGTGGGTTTGCCGGCGGGGCTGTGGGCGCGGCCTGCCGCGGCGCTGTCGGTGGGCCAGCAGCAGCGCGTGGCGGCGGCGCGGGCGCTGATCGGCGCGCCTGAATTGGTCATTGCCGACGAGCCGACGTCGGCGCTGGACAACGCGCTGCGCGACGAGTTCATGACGCTGCTGCTGGGCCAGTGCCGGGCGGCGGGCAGCACGCTGGTCTTCGTCAGCCACGACGAACGCCTGGCCGCGCGCTTTGACGAACAGCTGTCGCTGCCTACCTTGAACCGCGCTGCGGGGGTGGCCGCATGAAGGGCCTCTTGCATGTCGCCGTGCGCAGCGCCTGGAACCGCCGCGGCACGCTGGCGCTGGTGGTGTTGTCGATCGCCCTGGCCACGGCGCTGCTGCTGGGCCTGGAGCGGCTGCGCAGCGACATCCGCAGCAGCTTCACGCAGGCCGTCAGCGGCACCGACCTCATCGTCGGCGCGCGCACGGGCCCGGTGCAGCTGATGCTGTACGCCGTGTTCCGCGTCGGCGGCGCCACCCACAACATCAATATGGACAGCGTGCGCGCCGTGGCTGCGCACCGGGCGGTGTCGTGGGTGGTACCGATTTCCCTGGGTGACTCGCACCGCGGCCACCCGGTGCTGGGCACCACGCCCGATTACTTCACGCGCTTCGCGTACGGCGACCGCCAACCGCTGGCGCTGGCCCAGGGCCGCGCCTTTGCAGGCACGCTGGACGGGCTTTACGAGGCCGTGCTCGGCGCCGAGGTGGCGCAGGCCCTGGGCTACCGGCTGGGTGAGCTCATCACGCTGTCGCATGGCCTGGGCGTCATGGCGAACGTGGGTGGGGCCTTGGCGGCCGAGCACGCCGACAAGCCCTTCACCGTGGTCGGCGTGCTGGCGCGCACGGGCACGCCGGTGGACCGCACGGTGCATGTCAGCCTGCAGGCCATCGAGGCCATCCACCTGGACTGGG
>ENA-OFCE01000247-OFCE01000247.1-metagenomes-genome-assembly--contig:-NODE-247-length-37557-cov-3.381633_pt1 | contig 37557 bp, 34 predicted proteins | sample MGYA00153388_OFCE01 | MGnify analysis MGYA00153388 | reverse complement strand
CGTGTCCAGTAGGGTGGCGTGTACCGAGTGCTGATAACTTCAAAACATTGTTAGATACAACAAAGGTTGATTATGGCTGGGTGATTCAGAATGGTGTCAGGGGCGTGAAGTTTACCGATAAGTTTACCAAAAAATTTATCTTTCTACCCTATGCTGGTTATCGAGACTGGAAGAATGGCAGATTAAGTAAAGTAGATGGTTCGTATTGGAGTAGTCAGCAAAGTAAACCGGAACATACCGACTGTACTGATAGTCCGGCGTGTAGATACATGTACTATCTGTATATGTTATCGCCCAGCGGAGTGTATTTAGGCAGATACATTCCACTCACTGGGTTGAGCGTGCGTTGCGTATCGGAATAAAAAATATAATAAAAGAGAGATTGCCTAACATAGGCTTTGCAAAAATGGCGGGCAACGTTGTTTTCGAAAATTTCCTACATTTAACTTCGTTTTATTCTAGGCGAAAAAGAAGTGCATTCAATTCACCATCTTTGCTAAGCCCCGGAGCCGTCATCTGCTAATTTGCGTTAACGATGGTAGCGGCATACTTTTGGGCTTTTTCTGCCAAAAAGATATAGCGAACAGCGTGTTTAAACGCCCAAATTATTCTTCTAATAATATTGAAACCTCTATTCTAATGCAGATTGTTTAAAGTCCTTCAAATTAAAACAGCACAATTCTTTTTCTCCGAAAAAAGCACAATCGTTTTAAACTCTCAAAAATTAGTAGGTTTGCGCAAAATTTAATAAATGAAATTTCATAAAGAAGGATACACCTCACTTGCACTGTGCATACTCACCATATTTGTAACCAGCGCTTTGTTGCATTATTATTTACCAGAAATGCGCTGGCTATTAAAGTTGTGGTATATTTTCTCGGCTTTTATTTTCGTGGTGATTGTACAGTTTTTTAGAAGCCCTGTACGCAAATGGGTCATAAACGAAAATCAGATTATTTGCCCCGCCGATGGTAAGGTGGTAGTAATAGAAGAAGTAGACGAGCCGGAGTTTTTGAAACAAAAATGCATTCAGGTTTCCATTTTTATGTCGCCAGTTAATGTGCATATCAATCGCAATCCTGTTGGTGGCGTGGTTAAATATTTCAAATATCATCCCGGCAAATATTTGGTGGCTTGGCACCCCAAATCATCTACCGAAAATGAAAGAACAACCACGGTTGTAGAAACCGATAAGGGCGTTAAGGTGTTGTACCGCCAAATTGCTGGTGCACTGGCTCGTAGAATTGTTTGGTACATTAAAGAAGGCGACCAAGTAGAACAAAGCCAACAATTTGGTTTTATTAAATTTGGTTCGCGGGTTGATATATTTTTACCATTGGGCACCACAATAAATGTTACCTTAGAGCAGTTTGTTAAAGGTGGTGTCACAGTTTTAGCAACAATTTAAAAACACATAAAAATTATGAAAAAATTACTGATAGTATTATTTGTGGCGGTTAGTGCCAATTTAGTTTCTGCACAGGAAGTAGCAAAAACAACTACCAAAACAGAAGTTAAAAAAGATTGTAAGAAAACGGATCACTGTTGCTCTAAAAAAACAACAACTGCTACCAAAGTGGAAGCAAAAACTACCGTTAAAAAAGGTTAAGTATATTATTGCCGGGAGCTGAACAGCTTTCGGCTTTTTATTTTTGTTCCAACTAAGGTTTTACCATTTTCTTCAGACTGTTTTCTATTTCCCCAAAATAGATTTCGTATAATTTATCTGCCAAACTGTCATTTTTATTTATCTTTGCAACCCAAACAGAGATTAATGTTAACTATCGACGCTTTAGAAAAACAACACGACGAAACCCGACAGGGAGAAGTCTTGTTTATAAACAATATAACCTCTTTAAATCAAAAGAAATTATATATAGAAAGTTACGGCTGTGCAATGAATTTTTCTGATAGCGAAATTGTGGCGTCTATACTTTTAGATAATGGTTTCGAGACTACTGCCGACTATTCCATAGCAGATGCTATCTTTATCAACACTTGCTCCATCCGCGAAAACGCCGAGCAGAAGGTGAGAAACCGGTTAAAACAATTTTCTGTCATCAAAAAGAAAAACCCCGGTTTATTGATTGGCGTTTTGGGCTGTATGGCCGAACGCCTAAAAGCTAAATTTTTGGAAGAAGAAAAATTGGTGGACGTTGTGGTAGGTCCGGATGCTTACCGCGATTTGCCCAATCTGATCAACCAAGTTTGGGAAGGTAACAAAGTGGTTAACGTACTTCTTTCTAGGGAAGAAACTTATGCGGATATCAGTCCTGTACGTTTAAATAGCAATGGGATTTCGGCTTTTATTTCCATCATGCGTGGATGTGATAACATGTGCTCTTTTTGCGTGGTTCCTTTTACCCGTGGGCGAGAGCGTTGTCGCGATGCCGTATCCATAGTAAAAGAAGCACAAGATTTATTCGACGCTGGCTATAAAGAGGTAACCTTGTTGGGGCAAAACGTAGATTCTTACAAATGGAATTCTAACTCAGAATCTTCCGTGGAAAATAAGGTCGAAGTTAATTTTCCGCAATTGTTGGAAATGGTAGCACAGGTAAATCCCAACCTGCGTGTAAGATTTTCAACATCGCACCCAAAAGATTTAACGGACGAGGTTTTACACACCATGGCCAAATACAATAATATCTGCAAGCACATTCACTTGCCGGTACAGTCTGGAAATTCTAGAGTTTTAAGTTTAATGAATCGTACCTATACCAGAGAATGGTATTTAGAAAGGTTAGATTCTATACATCGCATTTTACCGGATTGTGCCGTTTCCGGCGATATAATTACCGGTTTTTGCACCGAGACAGAAGAAGAACATTTGGACACTTTGAGTTTGATGGAATATGCGAAATACAATTTTGCCTACATGTATTCTTATTCTGAAAGGCCAGGAACGCCCGCTGCCAAAAAGCTTAAGGATGATGTGCCCGAAAGCGTAAAAAGTAGCCGGTTAACTCAAATTGTAGATTTACAACAACAACATAGTTTTTACAGAGCGCAAATGCGTTTGGGTAAAATAGAAAAGGTATTGATTGAAGGTTTTTCGAAAAAATCTAAATCAGATTATTGCGGAAGAACCGAACATAATTCTATGGTAATTTTCCCAGTAAAAGAAAATAACAAACCTGGCGATTACGTAAACGTTTTAATCGAAAGAACAACAACGGCAACTTTGATAGGGAAGGTTATAGATTGATAATTATGCAACAAGTGTAAAGTTTAACAACTGCGTTAACGATGGTAGCGACATACTTTTGGCTTTTTCTGCCAAAAGATATAGCGAACAGCGTGTTAAAACGCCCAAATAATTCACATAAACGAAGGATTTAGAAGTCATACTAATCACTAACAACTTACGATTAAATGGATTCACAAGAAATAAAACAACGCTTCGGCATCATTGGCAGTTCGCCATTATTGCACCGAGCCATAGATATTGCCCGCCAAGTTTCGCCAACAGATATTACGGTTTTGATTACTGGCGAAAGCGGCTCGGGTAAAGAAGTTTTTTCGCACATCATACATCAAATGAGCGCACGCAAACACGGGCCATTCATTGCGGTTAACTGCGGCGCTATCCCAGAAGGAACCATAGATTCGGAGCTTTTTGGTCACGAAAAAGGATCTTTTACGGGCGCACATGAAGCCCGAAAAGGATATTTTGAAGTGGTAAATGGGGGAACCATATTTTTGGACGAAGTGGGCGAATTGCCTTTGGGCACACAAGCACGTTTGCTCAGGGTGTTAGAAACGGGCGAATACATTCGCGTAGGTTCCTCAAAAGTTCAAAAAACAGATTGTAGGGTGGTGGCGGCCACCAATGTAGAAATGTTTGAAGCCGTTAGGGCAGGTAAATTTAGGGAAGATTTATATTATCGTTTAAATACCGTTCCACTTAAAATTCCGCCATTGCGAGATAGAAAAGAGGATATCCATTTGTTGTTCAGGAAATTTGTGGCCGATTTTTCTGATAAATACCGCTCGCCAAACATCACCCTTTCCGAAGATGCGGTAAGGGTTTTAACTAATTACGGTTGGCCCGGGAATGTTAGGCAGCTCAAGAACATTGCCGAGCAAATTGCTGTTTTGGAAAAGGACAGGCACATAACTGGGCAAACGCTAAGCAATTATATTCCGCATGACAATCCGGGTAACCTGCCCATGAGACTCGATCAAAACCAAAGGAAAGATGATTTTTCTGAGCGAGATATTCTTTACAAAGTTTTGTTTGATATGAAAAAAGATATGAGCGAATTAAAGCGCTTGGTAGCGGATATCATCAAATCTGGAGATAATATTTCGGAATATGCCGATCAGCATCCACAACTGCTCAATTCTCTATATCGGGATATAGACATATCTAACGAACACCCCATAACCATTCAGCCTCAGCAGCAAACCCAAGCACATAATGATTATAGCATAACACAAGAAGCAGAAGCTGAGGAAGTGGAGGAATCATTGTCTTTAATAGATAAAGAAGCCGATATGATTAAAAAGGCGCTAAAAAAACATAAAGGCAAACGCAAATCCGCCTCCGAAGAATTGGGCATATCAGAACGGACGCTGTACAGAAAAATTAAAGAATTAGACCTTAATTGATATGGGAATATTTTTAAATTTATTGCTTAAATGGCCGTTTTCAAAATTATGGACGGCATTAACCCTCAACCATTTATCATTAATCATTATAACTCTTTTATTTTCTGGCTGCGGACTTTATTCGTTTACGGGAGGTTCCATCACACCGGGGATGAAAACAGTTTCAGTTCCTTTGTTCGAGAACAACGCACCTTTGGTAGTAACAACTTTAAGTCAGGCTTTTACAGAAACATTAAAAGATAGGATTAGGACTCAGTCGCCTTTAAGTTTTGTTAAAACTGATGGACAAGCAAATTTTCAGGGTCGTATAACAGGGTATGATATCAGGCCGGTATCTTTACAAGGAAACGAATCGGGCGTTGCGGGGCAAACTCGGTTAACCATAACCGTGCAAGTGAAATACAATAATACCTTAAAACCGGATGAGAATTTCGACCAGAGTTTTAGCCGTTTCCGAGATTTTAGGGGCAGTTTGGCAGCGCAAGAACAACAATTGATTAAAGACATTAACCTGCAATTGTCCGAAGATATTTACAACCGGGCTTTTGCCAATTGGTAAGCATTTCATACATTCACAGCAAAATATAAAAGTGCAGATAGATTTAGCCAAATATTCGAGTTCGCAATTATCCAACTACCTCGCCAATGTTACTTCTATAAAAGAGAATGATTTGGAAAGCTTGGAAGCGTTGTCGGAACAGTTTCCTTATTGCCAAATTTTCCAATTTTTGGCCGCCAAAGCTGCGCAAACTACCACAAATTTTGAATATAAATTAGAGATAGCAACCATACACGCACCTTCAAGAGCGGTGCTTTGCAATTTAATACATCATCCAGAAGGGTTCGAAAATAAAATTGTTGAGGGGGCTAATAATTTATCTGAAGAGGCATCGGGGATCGGGCATCGGGCAATCGACAACCAGCCCATTTTAAATGAAGAATTAATTGAAGAAACTCATATAGAAATAGAAACCATTGGTACAGAAGAAACCAAAAGCTACAGCACAACGCCGATAGTTGATAGCCCACAACTCGAAGCCCACATCAACATAGAAACCTACGACCATCACGACAGTGTACTGATAAAAGAGATTGAAGAAGAAGCTATTTTAGCAGTCAGTAATCAAGATTTGGGATTGCACAATGCAAGTAGCCCACAGCCCGAAGCCCACGGCTCGAAGCCTGAAGCCCGAAGCCCACAGCTCGAAGTCCACAGCCCGCAGCACAATTCCAACCCAACCCTCTACAACGATAATACATTGCCTTTTTCATTTTTATGGTGGTTGAATAAAACACGAAAAGAACACCATGAGAATAACCAGCCTTATGCAAGTCCATTGCCCGAAGCCCGAAGTCCGGGGCCAAACGTAGTCCACAATCAACAATTAAACTATCAAATTGCTGAAAGTGTACTGCAACATAGCGTATTGGATGCCTATAAAGATGTTGAGCTTCCATCACAATCCGTAACTCAGGAAGATCACATCATCAAAAAATTTATATCGGAAGAACCCCAGATCAAGCCTATGCCTGCTAATAAAATTGATACCGAAAATAAAGCTAAAAAGAGTTCGGCTGATGGCGGCGAACTGGTATCAGAAACGTTGGCCAAAATTTATGTAGAACAAATGCTATATGCAAAGGCATTGGATACGTACAAGAAATTAAGTTTGAAATATCCCGAAAAAAGCACTTACTTTGCCAGCCAAATAAAATACCTAGAACTTAAAGCTAATTAATACCATATAAAGATGACCATTTTCTTAATCATACTTACCATTTTAATATCCATCATATTAATTTTATTAATCCTAATCCAAAATCCTAAAGGTGGCGGTTTATCATCTGGTTTTTCGTCTTCCAACAATATTATGGGCGTGCAACGTACCGGCGATATTTTGGAAAAAGGGAGTTGGATTTTGGCCATCAGCATTATGGTACTTGCCGTATTAATCAACATTACAGTCCCTAAAACAGGAGCAGTAGAAAAAACAGACTCCAAGATACAAGAGCAAATTGACAAGACAGCAGCACCATCAACAATGCCAGCTATGCCCGGCAGTAACAGTGCAGATACTTCAAAAAAATAATAAACGATATCAAGTTTGGTTGAAAGGCTTTCCAAATAATGGGGAGCCTTTTTTGTTCAAAAATTACTGACAAGCTGGCACATAAAAATATAAAGCTTAAACAGATGTTTCAAGATATTGGTGCAAAATTGGCAAATGCATAGCTATTTCATATCATAAATTACCTTTGGCATACTCTGTGACTGAACCAGCAAAACACGCATTAACCCTTTAACCAAATAAAAATTATGGCATTAAACATTAAACCTATTGCAGATAGGGTAGTTGTAGAAGCTGCTCCAGCAGAAACTATTACCGCTTCTGGTATTTACATTCCAGACACTGCTCAAGAAAAACCACAAAAAGGTACTGTAGTGGCGGTTGGCCCAGGCAAATACGCAGATACTACCGGAACATTGATTCCGATGAGCGTTGCCGTTGGCGATTCTGTTCTTTACGGAAAATACTCGGGTCAAGAATCTCAGATCAATGGCAAAGACTATTTGATAATGAGAGAATCTGATATTTATGCCGTTCTTTAGGGAAATAAAAATTTAAAAGTAAAAATTAAAAACCTTGCGAACGCATCCTCCGTTTGCGTCAAACTAATAAAAAAATAAAATGGCAAAACAAATCAAATATAATGTAGAAGCTCGCGATGCTTTGAAACGCGGTGTAGATATTTTAGCTAACGCAGTTAAGGTAACTTTAGGCCCCAAAGGTCGTAACGTTATCATCGATAAAAAATTTGGTGCGCCAATTATCACCAAGGATGGTGTAACGGTAGCTAAAGAAATCGATTTAAAAGACACGTTAGAAAATATGGGTGCACAAATGGTGAAGGAAGTAGCTTCAAAAACTGCGGATATTGCCGGTGATGGTACCACAACTGCAACTGTATTGGCGCAAGCTATTGTAACTGCGGGTATTAAAAACGTAGCATCAGGTGCAAACCCAATGGATTTAAAAAGAGGGATTGATAAAGCTGTAGCTGCGGTAGTTGCCAATCTTAAACAGCAGTCTCAAACTGTTGGAGATGACAATAACAAAATCAAGCAAGTAGCATCTATTTCGGCAAATAACGATGAAGTAATTGGTTCGCTGATTGCTGAATCTATGGCTAAAGTGGGTACACAAGGTGTGATAACCGTGGAAGAAGCAAAAGGTACCGAAACAGAAGTTAAAACTGTTGAAGGAATGCAGTTTGATAGAGGTTACTTATCTCCGTATTTTGTTACCAATGCTGATAAAATGGAAGTTGAATTGGAAAGCCCTTACATCCTGATTTACGATAAGAAAATCAGTAATATGAAAGAATTGCTTCCAATTTTAGAAAAGCAAGTTCAAACTGGAAAGCCCTTGTTAATTATTGCTGAAGATTTGGATGGCGAAGCATTGGCAACTTTGGTGGTGAACAAAATTAGAGGTTCGTTAAAAGTGGCGGCTGTTAAAGCGCCAGGATTTGGCGACAGGAGAAAAGCGATGTTGGAAGATATTGCCATTTTAACTGGCGGTACCGTAATTTCTGAAGAACGTGGCTACAAATTAGAGAACACAGATTTAGAGCATTTGGGTAAAGCGGAAAAAATCACTATCGATAAAGACAATACTACCGTTATCAACGGAAGTGGCCAGTCAGATTTGATCAAAGCCCGTATCAGCGAAATCAAATCACAGATAGAAACTACTACGTCTGACTACGACAAAGAAAAACTACAAGAACGTTTGGCCAAATTGGCTGGTGGTGTTGCTGTATTATACATTGGCGCAGCTACAGAAGTAGAAATGAAAGAGAAAAAAGACCGTGTTGACGATGCTTTGCATGCAACTCGTGCAGCTGTTGAAGAAGGTATTGTTGCAGGTGGCGGGGTTGCTTTTATTAGAGCAATTGAGGCTTTGGCCGATCTTAAAGGTGCAAACGAAGACGAAAATACAGGTATTAAAATAATCACGAGAGCTATAGAAGAGCCTTTGCGTCAAATTTGCGCAAACGCTGGTATCGAAGGCTCTATCGTAGTGCATAACGTTAAAGAAGGTACTGGTGATTATGGTTACAATGCTCGTACAGATGTTTACGAAAACTTAATTGGTGCAGGTGTTATTGATCCTACTAAAGTGGCTCGTGTAGCATTAGAAAACGCAGCATCTATCGCAGCTATGTTACTAACTACCGAATGTATTTTGGCCGATGAGCCAGATGCAGATAAAGACCACGCACCACAAATGGGCGGCGGCGGCATGGGCGGTATGATGTAATAGTTGTATTGTCTTTCTGAGCGCAGTATTTGTCACTCTGAGCGTAGCGAAGAGTCGAGTCTCGGGCGCAGCGAAAAATCTAAAATCCCTGTTCATTAATTTGAATGGGGATTTTTGTTGTTAAACTATTAGGAGGGAGCGTAATAGAAACCGGTTTAACTACGCACAGCTAGCTTCACATTTTTTATAAAAAATCTTTTCTCTCCTCGTTAGTTTCCACATTCCAATTAGGATCTAAAGAAGTATGTAATACAGCAAAAATCTCTACCAAATTTAATGCTTCATTTACCCTAAAGTGAATCATAAATGGAAATTTTGATAAAGGCAGACAACGTATATCATCGTACCTGATTTGACGGATGGGATTTTAAACCAAATGCTCAGCAGCGGATTTAACTTTTAAACCACAGCGTTTACCCAAGCCACTTTGTACAGTATTATAATAGTGGATTCTTTGTTGCAATTGAACTACAGCATCATTTAGAAATATTACTTTAAGCTTTTGATGAGGCATTATTCCAGAATCAACTTTTCAAAAACTTGGCTCATTTCTGTAAAATATTTTTCGGTTGCAGGTGCTACGCGTTGACGTACAATTTCTTTGTACCATTGCGGTATTTCTAAAGCAGCATTTTCTGGTGTTACTAATTTTATAACATCAATTTGCGCCAATTCTTATAATAAAAAAAGAGAATTTGGGTGAAGCAATTGAACCAAAACAGTCTGTGGAGTTTGCATATTTTAAATATTTAGAATCAACAATTTCAATATACAATGTTATTAAAGTAATTCTCATTTAAAGGTTAAAGTATCTTTTTCCTTATTGCCTCCCTTAACTAAAATAATTTTCTTAAAGCCTTTATTTTAACTATTAAACTATATTTGTCTATCGTATAAGTTTTATCACCTCATAACAATCTGATTTCTCAAACCAAGTTATTAAAATCTGTCTTAAATGTTTATTCTGTCAACTATGAAGAAAAATATACAAATCAATATATCCTTATTCATAATCTGCATTTATTTTTCAAATCAGGCTTTAGCTCAAGACCTAAATCACACCCGAATAATTCCTATTACCACCATTGTACAAAACAACCCGGCATCATTAATTTTTACCTGGGCGGCAATACCAAAAGGCACACAAGTATCTATATTCAGGAAATCCAAAACAGATTTGGATTGGAATTATAATCAGCCCTTGGCAACCTTGCCGGGTACAGCAACAAATTTTACTGACAACGGCATTATTAAGGGTATTGATTATGAGTATTTTTTTAGAGCTTTTGGTGTGGATGCAAACCCTTACACTTATATATATGGTGGAGTTGAAGTGGATCAAGTAGATGATAGGGGCAAAGTTATTTTGATCGTGGATGACTCCTTTACAACTTCATTAAATCCAGAAATTTCTCGCCTAGAAATGGATTTGATTGGCGATGGTTGGCAAGTCATCAGGCATGATGTTTCGCGTACAGCAACTGTTACCAGCGTAAAAGCACTCATCAAAAATGATTATGATGCTGACCCTGTAAATGTGAAATCTGTATTTTTATTGGGTCATATTCCTGTACCTTATACTGGAAGAATTGCTTGGGACGGTCATCCAGATCACAACGGTGCTTGGCCTTGCGATGGTTATTATGCGGATATGACTGGAACGTGGACTGATAATACGATTAACACCACACAAGCTAGTCGAGTCGAAAATCGTAATGTTATCGGTGATGGTAAGTTTGATCAAAGTTATTTTCCAGCGCTAACAACCTTACAAATCGGGAGAGTGGATTTAGCTAAGATGTCGTCATTCCCCTTATCAGAAGAAGGTTTGCTGCGCCAATATTTAAATAAGGATCATAATTTTAGGCATAAGGTTTTTGTGGCAGAACCACGGGCGGTCATCGATAATAATTTCGGGCTTAATGGATTTGATAGTTCCTACTATGCAAGCTGCGGATGGCGAAGTTTTACGGGAATGTTCCCGCCTTCCAAAATTGCTAACGGAGATTACTTTACCTCCACTGCCGCAAGTTCTTATTTGTGGGCTTACGCAGCAGGAGGAGGCAATTATATTTCTGCACAGGGTGTGGGCAGTTCAGATACTTTTACTTCCAACTCTCCAAAAGCGGTTTTTAATATGTTATTCGGCAGTTATTTTGGCGATTGGGACTTTAACAATAGTTTTTTAAGAGCACCATTGGCATCTAAAGGTTGGGGTTTATCTAGTTGCTGGGCAGGTAGGCCTTATTGGTTAAATCACCACACTGCATTAGGGGAAACCATAGGATATTCCACTTGGATAACCATGCGCAATACCTGCTACCAAAGTGACGGCCCAAATTTTAATCAAACGAGCATTAATTTAATGGGCGACCCTACTTTGCGCATACATCCGGTTGCGCCACCCACCAAATTGTTGGCAGTTAATGGTGCTTTAAGTTGGACAGCCACATCAGAACCTAACATAGGTTACTGCATATATAGGAAAAATATGTCAAATGGAAAATATTCTAAAATCGCCACAACAGCAACTGATGCGAATACATATTTAGATTTAAACGCCATTCTTGGTGAAAACAATTATATGGTGAGAACGCTTAAGTTGGAGGTATCCAACAGTGGTTCCTATCTAAACTTAAGTCAGGGAGCTTTTGCGAACAGTACATTGCCGCTTCAAATTGCCAGCTATACGGTTAAATTAAACAAAAACAGGGTCGAAAATAATTGGCAAACCCTCAACGAAGTAAATGTAAGTCATATCAATGTACAACGTAGTACAGATGGCATTCATTTTAATTCTATTGGTAGAGTAAATGCTAAAGGAGCAGGTAATTATAGTTTTAGCGATACTGAACTACCCAATTATACGGTCCAATTATATTACCGTTTACAAATTGTTGATAATGATGGTGCAGAACAATTGAGTGATATGCAGGCTGTAAATCTTAAAATTAACACAAAAGGCAAATTATCTATTTTCCCAAATCCTGTTACAGGGAAACAAATTCATATAAGGATGGAGCATTTGCCTAAAGGAGTTTACCAAGTTATTTTTACAAACTCTGCCGGAGTAAAAGTGCAAGATTCTAATTTTTCATATGACGGTACAACGCTTACAAAAGAGATGGTAATTAATTTTAGTGCAGGTGTTTACTTAATGACCATAAAATCGGAGAATTATCAGGAGACTCAAAAAGTGATCGTAGGAGAATAATTGCATTAAGTATTTTCAACTCCCAAACCTTTTCCTACTGCAACCACATTCCCGATTATGATCAAGGCAGGATAGCTAATTTGTTTGCTTTCGGCCAAAGCCAAAAGATCCTTAACTTTACCTTTTGCTGTTTTACTGTGTGGCAAAGATGCATGTTGTATAATGGCAGCTGGTGTGTCACCTTTTCCGGCAGATATATAAGTGGTAGAAATTTCATCCATCTTTTTCATACCCATATAAATAACCACCGTTGCGTTGCTTTGTATGGCCAATTTTAAATCTTTGGATAAAGTGCCATCTTTTTTGGTTCCGGTCACTATCCACACACTTTCGCTGACGGCTCGGTGCGTAAGCGGAATATCTTCAAATCCAATGGCTTGCATACTGCTAATTCCGGGTATAAAATGCGTGATTATCCCATACTGCCTCGCAAATAAGATTTCTTCAAAACCCCTCCCAAAAATATAGGGATCGCCACCTTTTAAGCGTACTACCAAACCTTTTTCAAAAGCTTTTTCTTTAATTAATTCCTGTATTTCTTCCTGGGGAGTGTATTCGCCATAGGGTTGCTTCCCAACATATATATGTTCGCAGCCGGTTTTGCAAAGGTTCAGCAGTTCCTTGTTTGCTAAATTATCGTATAAAACCACATCGGCTTTTTGGAGGATTTTGTATGCTTTTACTGTAATCAAATCTGGATCGCCAGGGCCGGCGCCCACTACATAAAGTTCAGGTATAATTTGTCTTTGATTCATTTTATAACGTTAAACTTAAAAGGAATTGCGGATATATTGGAAGAAAATAGTTTTAAACCGTAATTTAATTAAAACCGAACTGCAAGAAACCTACCTAATAGAGTTTGCTCCGCATTTAATGCTAAAGCAAATTGATGGTGTAGGAAATGCGATGTTGCAATCCAACCCGATTACTTTTGGTTTACAAGTGCATCTTAATGAAATCACAAATTGCAGTTCAACGGTTTTGGTATTAGCACTTTACCAATATGCCTACAACAGCTGCGGCTAAAATCACATAAGGTTCTTGTAGTTTTTTAAAATATAGGAGTGCCAAAACGCTGGTAATGGCAATTGCGGCGGTAATTACATCCGTTATGGATCGCATCCCGATTACGATTACAGAACCTACCAATGTACCAATAACTGCCGCGGTAATACCTTCTACAAAAGCTTTTATACTTTCATTTTTTGCTATTTTTTTGAAGGATGGTGCAAGTGCAATAGTAAATAAATAGCAGGGTAAAAACGTGGCAATTGCTGCTACACAAGCTCCCGGGAAACCGGCAACCAAATAGCCAATAAAGCCAACAGTAATAACAACCGGGCCGGGGGTAACCATCGCAACCGCCACTGCATCAATAAATTGGTTTTCGGTTAACCACCCAAATTGGGTTACCACTCCCGAATGTAAGAAAGGAACTATGGCTAGCCCGCTACCAAACACAAATGCACCTGCCTTAGTGAAGAATATTGCAATATCTTGAAGGGTTTTTCCGTCATAATGCCAAAATCCTAATCCAGATAAGAACACTGACGGTAAGGTTACAGGCTTCCTTATCCATTTGGGCGGAGCCTTGTATATCATATATAAAATGCCAGCCAATATAAATAGCAATACATCCTCTCGTTGGGTTATTACAGTAATTATAATACCCGCTATGTAAAATATCCACAGCAACCATTTAGATTTTATGGCATCCACCTCTAATTTACTGATAGATTTTATGGTGAGTTTGTAAGCGCTTAGTGCGATAATGCCAATAACTGCTGCACCTACTCCATAAAATATGGCTTGCATCCATGGTAAACCGCTATATATTTTGTAGGCCATACCCAGTAAAACCACCATTATGAAAGAAGGGATTACAAAAGCCAAGCCTACCAAGGTGGCACCCAAAATTCCATAATGTACAAAACCAATATAAATACCCAGTTGCGCTGCCAGTGGGCCAGGTGCCAATTGGGCTAGGGCCAAGCCTTCCTTATATTCTTCTTCTGTGAGCCATTTTTTGCTTTCGACCAAATCACGGTTCATGTAACCCACCAAAGCCACCGGACCACCAAAGCCCCAAGTACCTAGTTTCAGGAAATAGACAATTAATTGTTTAAGGGAGTAGCTAGGATTGGTCATTTTTTTATTGTTTAAAAAGTAATACCAAACTGGAACCCCACACCAACGGAACTAGGGTGATTGTTCCCAAAACGGACAGGGAAGGGTAACGCAACATAATAATTGCAATTTTTACTGCGTTTTATCACTTTGTTGAAAACTGGTGTTAAGCCATATCGTCCACTAGTTTCAAAGGCTACTCGGCCTGCAAAAGTTAATCCGTGACCAATTTTCAATAAAATACCCGGATGAAAAAGCAAGTTATTCATTTTGCTAACGCCCTTTTCTGCCTTTATGAATGGTACAAATTCCATTGAAAAACCGACATTTTCGGTTTTCCAAATATTTATTCCGATTGGGAAACCTATCACATAATTATTATGAAAATTGGTATGATTGCCAGCTGAACTAAACGAAATAATGGGATGTAGAATACCAACAAATCCAGCAATTTTTGGATAGGTTGATGATTGTGTTTGAGAAAAAACACTTTCAATATTTGACAAGAAAATAAAATGGCAAGTAATTAAAATGAAGAAAAGTTTAGTTAGCTTTTTAGCCATGGCAGTTTACAGTTTGATTAACCCTAATAGGCATTCGCAATATTAATAAAATAATCTACTAAACCCATAGATATTATATTATTAAATCTTGCTAAAAAGAAAAACCCCAATAAACTAATACTGGGGTTTTAAAATTAGATTTTTTTAAACTAAAGTGAAAATGCGTAGGCTATTCTTAAAGCAACCTGACCCAAGGTGAAATCATTTTTAAAGTTTACAGCTTCATAACGGGCAGAGATATCGTAGTTTTTAGCAAATGCCATGCCCACACCCGGAGAGTATAAAAATCCAGTTCCAAAATTTTTCTGAACTCCAAAACCAGCGCCAACTTCGGCGGAGATATAAAATCCTTTAGTAGGGAATAATTTTAAACCTGCTTTAAGAGGCACGTAGCCTAAATCTTTACCAACAAATTTATCTTTAAGGAAAAAGTTGGTATAACCCGTGGTCAAAGTTCCTGACAAAGATTCTGTGATATCTCTTTGTAATTTAAGATCCCCACCTAACGTGAAACCGTAAAAGTCACCAGTGTCGCCAGTAGGTGCGCCAACATTAAGACCTACACCTAAACGCCAGTCGTTAGTTTTAACTTGCGCAACATCCTGAGCTTTAGATGCTGTAATAATTGTTAGAAATAAAATTGCAGTAATTGATAAAAATTTGATGTTTGTTTTCATTTTCATATTATTTATATTTTTTTAACTCCTAGTCAATAATTATGCCATTTCATATTTTGTCAGTCTTCTTTTTAGGATCTAATAAATTAGTATTTTTTAGTTTTTAATGCAAAATTGGCTTGTTGTTTTAGGGAGAAAGCTTTTTGTGAGTTTTGAACGTTTGTTAGCATAATACAAGTAAAGGGTGGTAAAATTATTGAAAAAGGATATTAAAACTCTAAAAGATTATGGCATTGCTGATTCAAGCCTGCGGCTTATTTTCTACTTTAAGGGGATAGAGCAATTTCAAATTATGCACTCTGCACAGAACTCCAGCTCATCAAAAAAACCGCAAAACAGAGCCACTGTTTTTTTTGCACTGTTTTTATTTTTCAGTTTTGTTTCCTTGATAAGCGTAGCCCAGCAAACTTTCAACCTTACCATAGATGGCTTACCGAACCAAAATAAGTTAGCCTACGGAAAAATATTTAAAGATAGTTTAGAAGCCATAAAACAAGTGGATAGCGTTGTTTTGGAAATCAAACTAAATGGATATTTCAATGCTAGCATAACAAATTCAAAGTGGAATAATAAACACTTAAAAGTTTACATAGAATCGGGTACACAATATAAAATCAACTTAATTTCTAATGGGAATATCCACCCTAGCGCCATAAGCTTTAACAACACTTTCAGAGAAAAAAGTTGGAACAGGGAACAAATAAGGTCAGTGTACGATCAGGTTTTAAATTGGTACGAGAACAATGGTTATCCGTTTGCACAAGTTTGGTTGGATAGTTTTTCCTTTGACAAGGAACATGTGTCTGCAAAAATGTTTTGTAAGCCCAACACCAAATTTTACATCGATTCTGTCGCAGTAATTGGCAATGCCCGTTTGTCCAACAAATACATTTATGCCAGTTTGGATATAAAGCCAAACGAAATTTATCAAGAAAATAAAATTGCACTGATTGACAAGCGCCTTCAGAGCCTAAATATAATTAGCTTAGAAAAAAGTTCGGAAATTACTTTTGCAGGAGATAAAGCAACAATCAATATTTTCATCAATCAAAAAAATGCCAATCAGTTTGATGGTATAGTTGGTTTTTTGCCATCGGCCGATGGAAATAAATTACAGCTCACCGGCGATTTTAAACTAAGATTGCAAAATGCACTAAAACGGGGAGAACTTATAGATTTGACATACCGAGGCTTGCCCAATCAATCACAACAATTACTCGCCCAAATTAATTATCCCTATTTGTTTCTTTCAAAAATAGGACTCGATGTAGATTTTCAGTTGTTTAGAAAAGATACCACTTTCTTAAACCTAAATACCAAACTGGGCTTTTCCTACGCTTTTACTCCCGAGCGGTTTATCAATCTTTTTGTGGAGAGCTATAGAGGAAATCTAATCAGTTCCAACAAAAACACCATTGTCCAGGGTTTGCCGCCTGCTGTAAACATTGTTTCTACTTTTTATGGTATTGGAGGCACTTTAGAAAAAACAGATTATTCCCTACTTCCAAAAAAAGGCTTCAGATTAAATTTTTCAGCAAGCGTGGGCGAGAGAAAAATCAACAAAGACAAAGGATTTAATCCCGCTGATTTCCCAGAAATAAACAATACCAATACGCAATATAAGTTTAAAGCCGATTTAAATTATTATAAAAAGATAACGCAAAAGCTGGGACTATATTTAAGAAATCAAGCTGCATATATTTCAGGCAATAGTATTTTCGAGAACGAGGCCTACCGGATAGGAGGGTTCAAAATCTTGAGGGGTTTTAACGAGCAAAGCATTTTGGTGAGTTCCTATACGGTTCAAACGCTAGAAGTCAGATATTTTATCGAGAGAAATTCTTTTCTTTTTGGTTTTTACGACCAAGGATGGATTAAGCAATCATTTGTTACGGGTCAGAAAAATGATATTCCCGCAGGATTTGGTGCAGGCATTAACTTCGAAACTAAATTAGGTATTATGTCTTTGAGTTATGCTTTAGGCAAACAACAAAATAATCCCCTAAATTTGCAAAACGGTAAAATCCATTTTGGATTGGTAAGTTATTTTTAGCTAATGCGGTATAGCCTTTACATCTTAATATTTTTCTTGATCTGTAAGGCAGGTGGCTTGCATGCCCAGTTGGCTGATAGCATCCCCATAAGGGCAGATACACAAATTGTTACACGAAAGTTTGTATTTCTGGATTCTGCAACCATAGCCCGAAATTTATTCATAAAAGATTCCATATTGCATATTCAAGATTCCTTGGTAATGCAATTTATAAAAGCTCCCGAAACAGCTAGGCCAAATTTATTCACAGAATTTTTGCTTAAAAAATATTTAGTTACTGATAAATACTTGTTGCAAGCTAGCTCAGACCAAAAAAAAGTAACCTTCAAATACGGGCTGGGGCAAGCAAAAAGCGGTTCTAAATATTGGATATTGTTGGTTATTCTGATTTTGCTATTTTCTTTTTCAATACTAAGATATTATTTCACTTCTGAAATAAACCTGATATTCACAGCATTTTATAGTTCAAAAGCCTTTGATAAAATCAATAAGGAAGCACATGTGTTTTCTTCTTGGCAATTTTTGATATTATATATAATGTTTGGGTTTGCTGCCGGGCTCTATCTATATCTTATAACTCAAGGTCTTGGTAATAGATATGAATACAAGGAGATACAACTTTTCTTTTTTCTGTCACTGATAATGATTGGATTGATATCTTTAAAGATAACACTATTAAGGCTTTTGGGATTTGTATTTAATTTACAATACATAGTTAAGGGTTTTCTTAACCTGTTGTATATTAATATTTTTAATGCCTTATTTATTCTTTTGCCATTGCTTTTAATAGTAGCACTGGTACCGTATTCTATTTCCGTATTATTGATATCAGTAGTAATTTTAGCCTTAATTTATTTCTCTACATTTTTAAGAGCTTACGTAACCGTACTGTCAAAACATTCATTTTCGAAAACATATTTATTTCTGTACATTTGCGCCTTTGAGCTTTGTCCGCTTATTGTATTCATAAAAGCTTTAAATATTGGTTAAGATATGCATACAAGTTTAGAAGTAAGAAAAAATAAAGTAAAAAGCATTCTTGTAACATTGCCAGCACCCGAAAGTGAAAAATCTCCATATTTTGATTTGGCAAATGCTCTAAACTTAAAAGTAGATTTCCGTTCCTTCATACATGTAGAAGGCGTACCCGGTAAGGAAATCAGAAAAGACAAGATAAATATAATAGATTATACAGCAGTTATACTCACCAGCAGAAACGCAGTTGATCATTTTTTTCGCGTGTGCGAAGAAACGCGTTACGAAGTATCTCCTGAAATCAAATATTTTTGCTTGTCAGAATCTATCGCCCTTTACCTTCAAAAGTACATTCAATACCGCAAAAGAAAAATCTTTTTTGGAAAGCAAACCGCTAAAGACTTGGCAGATGTATTAAAGAAACATACCAATGAAAAATTTTTATACCCATGTTCTGATGTTGCTGCGGAAACCACAGAAACAGTTTTAAGGGCAAACGGTATCAACTTTACTTCCGCTGTACTTTTTAAAACCGTAGTTTCTGATTTGTCTGACCTAGCCGAGGTGTTTTACGATATTATCGTATTTTTTAGTCCATCAAGCGTTCAGTCCTTGTTAATAAACTTTCCGGATTTCAAACAAAATAAAACTCGCTTGGCAGCTTTTGGGGTTTCAACTCAAAAAGCAATTGAAGATGCTGGCCTGGTTTTGGATATACCAGCGCCAACACCATTTGCTCCATCTATGACAATGGCAATTGAACAATATATTAAGTCAATCAAATAGTTTTGAACATTTAATTAAATTTTTTTCTATAATAAACGAAGCACTTTAATAAATATTCAAGTTAAAAATTATATAATTGTATCACTATTATTACAGTAGCATATCATAAAATTATAAAAAGTTAAAATTAAGCACATTAAATACTTTTCGTTTAATGAGCTTTCTGTTGATTTTTCCATATTTTGGGCAATATTTATAAAAGAATTTTAAACTCAGAGATTATGAGAATAATATATTTGTCAGCGATGCTGACTTTAGTCGTATTAGCAAGTTGCAATAGCAATTCTGGCGGACGTGGCGAATTAACTGGCGTAAAAGTTAAAACTTATAAACAAGAATTGCCTTTTGGAATGGTTTACATTCCATCCGGTTCGTTTATAATGGGGCAAGTTGACCAAGACGTTACTCTATCTCAATTTTCACAAAATAAACAAGTAACCATTTCTGCTTTTTATATGGATGATACTGAGATTACAAATGGAGAGTATAAACAATTTGTTAATTGGGTCAGAGATTCTATTGCCATTACAAGATTAGGTTCCAAGGCCGATAAATTTTATCTAAAACCACGTACTGATAATAAAAAAACCAGTTCCAACTCAAACAAAAAAACCATAGACTGGGCAAAAGTTAATGCTAACAAGGGCATCTGGAATGATAAAACTTTGTCTGAGCAATTGAACAGAGATATGTACTATCAGGGAAGTGAGAAGTTTTATAATAAAAAAGAACTTAAAGTTGAACAATTGCGATTTAATTATGAATGGGTAGATTATCGCAAGGCAGCCAATTATAGAGGGATGCGTGACCCTAATACCAATAAAAATGGTATGCAAATAACCAGAGATAGCTTTATAATTAAGGATGAAATATTTATTTATCCGGATACATTAGTGTGGATTTCAGATTTTACCTATGCTCAAAACGATCCGATGACTAAAGGCTATTTCGCTCACCCATCTTATGTTAATTATCCTGTTGTTGGTGTAAACTGGAAACAAGCGAGAGCTTTCACACAATGGAGGAGTAGCTTAAATGAATCCTATAAGATTCGGGTGCGCCAACCAGCTAGATTGCCTTATGATTTGCCAACAGAGGCACAATTTGAATATGCCGCCAGAGGTGGAAAATCACAAACAAGCTACCCGTGGGGAGGACCATATATAAGAAACGCCAAAGGATGTTTATTGGCAAACTTTAAACCTGGCCGTGGTAACTATGTTGATGATGGAGGTGCATTTACCGTGTATTCAAAAGCATATTTTCCAAATGATTTTGGACTATATAATATGGCCGGTAACGTAGCAGAGTGGACAAGTTCAATATATGACGATGCCGCAAGCGCCTATGTAAATACACTTAATCCATCATTTGATAAGGCAGTAAAAGAAGGCGATAAAGATTATGACAAAAGAAGAGTGGTTAAGGGCGGATCTTGGAAAGACGTTGGATACTTTTTACAAAACTCAGCACGTTCTTATGAGTTCCCAGATTCAGCACGTTCTTCAATTGGGTTTAGGTGTGTGCTTCCTTTTGTGGGGAGAGATGTTAAAGACAGACCGAGTAACTTAAAAAAATAAAAACCTAATTAAAAAAACCTACTAACTTAATAATTTAAAATCAAGATGGCGCAAAGCACAAAATTCAAATTTTCATTAGATACAGTAATATCTTGGGGTGCATCCGTAGTAATTATCGGAGCCATGTTTAAAATACTGCACTTACCCGGCGGTTCTTTGGTGATTGGTATAGGTTTGGCAACAGAGGCTGTATTGTTTTTTATAATGGGTTTTGTAGCCCAACACAAAGAACCCAAGTGGGAGAATGTTTATCCACAGTTGAGCTATGATTATAAGGGCGAGTTGCCCAACATGAACAAACCCGTAAAGCTAAACGAATTGGAGTTTAAAGGAGCTAACAGTAGCAACAGTTTTCTTCCAGATTTGAAAATTGGAGATGATGTAGTTGGAAAGATTAGAGAAGGTTTAGAAAATTTCAGCAATAAGGTAGGTTCAATTTCTGCGTCTGCCGATGCCACTGTAACTACAAATGAGTTTGCAGGAAAATTGAAAGAAGCTTCACAAAAAGTAACTGGCCTAAATGCGGCATTTGATCAAGCAACAACAGGTATTTCTGCAATTGCAACAGCTGCAGACGGTGCAAACGAATACCATAACCAAGTTAATAATTTAGGAAGGAACATTTCAGCCCTAAATGCTGTTTACGAATTAGAGTTACAAGATTCTAGTGCGCATCTAAAATCTATGAACAAGTTTTATGCAAACTTATCATTGACAATGCAAAACTTCAATGAATCTATGGATGATTCTAAACAATTTAAAGAAGAAGTAGGTAGATTGGCCAAAAACTTAACAAGTTTAAATGCGGTTTACGGTAACATGCTTTCTGCAATGAACCAACCACGAGCATAATTTACAAATCTATTTCTAATCCTAATAATATAGAACATGGCAGGCGGTAAAGAAACCCCAAGGCAGAAAATGATTGGTATTATGTATTTGGTTTTAATGGCTATGTTGGCGTTAAACGTATCAGATACCATATTGAACGCATTTTCTACAATAAATAATAGTTTAAAAGCATCTACTACTAATGTTAACGCTAGTTTAACACAATCAATTAGTGCGTTTGAGCAAACTAAATTAAAGGAAAGTCCTGTAAAGGCTAAGCCAATATTGGATAAAATCAAACAGACTCAAAAAATAGCTGGAGAATTGGATGGTTATATTCAAGCTTTAAAGGATGAAATGATCGAACAAGCGGATGGTATAGATTCAGAAACTGGTGAAATTAGGAAGCGTGATGATTTGGATATTTCTCCTCGCGTGCTTTGGAATGAAGGAAAAGGAAAAGGTTATACTTTACAAAAAAAAATTAATGAGACACGTATAAAATTGATTAATCTATTAGAGCCTAGAGATCGTTCTACTGTAGCATTTTCACTCGAAGCCAATGACCCTAAAAAGCGTTCTAATTCGGGAACCAAACAAGACTGGGTTGCTTCTAATTTTGGCGAAGGAACTCCATTAACTGCTTCTGTAACTATATTATCAAAGATTCAGGCGGATAGTAAAAATGCGGAAAACGCTATTGTGAGGAAGTTTCTTTCAAAAATGGATGAGGCATTGGTTAACTTAGATAAATTTACTGCAGTGGCTGTATCTCCAAGTTCATATGTTATACAAGGTACCCCTTATACTTCAGAAGTATTTTTAACTGCATATGATTCCCAGCACAACCCTGACATTACAGTTGGCGGTTCTAAACTTTCTGCAAAAGAAGGCAGAGGTGTTTATACGGTAAATACCAGTAGAGAGGGAGAGTTTAAATGGAAAGGTACTATTCGTGTTAAACAAACCGATGGTACGATTAAAACTTACGAAACCGCTGAACAGACTTATCGCGTTGCAAGGCCATCTGCGGTTGTATCTCCAGATAAAATGAACGTATTCTACATTGGAGTACCTAATCCAGTTACAGTGTCTGCACCAGGAATTGCGAAAGAAAAGCTAAGAGTTAATATGTCAGGTGGCAGTATTAGTGGTTCTAATGGTAGCTATACTGTTAGGGTAAGTGGTGGTACAAAAGCTACTGTTTCTGTTTCTGCGGATGCTGGTAACGGTAAGATACAATCTATGGGTGCTTCTAATTTTAGAGTCAAAAGAGTGCCAGATCCTTATGCTACTTTTGCGGGATCAGCATCTGGCCCAATTGGTAGAAGCTCTGCCACCGGAGTAAACAGGTTGGAAGCTGCACTAGACAATTTTGATTTTGAACTTAAATTTAGAGTTACAAAATTTAATATAGCTATAAATAAACCAGGACAAGACCCATTATTTTACACCTCTCCGGATGGTAGTTTCTCTGGTCAAATAAAAACTGCTATCAATAGGTTAACCCCTGGCGATGTGGTATCATTCAATAGTATTGTAGTAAATGGAGAAGATGGTTCTACAAGACAATTAAAAACTGGTATAAACGTTGTAGTAAGAGGAAATTAAAATGGTAAAGCGTAGTATATTTTTGATGATAGCATTGATTTGCGCTGTAACGTTAGTTACTGCACAAACAAGAAAATCTAAATACCCGAAAAAGAAGAAAACTTCTTACTCGACTGTAAATAAAAATGCAGATACGCAAAACAGCGGTTTTCCTCAAGACACCGTACCTGCCGCCACTACACCAACTACTCCTACCAGCGTTGCCAAAAAACCTATCTATTCTATTTTTCAACTTAATGATGAAAGCAAGATTAATAGGGAAATCGAGCTAAACAAGGATTCCATTAAATGTGCACCCGAATATCCACGCGTTAAAAAGGAAGATGTTGTTTTCGCCAGACGTTTAAAACGCGATGTATATTTTGCGGAAGAATCAAATAAATTTTTGGTGCCAAAATCTGCCGAACAAAACCTTTTGTATGTATTGTTAAACGCAGTAAAAGAAAATAGGATGGATGCCTATCAAACTTGGAACGATAATTCGAATACTTTGATAGATTTAATCAATTATAATGATTTGATGAAAAAAACCGATACCTATGCAGGTTTGGCAGATTTAACTCAAGCAGGTGAGTCTCCGGGCTTGCGCAAAAAAGCAGGATTGAGATTGATAGAAGATTGGTATTTTGACAGAAATCGTTCGGAATTTAAGCCTTATATTATCGCAATTGGTTTAATTGTACCATCAACTGCGCAAGCAGTAGATATTAACAATCTTTTTGGTGCGCCAAATATGCCGCCCAACCCTACTAAATTAGATGACCCATCTGTGAAAGTTGGTGAAGCTGGTAGCGGAATGGTCGCATTATTCTATGTGAATTATCCTACTATCAGAGAGGAACTTTGCAAAACCAAAGTATTTCATTCCAACTCTGTAATCAACTACAGCTTCGATGATATTTTCCAATTGAGGTATTTTAGTAGTTTGATTATTGAAGAACGTAATGCCGATGGTGGAAGAATTGGTGATATGAAGGATGAGAAAGGCAAAAATATGACTGGCCTTGATAAGCTTCTAGAAGCAGATAGAGTTAAAAAGTCTTTGATGCAATACGAACAAGATATGTGGTCGTACTAAAAAAATTAATGAAACTTAATAAAAACCCTTGCAGTTTATGCAGGGGTTTCTTTTTTTAGAAAATATTGTAGCAGGGATGTGATTTGATTTTTGTTCAGAACCTGTGCAAGTTCTGTGGATGTTGCCACCCTAATTTTTTTAACCGATTTAAAATGTGTTAAAAGCTTATCAGCTGTAGTTTTCCCAATCCCGTCTATCTTTTCCAACTCTGTATTTAATGTTCCTTTATCTCTTTTTTTCCTGTGGAAAGTTATTCCGAAACGATGTGCTTCATCTCTTAATTGTTGGATTAATTTTAAGCTTTCCGATTTTTTATCCAAACTGATTGGATATTGGTCACCCGGAAAATATAGTTCTTCTAACCTCTTTGCTATTCCAATAACTGTAAGCTTGTCCAATATATTTAATTTTTTCAAGCTTTTTACGGCGGATGTTAGTTGACCTTTTCCACCGTCAATAATTACAAGCTGTGGCAAGGTTTCTCCTTCTTCCAATATTCTTTTGTACCGACGGTAAACTGCTTCCTCCATTGTTGCAAAATCGTTTGGCCCTTCAACTGTTTTTACGTTAAAATGCCTGTAATCCTTTTTGGACGGTCTTGCATTCTTGAAGACAACGATGGCGGATACGGGATAATCACCCTGAAAATTTGAATTATCAAAACATTCTATATGTATGGGTAAATCTTTTAGATGCAGGTCTTTTTGCATCTGCGATAAAACCCGGTCAGTTCTTAAATCTGGATTAAGTTTTTCATACTGATCTAGTTTATCTTTTTTGAAGAACAGTACGTTCTTTTGGGAGAGTTCTAGCAATTTTTTCTTTTCGCCTTGTTTAGGGACTGTAAATTTCACGTTCTCGTCTTCAACCTCCATCTCAAACGGAACTATAATTTCCTTGGAATCGCTGGCATATCTTGCCCTAAATTCTGATATGGCAATAGAAAGCAATTCCGCATCAGATTCATCTAATTTCTTTTTAATCTCAATGGTTTGCGTTTGAATAATAGTTCCGTTAACTACTTTTAAATAGTTAACAAAAGCTAATTTTTCGTCGGACGCAATACTGTAAACATCCACTTCAGTTATTGATGAATTAACAATGGTTGATTTGCTTTGATATTTTTCCAGTAGTTCAAACTTTCTGTTTAGTTTAAAAGCTAGTTCGAAATTTAAGTCTTTTGAGGCCTTTTCTATTTCTTGTTTTATGTTGCGCAAAATGTATCCTATTTTACCGCTCAGTATATCTTTTATTTCTTCAATAGATTTAATGTAATCAGCTTCGGACTGTAAATTTTCGCAGGGACCCTTACAATTTCCAATCTGATACTCTAGGCACACTTTGAATTTTTTTGCGGCTATGTTGGGTTCATTTAATGGAAGGCTGCAAGAACGGAGCGGATAGGTTTCCTTGATTAAATCTAAGATGGAATGCATCATACTTACCGATGGGTATGGACCCAAATATTTCGATCCATCCTTGATTAATCTACGTGTCCAGAAAATCCGCGGGAAACGCTCGTTCTTGATGATGATCCACGGGTAGGTTTTGTCGTCTTTCAACATGACGTTGTACCGGGGTTGGTATTTTTTTATTAAGCTGTTTTCCAGTAGCCAAGCATCAATTTCGGTATCTACGATAGTAAACGTGATGAATTGGATTTTACCTACCAAGACCCTAGTTTTGGCATTTATTTTATGGGAATCGTTATTGAAATAAGAGTTTACTCTATTTTTTAAATCCTTTGCTTTCCCGATATAAATCAGTTCATTATGCCCATCATAATATTGATAAACACCGGGTTTATGGGGGATGTTTTTTATAGCGGCTTTGTAATCAAACTGATGCATTGTAGAATTATTTTCGATTTATAAAATTAGCCAAACTTATTTGCCGTTAAAATAGCGTTAACGATTAAAACGGCATCCTTTTCCCCCTAACCCCAAACAGGAGATTAAGCGCTTTTCCCACTTTGAGGGTTAGGGGGAAAAGATAAAGTGTAAAGCGTGTTACCTTGCCTACTGGCAGTCAGGAACCGCCCTCATCTAAATAAAAATTTATACATCTAGTCAAGTAGGTTAATGAGTACTTTACCTTCAAAAATTAAGCCTTTCATCCGTAGGTATTTCTGGCGAACCACCTCTCGAGTTTTGATATTGATTGCAATCTAAAGTCGTGGTATTACCGCCTTTTGGCAATTCAAAATCATTTTTTGTAATTCCCAAACTAGGGTCGGCATATACTTTTTTCATAAAAATGGCAAATATTGGCAAAGCGGTATTTGCACCCTCTCCCAAATCCGTACTTCTAAAATGTATATCCCTATCTTCACAACCTGTCCATACGCCTGCTACCAATTGCGGGGTAATTCCCATAAACCAACCATCCGAGTTATCGTTGGTTGTACCGGTTTTGCCGCCAATTGGGTTGTATAAGCCATATTTGAATTGCAAACGATGCCCTGTTCCCTCTTGTACCACACCTTTTAACATAGAGGTCATGGTATAAGCTGTTTGTTCGTTAAGGGCAACAATCACCTTTGGTTTCCGCTCGTATAAAACGTTGCCGTTTTTGTCTTCTATGCGATTAAGGTAGATGGGTTCCGTCCATACGCCGTGGTTTACAAATGCACTGTAAGCGCCTGTCATATCATATACAGATGCATTGAAAGTGCCCAAGCAGATTGATGGCACGGCAGGTACATCAGTTGTAATGCCCATTCTTTTTGTGAGTTCTGCAACAGCAGTTGGTTGCACTTGTTTCATAACCCAAGCGGTAACATAATTTTGCGAGTTTGCCAAAGCTTTTCTTAGGGTAATAAATCCAGGTAGAGGATTGTAAGCTCTCGGTGTCCAAGGTTCGGTACCATATCCATCAATGGTGATGGGCACATTGTTTACTTGGTAACAAGGAGAGAAACCATTGTCTATACCAACTGCATAGGTAAATGGTTTTGCGGTAGAGCCTACTTGACGGGTGCCCATTTTTACCTGATCATATTTGAAATGCTCGAAATTTATGCCACCTACCCAAGCTCTTACTTCACCATTGGTAGGATCCATTGTCATCATGGCATTTCTCAAAAACATTTTATAATACTTGATAGAATCCATTGGAGTAAGCGTAGCTGTAATGTTGCCTTTCCAAGTAAAAAGTTCCATTTGTTGTGGTTTATTGAAGTCTTTCTTAATATCCTCATCCGAGGCGCCATATTCTTTCAATGCTCTGTAACGATCTGATCTTTTCATTCCCTGAATCAAAAGATTGTTATGTTCTTTGAATGGATCTCTATTTTGCCAGTGTTTGGTAAACTGCTGCTGAAGGTTTTGCATATACTCCCGTTGTGCTTGTTCGGCATATTGTTGCATCTTGTAATTGATGGTGGTAAATACTTTTAGACCGTCGCGGTCTAAATCATAAGGAGTACCATCGGCCTTTGTTATAGATAATTCTTCAAAAGTTTTTTGGATGTCTTGTTTAAGGATTGCCCTGAAATAAGTTGCCAACCCTACTGTATGAGATGAAGGATTGAACTTTAAACCTAAATCTTGTTTTTTTAATCTTTCTGCATCCGTTTGCGGGATGTAGCCTGCATCAGCCATTTTACTTAATATGAGGTTTCGACGACCCAAAGCTCTTTTGGGATTACGGGTTGGCGAGTACATAGACGTTCCTTTTAAAATGCCTATCAATACTGCTGCTTGCTCTGGCGTTACGTTTTTTGGGATAGTGTTAAAATAAGTTTTAGCCGCAGCTTTTATACCATAAGAGTTGTTGCCAAAATCTACTGTGTTTAAATACATGGTAATTATTTCTTCCTTGGTATAGTTTCTTTCCAATTTTACGGCAACAATTTGTTCCTTTAACTTTTGTGGAAGTCTTTTCAAAAAAGATTTTTGCCTGCCTTCCTTTGAAAACAGATTAAGTGCTAGTTGTTGCGTTATGGTGCTGGCGCCTTGTTTCTTACCAATGAGGTTATAAAACAGTATGGTAAAGGTTCTTCGGAAATCAATGCCAGAATGTTCTTGGAAACGAACGTCTTCGGTAGCAATCAATGCCTTAAACAAGATGGGATTGATTTCCTGATAACTAACATTAGAACGGTTTTGCACAAAATAATTGCCGAGTTCTATTTTGTCTTGCGTATAAATTACGGATGCTTCATTACTTTTGGGGTTTTCCAAGTCTCTAAACGAAGGAAGTGCACCGAACAAGCCTAGGGCTGTGCTACCAATTAGCAGCACTATAAAAGCTATAAAGCCGAAGATGATTTTCCAAAATGTTTTGTTAAATCGTTTAATATCTTCGGATGATAAATTGTTTATGGCCATGATTATTTTTCTGCTTTGAGATATTTTAAATATTGATCCAAAGCATTTTGAGAATTTATCAATTTTAGATTTTCTTCTGATATTACAAACGTATTGTATTTATAGGGCGGCATTACTATAAATTCAGAAATTTTGGATTTGAAATCATCCAAAACCGCTTGGGCTCTCTCTTTACCAAAAAAATCGCCTTTGACAATTACTAATTTATTACCCTTCTCCAAATCTTTTATAACCAAAGTTAACGTAGCAGGGTCAAACTTGGAATAAAAATACTTGCTTATTCCCGCAAAGGATTTGGCAATATTTAAAGATCTATCCAACACATTGATGATAATGGCCTGCTTTTGTCGAATTCCACCTTCAAATTTAATAATACCGGGAATAGGTGCTTGCTTTATCTCCACAGGTATATTTTTCAATACCGCATCTGGCTCAGCCAGGTTTTTAGACGGATTAAGTTTCGCATTTTCCTCATCGGCGATTACAGCGGTAACTGGTTCCGTTTTTGGTTCTTTGGGATTTTGCGGTTTATTAGGCTTTTTATTTTTCTTGTTGCGTTCTGTTGCTTTATTGGCAGTTGATATCGCATCATATTCATCTTCGAATTTATATTTAGTTTCCCTTGGGCTGGCATATCTTATTTGGTCAGGCAAATTACCGTCTTCTTGCGGCAGGGCTATCAAAGCAAATCGCCTGTTATCAAAAATGGATTTATGGGTTTTGATATAAATAATTTGATCTAACACCCGCGGAGTGATGGTGGTGTCGTTAGGATAGGTTTTGGTGATGTTTTCAAGTTCTGACAAAAAGGGAGCAATATTTTGGGTATTTCCTATTGCTAAAGCATTTATGTACACAAATTGCAAAGGCAACAGGTTTGTACTATCCGTATTAAAGGTTGTTTTGGCTTCATTTATTTTTTTGATTACCTCTTGGTAACTTTTCTTGTTGTATAAATCAAACAGGTTTTCGTAATAAATATTTACAGCCGCAGCTTGAAGTTCCTTAGATTTCCCAAAGTTTGGATCTGTGATAGATTTTGCAAAATCGGTTTTGGGGTATTTTTCTAATAACAGATTTTTGTAAAAATCTGACTTGGCTTTATCAATGTCGGAGTACAATCTAAATAATTGATAATAAATGCTAGCTGTAAAAACGCTTTGCGGGTATCTATTTATTACTTCTTCAAAAGATTTTATGGAAGCTTGGTTATCGCTTAAAACATCCTTATAAAAATTTGAGATTTCGTAAAGAGCAGTAAGTACTTTCAGGTTTGCTTTGTCTTTATCTACTTGTAAAAGCGGTACATCACGTAAATAGTTTGCCTTCAAAGAGTCAGGATTGTTATTGATTGCTGCCGTTTGAGCCGCACCATTTGGTTGGTCTGGATCTATCATGCTAGCTGCGGCTTGAGATGCATTTTCTGCAACTGCGCTCAAACGCCAATTGTCTGTCAATTTACGTTTCCCCCACCGCCTTGTAAATTCGTTCATCCCCAAACTAATTGCCGAAGTGTTATTGAAATAAAATGTACCCGTATTTTTAGTTTTATTATTAAAACTGTTCATTGGTAATATTTCATTATTGTTAGTTAATGAATCTTGTTTTCTTACTTCCTTAATCCTAACGGCAATCATTTCATTTATTTTTTTTGATCGGGCGCTATCTGGCAATGCTGCAAGGCTAAGCAGTAAATCTTGCTGATCAACAATTTGCAGTCTTTCGGCAAGATACTGCAGGTTTTTGGCTTTGATCTCTATTGCATTATAACCTATTTGCTCCTTTGGCAAAAACTGTAAGGTGCTGTCGTAATATACCTGCGACTGGGAATAATTTTTTAAAGAATCGAAATTTATTTCCGCCAATTTTAAAAAAGACAAACCTTTTTGCTGCGGGCTTCCCGGGGTAGTATTGGCCGAGATTTTGTAATTCTTCAATGCCAAATCCATCTTGCCCACTTCTAAATACGCATTTCCTATTTGATAGTATATTTGATCAATGTATTCTAAATTCTTATCGTCTTTAATAAGTTTTTTGAGCGTGGCGATTTTATCAAACACAATTCCATTTTCGGCTTCTTTTACTTTTATACGGTATAAATTAGCCATAAATGACAGTTCGAAAGAGGCATTGCTTTTAACCACTCTGGTATAATGGTCGTAAGCATCTTGGTTTGCACCAATATTTTCTTCCAATTGCGCCAAAATAAAAGTCCACCTTATTTTATCAAATTTGTTTCGGCTCAATTTAATGGCTTGTTTCAAGTAACCAACGGCTGCTTTATTGTCTTCACGATCAATAGCGGCCTGCGCCAATGAAGCGTTTAAATCACTTTGGTGATATTTGCTTTTGATTTGTGATGCTGCTTGCAACAAGGTATCTGCATCAGCAAATTTCTCCATTGCCAAATTAGTTTGGGCATTACCAATTAGGGCTGCCAATCTGTTGGTAGCCTGTTTTGGACCTGTGTAAGTTAAGTTTACATAATCAAAATATTCTGAAGCGTTGTAAAAATTGCCTTTGTAATATTCGGCTTTAGCCAATAAAAGATAAGCATCATCTACCCAGTTGCTGGCACTTTTATTTAACGCAATGGTGTTTGCTCTCTTAATAACATCATTTAGGGTAGCGGTCTGTTCTTTCGCCGTTTCCTCTGATGGGATAGGGTAAACCTCTAAAAGTTCAGAGTAATTCTCAACCGTACTTGCTTTAATTTTATTTTCAGTTTCTTTCAGCAACTCCCTTCCATTAAAGTAAATATTATAGCGTGCAGTAAGGTTTTGGAATTTGCGGCCGATATATCCCGGGTTTTGAGAACTGCAAGCAGTGTATAAAAACAATGTAATCATCCCCAAGAAGGTCAAAAAGCAATTTTTAAAAGTTGATTTCAATGCTAAAAATTTTAACGTTTACAATGTATGATTACGAGTAATGCCGGTTTATATTGTTTTTCAACAGCCAATAAAGATATTAAATAGCATCAGTTGTGGCATATAAATTTTATCTTAAATGATCTGTTTACAATATAGTAAGCTTTCTTTCAACATATTTATTGTTTTACATTTGCGAAGCTATGAAACTCGATAAAGATTCCATCAATAAAGACAAAGTAAAAAGCTATGTCCAATATTCTGGTTTAGTTTTTCAGATGATTGGCATTATTGGCGTTTTTGCTTTTGCTGGATATAAATTAGATCAATATCAGCAAACTAAAACCCCACTATATACGGCAGTGTTAAGTTTGCTGGGTGTAATGATATCACTTTACACAGTTATTAAAAGTTTAAAAGAAAAATAAGCCGTAATTGCAACATAAACGGTCATCATTCACACAACAAACATGCTCAAACATAATGCGTTCTTTTTTCTCTTCTCGCTGATTTTTGCCTTGGTTATATTCGGTTTGCAAAATTTCTTCGGTTTTCAAGATATATTTATTGTTAAATTTTGGTTGATGTTTGTATTTGTAGCAGGCGTTACATGGGGGGCCATAAATGCGTGTCTTTTTGGAATAAATAGTGGAGGCTCTAACACGTCATTTATAATTTTATGCGCCAATACCATAAAGCTACTATTCTGTATGTTTTTCGCCTTATTTTATTTGCAAACCTATAACGTAAACCCCTTTTACTTCGTAGTCTGTTTTTTTTCTGTTTATTTATTGTTTACCGCCTTTGAAATTTATACATTGTTACTTAACTTGCGCCACCTAAATAAAAAGTTAAAAACACGCAATTGATGGAATTTAGCCATATTTTAAATTACAAAAATTTCAGAATAACGAGCTTACTCGCGGTTTTTCTAATTTTTTCTTTAAATAGTTTCTCTTTAGAAATCACTGAAAATGGTGAACACAAAGAACAACATACTGGCGTTGAAAAGAAGTTTGACCCAACAGTAACTATTCTTGAGCATATCAGCGATAGTCATAGTTGGCACCTTTTTGGTCAAACATCTTTGCCGTTGCCTGTTATATTATTAACGAAAAATGGCTTGGATATTTTTTCTTCCGGCAATTTAATAAACGAGCATCACGAAGCTGTCCCTTATACAAGCAATAAAAATACTTATTTAAACGAAGAAGAGCATATCAAGATTTTAGATACTGATGGCAAAGTAGATGAAGCTGCAACTTCTAAATTATACGACTTTTCAATTACCAAAAATGTTGCAGCAATGTTCATTGCTGTTGTGATTATATTGTTTGTGTTTTTAAGCGTTGCCAGATCTTACGAAAAAAGAGCAGGCAAGGCACCAAAAGGTCTACAATCTTTTGCAGAGCCATTTATAATTTTCATTAGAGATGATATTGCCAAACCAAATATTGGATACAAGTTCGAGAAGTTTATGCCTCTGTTGCTTACCATTTTCTTTTTTATTTGGTTCAACAATTTATTGGGCTTAATCCCGATTTTCCCTGGAAGTGCAAACGTTACGGGCAATATAGCGGTAACTATGGTGCTATCGGCAATTGTTCTGGTTGTGGTAAACCTAAATGGCAATAAATACTATTGGAGCCATATTTTTAAACCAGACGTACCTTTTTGGTTATTGCCCATCATGTGGGTTGTAGAAATCATAGGAATATTTTCTAAGCCTTTTGCCTTGATGATACGTTTGTTTGCCAACATTACGGCAGGACACATTATTGTATTGAGTTTAGTATCGTTAATTTTTATTTTTAAAAGTTTGGCCATTGCCCCAGTTTCTGTTGCATTCGTTTTGTTTATGAGTGTATTAGAATTACTGGTTGCTTTTTTACAGGCCTTTATTTTTACCATGCTTACCGCTTTATTTATAGGTACTGCGGTAGAAGAGCATCATCACTAAGAAACATTTGTTTAATAATTAATATAATTTATTTGTTATGGTAGGTTCAATCGCTGCAATTGGTGCAGGTTTAGCAGTTATCGGTGCGGGCATCGGTATTGGTCAAGTTGGTGGTAAAGCAATGGAAGGTATAGCTCGTCAACCAGAGGCTGCTTCAAAAATTCAAACTGCAATGATTATCGCAGCCGCTCTTATCGAGGGTGTTGCCTTATTTGGTGTGGTAGTAGCTTTGTTGGGTAACAACCCAGCTTAATTTTTAAAATTGGAACATGGCGATTGGCTGTGTTCCAATTTTACTTTAAATTATAACTGAACAAAATAATATGGAATTAGTTACCCCGAGTATAGGTTTGGTGTTTTGGACATTGATATCGTTTTTGATATTATTGTTTTTATTAAAAAAATTAGCTTGGAAACCTGTTTTGGGTGCCATACATGAACGCGAACGTTCAATTGAAGATGCATTGAACAAGGCTGAAATAGCTAGAGATGAGATTGCATCGTTGACAAACCAAAACGAATTGCTATTGAAGCAAGCCAGGGCAGAGCGTGATGAAATTTTAAAACAAGCGAAAATCTTGAAAGACCAAATTGTTGCAGAAGCTAAAGACAGTGCGCAAGCTGAAGGTGCAAAAATGATTGAGAAAGCAAAAATCGAGATCAACAACCAAAAAATTGCTGCCTTAAGCGAGGTTAAAAATCAAGTAGCCACGCTTTCTTTAGAGATTGCAGAAAAAGTTTTAAGACATCACTTCGAGGACAAACAAAAGCAGGAACTACTGGTATCCGACCTTTTAAAAGACGTTAAACTGAACTAAAATGTCGGAAATCAAAGTAGCATCCAGATATGCCAAATCCCTGATTGATCTTGCCTTAGAACAAAATGTTTTGGAAGAGATTAAGAACGATGCGCTATTTTTTGTGGATACATTAAGGGCCAATTCCACATTACAGGCAGTCTTAAAGAATCCAATTATCCCGTTAGGAAAAAAGAACGCCATCATCAATGAGATTTTCGTTTCAAAAGTGAACAAAACAACGGCTGCATTTCTGAAAATAGTTATTGACAAGGGCAGGTCTGGAATTCTTTACAGTATAGCCAAAGAGTTTCTAAATCAATATAACGGTTTCAAGAAAATATTTAAGGCGCAAGTAATTTCGGCAACCCCGCTTACGCAGGATAACATTAACAAGATTACTGCTGTAGTTGAGGATGCGGTGAAAGGAGATGTAATTTTAACCACATTGGTGGATGCAAACTTAATAGGAGGATTTATATTAACCGTTGGTGATAAGCAATTTGATACCAGCATTGCTACAAGTTTAGCTAAATTAAAAAAAGAGTTTGCTTAGGGTGTCACAACGCCGTAGTGCAAACAGTTTAATATACAGTACAAAGTTTTTAACAAATAAAATCTTAAATAAAAAAAGATGGTAGAGGTAAGACCAGACGAAGTTTCAGCAATTTTGCGTCAGCAATTGTCAGGCTTTAAGTCAGAAGCTGAATTAGAAGAAGTAGGTACCGTACTCCAAGTGGGTGATGGTATTGCTCGTGTTTATGGTTTAACCAAAGTTCAGGCCGGCGAGTTGGTAGAATTTGAAACCGGGTTGCAAGGAATTGTACTTAACTTGGAAGAAGATAACGTGGGTGTGGTTTTGTTAGGTGCGTCTGATGATGTAAAAGAGGGAGATACCATTAAGCGTACCAAACGCATTGCATCCATCAACGTAGGTGAAGGTATGTTGGGGCGTGTGGTGAATACTTTGGGACAGCCAATTGATGGTAAAGGACCAATTGTTGGTCAAACCTATGAAATGCCTTTAGAGCGCAAAGCACCGGGGGTAATTTACCGTCAGCCAGTTACCGAGCCTCTGCAAACTGGTATTAAAGCTATTGATGCGATGATACCGATTGGCCGTGGACAACGTGAGCTGGTTATTGGCGACCGTCAAACTGGTAAGTCTGCGGTTTGTATCGATACCATCATCAATCAAAAAGAATTTTACGATGCAGGCAAACCTGTGTTTTGTATCTATGTTGCCATTGGGCAAAAGGCGTCAACAGTTGCCAATGTTGTTAAAACATTGGAAGAATACGGAGCTATGGCATTTACGGTTGTTGTTGCAGCTTCCGCTGCCGAGCCAGCCCCAATGCAATTTTACGCTCCATTTGCAGGTGCTGCAATCGGCGAGTTTTTCCGCGATACTGGTCGCCCAGCTTTGATTATTTATGATGATTTGTCTAAACAAGCAGTTGCTTACCGCGAAGTTTCACTGTTGTTGAAACGTCCTCCAGGTCGTGAGGCATACCCAGGAGATGTGTTTTATTTACACAGTCGTTTGTTAGAAAGAGCAGCGAAAATTAATCAAAACGATTCCATTGCTCAGCAAATGAATGATTTGCCAGAATCTATCAGAGCAATTGTGAAAGGTGGAGGTTCATTAACGGCATTGCCAATTATTGAAACACAAGCGGGTGATGTTTCAGCCTACATTCCTACCAACGTAATTTCTATAACCGACGGGCAGATATTCTTGGAGTCGAACCTGTTTAACGCAGGTGTACGTCCGGCCATTAACGTGGGTATTTCGGTATCTCGTGTTGGTGGTAACGCACAAATAAAATCAATGAAAAAAGTGGCAGGTACGCTTAAACTAGACCAAGCTCAGTACCGTGAATTAGAAGCTTTCTCTAAGTTTGGTTCTGATTTGGATGCGTCAACTAAATTGGTAATTGATAAAGGAGCAAGAAACGTTGAGATATTAAAACAGGGTCAGTTTGCACCTGTAACCGTTGAAAAACAGGTTGCTATTGTTTATGCTGGTGTTAAAAACCTGATGAGAAACGTTCCGGTAAAAAGGATTAGAGAGTTTGAATTAGAATATACCACACAATTGGAATTGCAACATCCTGAAGTTTTGGCAGCCCTTAAAGCTGGAAAATTCGATGATCAACTCACCGGAGTGTTGGATACGGTTGCAAAAGAAATCTCTGCTAAATATTAGAAAATTGAGAATGGTTAATTGCTAATGTTGAATTAACAATTAATCATTTATCATAAACCATTAAATTAAATGGCCAACTTAAAAGAAGTAAGAAATAGGATAAAATCGGTAAGTTCAACACAGCAAATTACCAAAGCTATGAAAATGGTTTCGGCTGCCAAGTTGAAAAGAGCAACAAATGCCATTGTTCAATTACGTCCTTACGCAACCAAACTAAACGAGATATTAACTAATCTTTCTTCTACTTTGGAAGAAGGCGTTTCTGTATTCACACAAGAGCGTGAGGTTAAAAAAGTTTTGTTGGTGGTAATTACCTCCAACCGTGGTTTAGCTGGTGCTTTCAACATGAATGTAATTAAAGCAACCAATAACCTAATTTCCGCAAAATATAGCGCAATGCACCAAAATGGAAATTTAAGCATTATAGCGATAGGTAAAAAGGCACAAGATTTCTATGAAAAGCGGCAGTACAATGTATTAGGCAACAATAATGAAGTGTTTAACGCCTTAACATTCGAAAATGTAGCTACCATTACTCAATCTATTATGGACGCTTTCGTAGAAGGCACTTACGATAAGGTAGAAGTGGTTTACAACCAATTTAAGAATGCGGGCATGCAAATTTTGACTACCGAGCAATTATTGCCTGTACCCAAAGCTGTTAAAAGCGATAAAAAAGAAAATAGAACCGATTACATTTTGGAACCTTCTCAGGCAGAAATTGTTGAGCAATTGATTCCTAAAAACATAAAACTGCAGCTGTACAAAGCAGTTTTAGACTCTCACGCCTCTGAACACGGGGCACGTATGACAGCAATGGATAAGGCCACGGATAATGCCGGCGACTTATTAAAGGCACTGAAATTGTCTTATAACCAAGCCAGACAAGCAGCTATTACAACCGAACTTACAGAGATTGTAAGTGGTGCCGCAGCCTTATCGAACGGGTAAGTTTT
>ENA-OFCE01000245-OFCE01000245.1-metagenomes-genome-assembly--contig:-NODE-245-length-37623-cov-25.845746_pt1 | contig 37623 bp, 24 predicted proteins | sample MGYA00153388_OFCE01 | MGnify analysis MGYA00153388 | reverse complement strand
GGGCAATAACGACGGTACAAATCCTAATTCCAGTGTGAACACAACGATCGGCACAATCCCCAGTCTGGCTAGTGCCGACCTTGCTACCATTAAAAGTGGGCCCACGGCTACGACTGTCGGTGCCACAGTCAGTTATACGATCGCCACAGTCAACAACGGCCCTAGTTCCGCAGAAGCCGTCACGATCGCTGACAGCATCATTCCCGGGTTAACCGGAGTCACAGCATCCGACGGTGGTATCTACAACCCAACCACAGGGATTATCACCTTTGGCCCTGTGGCGATCGCCAATGGTAGTACAGTCACTCGGACGATCGGCTTTATCGCCCCAGCCAGCATCAGTGCTGTCAGTAACACCGCCAGAAGTACCTCAGCTACTCCCGACCCAACCCCGGGCAATAACGACGGTACAAATCCTAATTCCAGTGTGAACACAACGATCGGCACAGTCCCCAGTCTTGCTAGTGCCGACCTTTCTACCATTAAAAGCGGACTCACATCGGCAGCGCCGGGGCAATCTGTCACTTATACAATTACTACTGCCAACATCGGGTCGATCGATGCCGCCAACGTCACTATCACCGACAGCATCATTCCTGGTTTAACAGGAGTTGTAGCTTCCAACGGGGGCAGCTATAACCCAATCTCAGGACTCGTGATTTTTCCGGCGATCGCCAACGTGCCCGTCGGTCAAACCGTTACTCGTACCGTTACTTTGGGAGTCCCCAGCAGTGGCAGCATCACCAATATTTCCAGCAGTAAATCAACTACTCCTGACCTAAACCCCAGCAACAATGACGGCTCCTCTCCCTCCGCCAGAGTCACTACCACCGTTCCTGCGGGTACTGTCGATGGTGCGGACTTGGTGACTACCAAGACTGGTCTCACATCTACGACGGCTGGTAGTGCAGTTACTTATACTATCAATACCGCCAACAATGGGCCGGTTGCTGCTGAAAATGTAGCGATTACTGACAGAATTATTCCAGGTTTAACGGGAGTTGTAGCTTCCGATAATGGTAGTTATGACCCTGTTACCGGGATTGTCACCTTCCCAACAATTTCCCGTTTGGCTAGTGGCAGCAATGTAAACCGTCAGGTAACTTTAATTGTTCCTGCGATCGGCATCACAAATACTTCCCAGAGCCGATCGACCACTCCCGACCCCAACAACAACAACAACAACGGTTCCCAGCCCAATGCCACTGTCACTACCACCGTCAAACAGACCCCAGTAGAACCACCAACACCAACTCCGCCACCAACTCCGCCCGTTAACCAACCCCCAGTCGCCAACGACTCCGGCGTGATTTTATTGCCGGACAAAAACGCCCCAGTACCCGGATTGGGAGGAACAGACCCCGACGGCACTATTACTTCCTTCACCATCAACAGCCTGTTGCCACCCGAGGAAGGTATATTGTTCTTGGGCGATCCAAACAAAGGCGGAGTCCCGGTTACACCCAATCAAGTTTTGACGCCGGATCAAATTAGCCAGTTGTTTTTTCAGTCCAGTAGCAGTTTCACCGGATCACAGTTCACCTACAGGGCTACGGACAACCTCGGCAAAACAAGTCTGGGTTTTGCCACTGTGACTGGTAGTCTGCCGACACAGACCCCAACCCCCACACAGACCCCCACACCCACACAGACCCCCACACCCACACAGACCCCAACCCCCACACAGACCCCAACCCCCACACAGACCCCAACCCCCACACAGACCCCTATTTTCGGCAGAGTTCCCGAACCGGATACTGGTTGCGGTTGTACCCCCCTGCCCTTGCTGCCCCCCATCACATTTCCTCAACCCCAGCGCGAACAAAAACTCAACTTCAATTCAAATGCCTCTGCACTCATTAACATCCAAGACACGATTATCGGGACTCCCGGAAACGATTATTTAATAGGGAACGACGCTAACGAACTCTTTGTCTCAGAACCGGGCGACGACACAGTTTTAGGCGAAGGTGGCACTGATATCATCTTCGGAGACCAACAGCGAGATTTCATCGCTGCCGGTAGGGGCAACGACATCGTTTATGCGGGCAAACAAAATGACGTGGTGTTCGGGGGCAAACAAGACGATCGCATTTTTGGAGATCGCGGTTCTGACACATTGTACGGCGATCGCGGTTCCGACACGATCGTCGGCGACAATGGCAACGACATCGAGCTGACGGGTGACAACAGCGACCTAATTTTCGGCGGCGAAGCGGGCGACGCCATTGCTGGCAACCAAGGCCGCGACACCGTTTACGCCGGCAAAGGCCCCGACATCGCTTACGGGGGCAAAGAAAGCGACTTGATTTTCGGCGACAAGGGCAACGACAGCCTCTACGGCGACAACGGAGACGACTCTCTGTTCGGTGGCGCCCTCAACTCCCAGGGCGGCGACACAGACGGGCAGGATTTACTATTTGGAGGCAACGGTAACGACTTACTTAACGGCCAACAAGGTGACGATACTTTGCTGGGCGGAAACGGTCGGGATTTAGTGTTTGGAGGTAAAGGGGGCGATCAAATTTTCGGCGAAACTGACCGAGACACTCTCTACGGCGGCCGCGGTTCTGATACCATCCTCGGCGACTACGGCAATCCCCTAGGCATCAACGTTGGTACGGATCAAGCTGACTTAATTTTCGGCAACGACGCTGGCGATGTCATCGGCGGCGGTAGTGGTAACGACAGCATTTTTGCTGGTAAAGGTAACGACTTAGCCTATGGCGGCAAAGATAACGACCTGATTTTGGGCGAACTCGGTTCCGACACCCTTGTCGGCGACGAGGGAGACGATTCGCTTTACGGCGGGTTGCAAAATCAGTTAATCAGCGATGCCAACGGCCGCGACTTACTGTTTGGCGGAGATGGAAATGACTTGCTTAGTGGTGGCGAGAGTTCCGACTCTCTCAGTGGCGACAACGGCAATGATACGATTCACGGCGGCAAGGATGACGATTTAGCACACGGAGGTGCCGACAACGACTTAATTTATGGCGATAGTGGTAGCGATATTTTGTGCGGCGATGAGGGCAACGATACCATTTTTGGCGACCGTGGGGAAAACGAGCTAGGCCCTGTCGGTGCCAACGGCCAGCAAGACTGCATCAACGGCGGCAGCGGTGACGACCTTTTATACGGCAATGAAGGCCAAGATACTCTCAACGGCGACGATGGTAACGACACTCTTTACGGAGGGAAAGATAGCGACATTCTGAATGGGGGTGCAGGGGATGACTGGCTGTTTGGCGACGGCGGCCAGGATACTTTAATTGGAGGTATCGGGAACGATCGCTTTGTGTTAAATAGCAACAGCGGTATCGATACTATCCTAAATTTTGAAGTAGGAACCGACAAATTTGTCCTCGCCGGCGGCTTGAGTTTCGACGCCTTGCGAATTAACTCCACGTCGAACGGTTATGTCCTGCAAGTTACTGCTACTGGCGAAACTTTGGCTAATATTTTTGGAGTCAACAATCCTATTACTGCTCTGGATTTTGTGACTCTTCCCAGGTAATATCATGTCCGGTTAATTACCTTAAAAAAAATGTTTGTAGTGAGGATTTTAGTCCTCATCAATTCCCGGACTAAAGTCCTCACTACCAACCAATTGCATTGTATACCGGACATACAATCAGGACACGGCACTGCCGTCTCCCTACCCAAAAGAATATTGTAGGGACTAAGGCCAAGCCTTCTCCTCTATCATGTCTGAGTACAACCGAAATTGATCTAAAAAAGCAGCAGAATTAATTCGTAACCTTTTTAATTGGCTACATTAATCAATTGAATTTCGGGTTTCTCTAATGATTCAATGGATTGCAGACTATCTGAAGCAGCATCCCAAAGAATTAATTTGAAGCAGTCAGGAATATCACGAATTGTCAGTGTTTTTGAATTAGCAAGCAGGTGAATATTAGCATTGTGACAAGCACGAAGATTGTAATTAGGAATTCGCTCAGAAAGATGATGAATATTGTGGTAAGCAATATCAGCCGAAAACCAATTCAGAATAGTTGGTAATTTTAGGTAACTACTGCCTTCAATTGCGCCCAGCAAGTAGTCCCAACCCTCTGTTTTATGAGCGTAAGAACCCTCAAAGTTATGCTGAACAAAGAAGATACAGATAAATATCGCGGCCGAACAGGTCATGACAATTGAGTAAACACTCCAGAAAAAGCCAAACCCTAGTAAGTTTCCCAAATAAATCCAGCTACCAACAACACAAATATTATTGAAAAGTAAATCCCAAAACTCAGCCGTCGTATACCAATGTTTTGATTTGTAAGAAGCAATGATTGCAGATAAATTCATGCTAATATCTTGCTTTAGACAAACAAAAGTATGTCGAACAAAACCAACAATTCCCAATATCAGCGCTAGTCTTGGCTTAATAATTAGGTAGAAAAAACCACCAGGAAATAGCATCAATGGGTGTCTGAGGAATTGATACATCTTTTGACGAGATGTACTTAATGCCACAAATTTTTCCGTAGAAATCAACGCCGAAGGGCCTCGGTACATATCCCAATTACCATTATTTTTGTGATGGTAAGCGTGTCCCCTCGACCAGGGATACTGAGGAATCGCATTGATGATACCTAGCAGAAAACCCACGCTCCGGTTGACTTTTTTAGAACTAAAAAGAGAATAGTGCCCGCAATCGTGCATCAAAGAAAAACAACGTCCTGAAAAAAGTGTCATTAACACCATTATCGGCGGCAAAAGAAATACAGAAATCGCAGTAGCTTTAAATGCTAAAAACCATAAAAATGTATATGGAATTACTGTGTTAAGTATTTGGTAAGTAGCTTTGAAATTGTTGCTCTTCATGTAAGGAGCTAGGACAAAATCAGACTTTTTGATCGCGTTTTTCATTGAGTATGTCTATTTTATTTAGGTAAGTCATATCAATTCTGGTTGCACCGGAATGATGTTGACGGTTGACGGTTGACGGTTAAGGGTTAACTGTTTACTCGAATTTACTATTCCGATAGCCGGAAACGATATGATTAGCTTAGAATCAGGATTTGGTGGCTGTTGTTGCCATTATTTTGTAGTAAGCAATTGGGTGAATAGGAATTTAAATTCAGCCCATAAGTATAAGTAGGTGGTTACAAATAAACATTATAGAGGGCGAGTTATGCGCTGTGCAACTCACTTTTGTCATAGATTTTTAGCTGACACTGGCTCCTACAATAAGATACTACAGCAATTTTTACAAAAGTGAGTTATCTATAGCACCTCATCTTTATGAAAATCGCTATATGCTTTTTTACCATTGCCTACTTACTTTATAAACCTGCTGATAGCATTGAGTTGATTAGCTGCTATACAAATACTAGACAAGTCTAGACATTTGCTTCTTACTTCATCGGGGGCATGGGAGCGGCTATCCCTCAGTAAGCTTTCACGCTCTAGCCAAACGTGATAAATTAATTGCGGCGTTCAAATCTCTGTCCATCGAATGACCACAACTTTCACAGTTGTAAGTTCTTTCTTTCAACGGTATATCTTGAATGTGACCGCAGTTTGAACAGGTTTTGGTTGATGGAAACCAGCGGTCGGCAATGACGATTTCACAGCCAAATTTTTGAGCCTTGTATTCTAGTTGACGTTTGAATTCCGAGAATCCACAATCAGCTATTACCTGCGCTAATTTGTGATTTTTTAGCAGCCCAGAGACGTTCAAATCTTCTACTACTATTGTTGCGTGGTTTTTGCATAGGTAAGTAGTGATTTGATGAAGAGTATTTTTCCTTTTATTTGCTATTTTTGCATGGTGAAGAGCTAGTTTTTGTTTCGCCTTAAACCTATTACTAGAGCCATTTTCTTTCCTAGACAATTCTTTCGCAAGTCTACACAACTTGCTGAGATAAGCTTTGTAGTGTTTGGGATTTGGGAATACTACGCCCGTCGAAAGCGTAGCCAAAGTTTTAATTCCCAAGTCAACTCCTACAACCTCATGACTCTTAACTGTTGGTTCATGATTTTGTTCGTAGGCAAAAGCGATAAACCAACTATCGGCAGTACGTGAAATAGTGATTGACTTGCAAGTCGTGTGAGGCAATCCTTCGTAGGTTTTTACCCGGCCGATTGTCGGTAATTTTATAGACGTACCGCCTACAGGGATAGGTTTACCGCCTGCATCAATCGTGAAAGAGTCATGATGCCCCTTTTTCTTGAAATTGGGATATCCACCTTTTTTTGAGAAAAACCTAGAGAAAGAGTCTCCAAGATTGTCAAAGGCATATTGGGTAATTTTTTGACAGATTCCCGTTTCTTTAATCCATGTAAACTCAGGCTTTACATGATTGTTGAAGAATTTCTTGAGTAGGTATTTGTTGGGCGCTACTCCATCTTTATAAGGGTTGTTCCAAGTAGCTAGTCCCCAATTATAAGTAAACCGAGCTATCCCAGCGTGTTTACTCATAACCGTTTCTTGACTTTTACTTAGTTTCAACTTTGTTTTGATGGATAAAAGCATTGTTCGACCTCAACACTGTATTTCTAAGAGTGTTCAATTCTGCCATATTTTACCTGACAAGGTAAGTTCAGGGGGTGACAATTTCCCGGCGACATCAAGGGTGCACAGGGGGTTTTTACTCAAAGCCCAAGCTTTTTTGGCAAATCGCCCAGGATTTGAACAGGTATACTGGGGGTCTGTGTACAAGTGTATCATTCTGTCTATTTAATTGCTAGCTAAGGACTAGCTCATCACAGTTGCGGGACAGCGCCAGATTTACACCGGACTTTCCCCATTTCTTCCAAGTATTTTTTTGTTGGAACCGATTTTTGTACAAGCGTTAGCTTATCACAATTCTGGTTTATTTGCATAAAAAACTGTGCAACTTCCTCAACCTGCTGCCATTCAACCAGGCGAAATTTTACAAGTTCAGTTAACCGAAAATTTGCCGTAGTTCGATTTTTGATGTTGAAGGAATCAGCCTTATTCCTTCAACATCTACTTATGGGCTACTTATTGGCTGACGATTTAGAAATTTTGATTATCTGTGCTTGGAGCTACTGAACCAGGCTGGTTGATAAACAAGTTTTTGGCGCTGTCGTTTTGGTAGATACAGTTGATGTCGGGTTGACTTTCCAGGGCACCGGTGAAGCCAAATGTATTCATGCGATTTTTGCAATCACGCACTTGATCTTGGCTGACGAGTTTTCTTTGTTCTAAAATTGCCCAGTTGTTGGTTCGCAGCACGCAACCGGGGCGCATAGTCGGCTGTGAAATGTAGACGTTGAAAGGGTTGAGGGTGACGTAGGCGCGCATATCTGTCACCATGGCGCTGGCCCCAAATTGCACGCAAAGTTCGGGGTTGGGGGCGCTGCGATCGATGAATTCGCGGGATGCTACGTTTTCTGGGCTAATTGTCGCTGTGGAACTAAAGGCAATCCCAATCCCAATTCCCAGAATGAAGACGGCTGTTAAAATCCCGATGGTGGCAGAATTGAGGAAAGAGGGTTTACCGGACTGAGGTTGGCGCCGCGACTGTCCGCCAAATGAGCCGGAGTCTTCATCTCGAGATTCGTCGCTGAATCTGTCGTCGTTGTAGGATTTAGGTTTGCGTTTCATATAAAGTTCCGTCAGTTCTTGAGACTCAACAGGTAGTAGTTTTTTGTTTTTAGCTGATGATCGCGCCTTTCTAATATTTTGACACTAAGAAGGGGGCGGCTACAGGGTGAGGACATCCTGCGTCTGTTGTTGGGTTCGCCTTTGATCGCTACTAAGCAGGTGGCTACCTTGTCTGAAGTTTCAGATTTCAATAAAATAACTGAAAGTGAGATACTCTTGCACAGCGGAGTAATCCGACTCAAGATTATTGACAAATTTTAACATCCTACAAGTCAGGAGGTATAGATTAGTGTCTGTAGAAATTATTGAAAAGCGTTCCACAGTCCGCAAGCTTGCACCGCGCTACCGCGTTCTGCTGCACAATGATGATTTCAATCCTATGGAGTACGTGGTGCAGACTTTGATGGCGACGGTACCGAGTCTGACTCAGCCACAAGCTGTGAATGTGATGATGGAAGCCCACACTAACGGGATGGGACTGGTAATTGTTTGCGCTCTGGAACACGCTGAGTTTTACGCTGAAACGCTCAATAATCATGGATTGAGCAGCAGCATCGAACCTGACGATTAGAAACTGACGGCACTCGAAGGGCCTTGTCCAGCTCGTTTCTGACTCATACCGAAAAGCCAGGGGTTAATTCCCTGGCTTTTCGGTATATTTACGGAGGTAGGTAGGGAAACTTGTAGAGCGGGAGTTGGGATCAACCAGGTCGGAAGTTGTTCAGACGGTGGTTCGGAGCTAGGTGAGCTCGATCGCCAATTTTAGCTATCCAATCTCAAATCTTTACCCTAGGGAATTAATAACGTCCGCCGCCGCCGCCACCACCGCCGCCGCCGCCACGGCCGCCACGGCCGCCGCCGCCGCCACGGCCGCCGCCGCCACCGCCGCCTTCATCTTCGCGGGGCTTGGCTTTGTTAACTTTGAGGTCGCGACCCATCCACTCTGCTCCGTCGAGAGCAGCAATCGCTGCATCTTCTTCTGCATCGGTGGACATTTCTACAAAACCGAAGCCGCGGGGGCGACTGGTTTCTCTGTCGGTAGGTAGATGTACTCGTTTAACGGTTCCGTATTCGGCGAAGACGGTGGTGATGTCTTCTTGGGTAACTTGATAGGATAAGTTACCGACGTATATCGACATGAGGAATAACTCCAAAATTTAGACAGTGCGAAGATTTCAGTTTCGGAGAGTTCCCTGCCGATACAGAAGGGCAAGTTTTTAAACAATTCTGTAGCAATGAACAAAGCCTGCAACTGAATCTGATTCACACTTGGTATTTTAACATAGAGTAGCGTCTTTTGATTAGGTTTCAGCAGTTAATTAGGTCGTTCTAATTAAACGTGAAATTTTGAGGTGATGAAAGAAACCCGGTTTCTGGCTGTGATCTCGTTTCTGGTTGCATCGGCATCAACTATTGGGATAATCTCAGGTACGATCGTCCTCCAAGAGCGATCCATGCCACGAGTGCGGACGATCGCACTAACTAATCCCAATCTCACTGGATTTAATGTGATGTTTTGTCAGGCTGCCGGTACAGCAAGTTTTGGGGCTTGCTCTCATCGCAGGAAAGATACGTCTATATTTCCAAAATTGGTACTCAAAGCTAGATTCAGGTTTTCCAGGGCTTTGACTAACCACACTACCCCTTCTCGGCTAATGAATTCGTAGTGACCGAACAAAATTGCCAACCGCTTTTCTAGGTATGGCTTGACTTTGCTGCAAATTAGGACAATTTTTAGCAGCAAACCTGTGGTTTGGGTGGGCCCGAGGTTTGAGATCAGGTCGATGAAGACAAAGTGGTTGGGCCGCACAGAGCTCTCTACTACTAAAAAGTTCAATAACTGGCTGCAAGTTCTGAGCATTAAAAATTCGTTGAACTTCTGATCGTCATTGTGAGGAAAGGTATTTTGTAGTTGCTTATACAATTTTTCGTTAAATTGACGTTTGCCGTAGCGATCGTCGGTGATCGAAGAAATCAGGTATTCGTATAAGTCATCTTTAAAGGAGCCGTAGGAGCCAGTTGTACTGGTGTTGGCCATGAAGCGGCCAGCTAGCTGTCTGTAGGTATCGGCTCCTTCTACTTTTCCGACAAATTGCTTGAGGGCAAAGAATAGTTCCGGGTCGCTCAACAGTGTCGGATTTTTTATATGTGGTATACTCCGACCAAAGGAAATTGAGGTCTGCCGGCGAGCCGTTTGGGCTTTTCTCACTTGGTGAGCGACGTATTGGGAGAGGTCGATTTCAAATTGCTGCTGCTTTTGAGCTTGGATTTTTTGAATGACTTTCTGCTGTTCGTAGGTGCTGTCGTCGCTGAGGAGGCAGTGTTTGTAGAGGTAAGGGTAGCGGGGAATTAAGGTTCCGAGGGCTAGGGTGGCGGGACTTTTGCTGTTGCTACTGTCTTCATCCCTGTGAGTGATGACTTTGGCTAAGCGTTTGAGGGTGAGGTACTGTTCGCTTTCGGTAAATTGATTTACTAATTGGGGGATGGAGTATATCGCCCGCGATCGACTATATCCAAATAATATTTTGGGGGCTTCTTCAAACACAGCGATCAATTCAGGGATGGCTGCTTGCTTGCTGGGGTATGTTTGCCAGCGATTGATCGGGATGTGGCAGCAGCGGTTGAGGATGTACTTGAATTCTTGTTCGGCGTGTTTTGAGGCTGCTATTTTTTCGAGTGCGTCGGCGACTGTGCGATCGGGATATCCGATACCGTGGATGAACAAAGTACGAAAGCGGTTGATCAGTTCGGCAGGCTGCTCTACTTGTACCAACTCCAGCCAGTGGTCGTAAAGTAGCTGTTCTTCTTCCTGGCTTTGTCTGTTATATTCGTTCACTGTGGGTTAACCCTCCGAGGCTTGGACAGGAGCTTTAAGCGCCATTGGCAGATATGAATTGGCAGATGAAGCGCCTGATTTGACTCAACCGAGCTTCTTGCCTCACGAGGCGCGAGGGGTAGAAGCGGTCGGTACTTTAAGCCGATCGATATTGTTTGCTTAGTTAAACTATTTACCAACGCCAGCATGACATGAATTGTTGGCAATTAGCAAGGCCTAAAATCACCCTAAAATTTGTGAAGTATTGGTAAAAATTGTGGGTAGCTTCTGTCGGATTTCTTGGTTGGCAGACGATTGAGTATTAGGAGTGTCAAGATCAATCCTGCTCGGCAGCCCTCTGTCAGTTAAATTTGAGGTTGGGCAAGGTAGGATTAGCTGTGAAAATAATTATTTGAAATGTGAGTGCTACTAATATGGTCTGTCGCGTAAGTATCGCCCGACTTGCTGAAATTTTAACTGTAGCTTTGCCTGCTGTGTCTGAGGGCGTTTTGACAGTTGTAGGGACAGGTATTGCCACAGATACGCGAACTATTCAGGGGGGCGAAGTATTTTTGGCGCTGCGGGGAGACAATTTTGACGGGCATCAATTTGTGGCAAAAGCTCGGGATTTGGGGGCGATTGCCGCGGTAGTCGATCGCACTTACCAACAGGAATTACCCGATTTTCCGCTGTTGCGCGTTGACGACACTTTAACAGCTTATCAGTCGATCGCAGCCTGGTGGCGCGACCAATTTAGCATACCGATAGTTGCTGTTACTGGTTCCGTCGGCAAAACTACTGTTAAAGAGTTAATTGCGGCGGTTTTGTCAACGAGGGGAAACGTGCTGAAAACTCAGTATAACTACAACAATGAAATTGGAGTTCCCAAAACGCTATTAGAGCTGTCATCGGAACACAATTATGCTGTCATTGAAATGGGAATGCGCGGACTCGGCGAAATTGCGCTGTTGTCGCAAATTGCGCGGCCGAATATTGCGGTAATTACTAATGTGGGAACGGCGCACATCGGGCGATTGGGTTCCGAAGAGGCGATCGCCCAAGCTAAGTGCGAGTTGTTAGCAGAAATGCCTGCTGATAGTATTGCTATTCTCAATCACGATTCTGATAAATTAATGGCAACTGCGGCGAAAATTTGGCATGGAAAAACTTTAACTTATGGCTTGGACGGCGGGGATTTGTGTGCTGAATTTCTCAATAATAATACCATAGTTTTAGATAGTTTAGAGTTGCCACTACCATTACCTGGACGCCACAATGCTATAAATTATTTGGCGGCTTTGGCGGTAGGAAAAGTTTTAGGTATTGATTGGAAAGTTTTAAAGGAAGGTTTGTCTGTCCAATTACCGGATGGACGATCGCGCCGCTACGATTTGCCGAATGATATTGTAATTTTAGATGAGACTTACAATGCGGGTTTGGAGTCGATGCTGGCGGGGCTGAGATTGTTAGCAGATACTCCGGGAAAGCGCCGGATTGCGGTGTTGGGAACGATGAAGGAATTGGGCGAAAGGTCGATCGACTTTCACCGACAAGTAGGAAGGGCAGCGCGAGATTTAAACCTTGATGCTTTGTTTGTTTTTGCTGATTTTGAGGAAGCGGCGGCGATGGCTGCGGGTGCGGCGGGTTTGCGTTTTGTGGAGATAGGAGATATTACTGCCGAGAATGGGCGGGAAGATTTGGCACAGCGGTTATTGGGATTTGTCGAAAAGGGCGATCGGATTTTATTTAAGGCTTCTCATTCGGTTGAATTAAATCGAGTTGTGGAGAAAGTTAGAGCTGGTTTGGCGGGGGAAGAATAGAAAAAAAACTTGCCTGTTTAGACTCGACGATTTAGAGTCGGCGATTTAAAGAGGCTTTTGACAATATTATGAGTGTTTATGAAAAACATCAAAGTACGATCGGCAAACCTATTTCCATCCCGTCGAACTGATGTTTAGATCGTTGATTCGTAGGGGTAAGGTGCGCAGTGCGCACCCTACAGATGCTCATCTGCGTGTAATTCTCGATCGATCAATATCTCGATCGCTCTAACGGCCCGATTTCGATATCGGGCTCGATCTCAATTATTGAAATTTTGGCATTTTCAACTACTGTATTTCCCATCATTGTATTGTGCATTGCCTCAAACTTAGATTCTTCCTTAGCAATTCGTTCGTAGTGCAAAATTACGTGATAACGTTTTTCAATTGGCTCTCCAGAATCTGAAATTTCCACCGCATCCCAATCTATATTTTGAGAATCTTCGGCTTGCTGGCGGTAGCGAGAGGCTAAATGTTCTAAGGCGATCGCGATCGCGTGTTCTTTCGTTTGTCCGTAAAAATTCATGCTATCGTCGGGGCGATCGCTCAGAGATGATGATATTTGACAAAGATACTGCCCGTTTGATTGAGCGCAAACGTCGATCGCAATTGTACCAGCAGTGCGATCGGGATTTATTTGAGTCATAAGCTGTTCGGCATTTAAAAGACGATAGTAGGGTGCGTTAGTCCATAAGCGTTTCCCAAGTCCTGTAAGTATTCTAACTGACGCACCCTACAAGGATCAAACTCACCACAGCACAAGTTTTAGGAACCAGGGAAGCGTGACCTATTTCAGGATATGTCGAAAAAAAGCTAAAATATCGATTAGTTTTCGTTGCACTTGTCATGTCGGAGAGCAGATATGAATTCAGTTGAGGAAACCGGATTGTCACAAATCGTTGACTTGCCACTGATAGGGTCTGCTGAACAATATCTCTTCTCAGTCGAAGACAATCGAGAACGTGCTGATAAGCTACAAGAATTACTTGTCCCTAAGCTTAAAATTCTCATTGAACAAGCTTGTGACCTAATTCACCAAGTTTATGGCACAGATGTACTCTCAGATTGCCGAATAACGACTACACCATCTCATCGATCTGGAGCCAAGAAAACCAAGCCCTTCAAAATAGCAACCGCTGGCTTGGCTATAAAAGGAAAAAATTGGTATTTCCAACAGAGGTTCGAGTGTACTTCTGATAGTTTGTTTGTGAACTTTTTTGGATTAAGAGGGCTAGAAGGTAATCCGATTGTCCAATTCCTGAAGAACCATGTGGAAGATGTTACTAGGATTTTGAATCAGGGTGAATATTATATTAGCTCTGATACTATTGCACCGGAAGATGATGGAAAGTTAGAGTGTGATGAGTTCATTAACAAACTACAATTGGTTCCTGAACGAGATTGGAAAGGTACTTATATTCTGAGTCCATCCCTAGTTCTTCCTATTAAAGACCTAGATGCAGCTCAGCCAGTGATTGATAATTTTGTCGAACTCTTTGCTATCTTTCGTGCTGCAATAAATGTGTTTATTGGTGAGGAAGATCGTTTTGAGGACTACCTAAAATGTTTGTGGGATTGGCAAAATCCGCTTCAGGTTCAGGAATCTGTAACTACTACTAGATTATTTCCTGATGAAGTAGATTCAGTACAAACATTTCGTGAGGGGGCAGTACGGCAAGTTTCAGTCAACGCCTATGAACGAGAGCCTAAAGCTCGGCAAAAATGTATTGATTATTACGGTTCAAGTTGCTCTATTTGTGATTTCGATTTTGGCAGAGCTTTTGGGCAACGGGGAAAAGGTTTCATTCATGTTCATCATCTAAGACCCCTTTCAGAAATTGCAGAAGAGTATGAAATTGATCCTATAAAAGATTTGCGTCCTGTTTGTCCAAATTGTCACGCTATGATTCATCGTCGTTCACCACCATTTAGTCTTGAAGAAATCAAGATGTTGTTGAAGTCTGCTCGTGGTTCTACTATCTAATATGTTTTGTTGACTTATTCTAACCGATAGTTTACAAAAATTAGATCCCCGCTTTCTTCAAAAAGCGGGTATCTAATTTTTCTGTTTGACTCCAGATAGCACCTACCAGGAGTCAATAGATTACTTCGCAGCTTGACGCTCTTTCGCTTCCTTGATCACTTCTTCCGCGATGTTGCTCGGACAAGGAGCATAGTGCGAGAAGGACATGGAAAATTGGCCGCGTCCAGAAGTCATGGTACGCAAGTCGCCAATGTAGCCAAACATTTCGCTCAACGGCACATCTGCCTTGATCCGCGCTCCTGTCTGGTTTGTTTCCTGAGATTTCATCATCCCCCGGCGGCGGTTGAGGTCTCCGATGACATCGCCCATGTGATCGTCTGGGGTGAATACATCGACATTCATGATCGGTTCGAGCAACTGAGGCCCAGCTTTGGGAACCGACTGCCGATAAGCGGCTTTTGCAGCAATTTCAAAGGCCATTGCTGAAGAGTCAACTGGGTGGAAACCTCCATCAATCAGCGTAAATTTTAAGTCTAAGCAGGGGAACCCAGCCAAGACGCCGACATCGATGCAGCTTTCAAAGCCTTTGTGCACGGCTTGCCAATATTCTCTGGGGACGCTGCCGCCTGTTACTTTTGACTCGAACACGAAGCCGCTTCCGACTTCACCGGGCTCGACGATATAGCCGATTTTAGCAAATTGACCGGAACCACCAGATTGTTTCTTGTGGACGTAGTTGTCTTCGAGGCGCTTGGTGATCGACTCGCGGTAGGCTACCTGCGGTTCGCCAACTTCTACCTCGACACCGTGGGTGCGTCGGAGAATGTCCACTTTGATGTCGAGGTGCAGTTCGCCCATGCCCTTGAGAATGGTTTCGCCGCTTTCTTCATCTGTGACCATGTGGAAGGATGGGTCTTCTTGCACCATTTTCGTGAGCGCTGCTCCCATCTTTTCTTCGCCTCCTTTGACTTTCGGTCTTACCGAAATGGAGATGACTGGTTCTGGGAACACCATTGGCTCTAGGGTGGCGGGATTTTTGGGGTCGCAGATGGTGTGTCCGGTGCGGACGTTCTTCATGCCGACGATCGCAATAATGTCGCCTGCTTGAGCAGATTCAATTTCTTCGCGAGAGTTGGCGTGCATTTCTACCAAACGGCTGACGCGCTCGGTTTTGCCTGTGGCGGTGTTGAGTACGGTGTCGCCTTTAGATAGCGTACCGGAGTACAAGCGTGTGAAGGTTAAAGCACCAAAGCGATCGTCCATAATCTTAAATGCCAGGGCGCGCAGAGGCTTCTCTGGATCGACGATCGCAAAGTTGCCTGTTTCCTCGCCATCGAGATCCACCTCTGGCTGTGGCAAGACTTCCATCGGGTTCGGCAGGTAGTCAACGACTGCATTGAGCACCAACTGCACGCACTTATTCTTAAACGAAGAGCCGCAGTAGGTTGGGAAAAATACCAGGTCACGGGTGCCCTTGCGGATGCACCGCTTCAGGTCTTCGATACTCGGCTCGTTTCCTTCGAGGTACTGTTCCATTAGGTGATCGTCCTGCTCGACAGCCAGTTCGATCAACTGTTCGCGCCAGGTTTCGACATCATCGACCATATCGGCCGGAACATCCGTAATTTCGTAGCCCATCGGATCGCCCGATTCATCCCAGATCCATGCTTTGCGGGTCAGCAAATCGACTGCGCCGCAAAACTTGTCTTCAATGCCGATCGGCAGTACCATCACCATTGGTTTGGCGGCTAGAATTTTATCGACTTGCTTGACAACTCGGTAAAAATCTGCACCAGTGCGATCGAGCTTATTGATATATACGATACGAGCTACTTTGGAATCGTTAGCATAACGCCAGTTAGTTTCCGATTGCGGTTCAACTCCACCCGAACCGCAGAATACACCAATGCCACCATCGAGAACTTTCAGCGAACGGTAAACTTCGATCGTAAAATCGACGTGTCCCGGAGTATCGATGATATTGAGCTGATGCTCGTTCCAGAAACAGGTAGTAGCAGCGGACTGAATCGTAATCCCGCGCTCTTGCTCCTGTTCCATGAAGTCAGTAGTCGCCGCGCCTTCGTGAACTTCACCAATTTTGTGGATTTTACCTGTCAGTTTCAGGATTCTTTCAGTTGTAGTGGTCTTGCCAGCATCTACGTGGGCGAAGATGCCGATATTTCGATAACGAGTGAGATCTTTCATAATTACTGTTGAGATTAAATGCGACGAACCGTCGGCGACCACCTGTAAGCGTGACAAGCGAGGAATCAATGTTGCCTTAGGCGCCAGTACAGGCTAGATTTCCTTTCCCCTGTTTTCTGGCAGGACTATCTTAATTTTGACACTTCCTCGTCATTCCTGCGAAGGATTCTTGGTTCAAAAAGTGCGGGAATCCTTACAACTGATAAAAATACTCCTGAGCAAGGTAAAAATTATCTCACAAAATAGGTTGGGTTGAGGCACTCATTGAACAAATAGGACTTATATCGTTTGCCATTGCATCGGAATTATTAGCCAAAATTAGGAGACGGCAGTGCCGTGTCCCTACAATGTTATTTTGGGTAGGGACACGGCACTGCCGTCTCCTCTATCTCATTCCGGTGCAACCGGATTTGATATTACATATGGAACCGAAAAACAGGGTTTTTTTAAGATAATCCTTCATTACAAGCTGCGTCCAAAACTATCTAAGTCAAAATCGACCCACTCATCATCCGCTGATATCTCCGCTCCAATTCATCCCGCACCACAGGCCAAGCATTCAAACTTTCATCACTCTCAATTACCATTTGAGCTCCCGCCCTTGCCAACTCCAAAACCTCCTGATCCTCGACCAAACTCGCCAAAGCAAAATCTGGCAAACCAGACTGCCGAGTTCCCAAAACTTGACCGGGCCCGCGCAATCTCATATCCATTTCTGCAATAAAAAAGCCATCTTGAGATTGTTCTAAAACCTTCATTCTCTGCATAGCTTCCGCAGTCTTGGAGCCGGGCATTAATAAACAATAAGAACGACTTTTTCCCCGACCGACTCGACCCCGCAACTGGTGCAATTGCGACAGTCCAAAACGCTCCGAATTTTCAATCAGCATTACCGTTGCATTCGGGACATCGACTCCGACTTCCACCACAGTAGTAGATACTAAAATATCAGTTTCTTTATCCCGAAACTTAGTGATTGCCTCGTCTTTGTCAGCACTGCTCATTCTACCGTGGAGCAAACCCACCCTAAATTCAGGAAATATACTTTTTTCGAGTTTCTCTTTTTCCTCAATTGCCGATCGCACATCCAACTTTTCCGACTCCTCCACCAGCGGTAGCACCACATAAACCTGATGCCCGCTCGCCACTTCCCGCCGAATCAAATCGTAGGCTTGGCTACGTTCTTTTGCCGACAGCACAGTTGTTTGAATCGCCTGCCGACCGGGGGGAAGTTCATCAATTTGACTCACGTCTAAATCGCCGTGCAGCGTCAGCGCTAGAGTTCGAGGAATGGGAGTTGCCGTCATCGTCAAAACGTGGGGAGATTCGCCTTTTTGCTGCAATTTAGCACGCTGATGCACGCCGAATCTGTGCTGTTCATCAATTACTGCCAAACCCAATTTATGGAAATTCACTGTATCTTGAATCAGCGCGTGAGTTCCCACTAAAACTGGCAATTCTCCGGTTTCTAACTGGCTGTGAATTTCCCGGCGCTTTGCTACTTTTGTCGAACCAGTTAACAGTTCGACAGACAAGTGCATCAAATTAAACCAACCTACCAATTTCCGGTAATGCTGTTCTGCTAAAACTTCTGTCGGCGCCATTAAAGCGGCTTGATAGCCGGATTGAATTGCTGCTAGCATTGCGACTACGGCGACTACAGTTTTGCCGGCGCCGACATCGCCTTGCACTAATCTGTTCATCGGTTGCGGCGAAGCTAAATCGTTGAGGATGTCGTTAATTACTCTTTCCTGAGCATTCGTCATCGCAAAAGGTAATATTTCATAAAAATGTTCGATCAATTTGCCGCTAGGAAGGATGACGGCACTAGCTTGAGCTTTTCTTTGGGTTTGGCGACGCTTTAAAAGTCCTAATTGCAGGTAGAAAAATTCGTCAAAAACTAAGCGACGGCGGGCGGCGGCGAGACAATCTCGATCGAGCGGAAAGTGAATATTCGTCACGGCATCGGCTAAACCCATTAAACCGTAACGCTCGCGCAAATCGTCAGGGAGCGATTCTGGCAACATTTTTGCCGCCGGCATTGCCGCCAAGATCGATCGCCTCACCGAACCAGCATCAACCCCTTCCGTCAGCGGATAAACGGGTATCAGGCGACCGACTTTCATCGATTCGATCGCACCGCCGGAGTCGTCTAAGACTTCTAACTCGGGATTGTCTAAAGTAATCCCATATTTCCCCTGCTTCACCAACCCGGAAGCTGCGAGCACCGCACCAGTACAATACTCGCGCTTTTTGAATTCTTGCCAGCCGCGATTGCTGTAGCGAGGCCCTGCAAAAAAGCGACTAATTTTTATTTCTCCGGTGCGGTCTTTTAAAATTACTTCTAATATTGTTAGCTTCTTATTCTTCGGACTAGAAAAGCAATTGCAGCGCTTTACTTCGGCGATTAAAGTGACAGTTTCCCCTGCTACTAAGTCGCGAATTTGTACTTGCTTGGCATAGTCGATGTGGTTGCGGGGATAGTAGTAAAGCAGGTCGTATACAGTGTCTAAACCCAGTTTGAGCAAGCGGTTGCCGTTGGCGGGGCCGATACCAGTCACGCGGGTTAATTGTTGGTCGAGAGTCAAGCTGGGCGCTGGGGGTGCTGTACTCAGGGGTGCTGTGCGGGGAACGGAAACGGCTGGGGCGGTTGTTTCGGGAAGGTTTGCGGGTCTGACTTGTCCTGCTGGTTCTTCTTGGTGATGGGTTTGTGATTCCCAAACTTGCTCCATTTGTCTCAGGAAACTGACTGTAATGGCGATCGAATGTTGGCGCCCTTCGAGATCCTTCTGAGGGTAGATGTCAAATTCCGCTGCTAGTTGTCTAGCTCGATCGCGCGCAGCAGAAGCACCGACAGCACCTGCCAACTGTCTCAAACTGAGGCCCAGAAACTCGCTGAAACGATATTGACTGCCTTGGAGGTCGTTAAATCCGCGATCGGCTTCTACTAAAAGAGCTTTTTGCAATCGCTGCCATTCTGGTCGATCGATAGTCATATCAATTTTAGATTTTAGATTTGAGATTTTAAATGTTAACTTTTTATTTTAAGCAGCTCCCACCCAAAAAATTATAACACCGAGAAACCCCGTTTCTTTAATAAACCAGGTTTCTCAACAGCCTAACTGTTTTACGTTTTTCCTTCGGACTTATTCCCTAGGACTTAAATCCGTTACATCCGCTAAATCCGTTACAGAATCCGTTGCCGAACTTCCTTCTTCCGATCAATCTTCAAACCAACTCGATCGCCAAGCCGACTCAGCTTCCACCACAGCCATTTCCCGCTGTTTTTTCTGGTAATCGCGGCCGAGGGAGTTCAAGCGTACAGAGAGGTTGCGAATTTGCTGGCGCCAAGCCGAGGTTCCCGCATCGGCAAACTCTATTTCCGATAGTCGCAGTTTAATTGCTGTAATGTGCAGAGGTTTAGGGCGCGGTGTTTCTGCCAACTTTGGCGGTGACGAGGAGTTATCGGTTTCAATAACTATGTTTAATAAATTAGGTGGCCCCGCAACGCTGTCCCCGGACATTTCAGCTTGAGAAGCAGCTTCTAGAACAGGTTCTGGCAATTGACTTGGCAAAATTCCCGACTGTTGTAGCAAGCGGTTGGTGTCGCGAGAAAGCAGCTTGATATTATGGGCGATCGACTTTTCAATACTATGTTGCCAGCGCGCTAAATTTTCCGGGGAATGACTAGGAATTGGTAACTGATTATTTGTCGTTGGTAATTGATAGTTAATGGCGGAAAATTCGTTTTTTGTCTCTATTTCTTCTGCTTCTTCCTCTATTTCTTCTATTTCTTCTTCATCATCTTCGTCAAATTCATCTTCCTCGAATTCATCATCTTCGTCAAATTCATCTTCCTCGAATTCGTCTTCCTCTGATGCTTCTGATTCAGTCGTGAGCGATCGCAATTTTTCTTCAGATGCCGCAGCCAAAAGCCTGACAGACTGCTGCATTTTTTGTCGCCCGTCGAAGGACAACTTGAGAAACGACTCAGGCACTGATTGAGTACAAAGATGATAACAAGCTAAAATTAATTGCTGCCGCACCGCTTGTCCCAAGGCACTTAAATAACTCTCGTAGGTACTATGAAACTCCAAAGTCAAGGCTGCTAAAGCCTCTTCGAGTCCTGCCAAATCTTGCTGTATTCGTTCTCTTGCTCCCACCATATCTCCCGTATTAAATTAAAATAGGACGTGCAGGCAAAAAACCCGGTTTCTGCCACAGATTGTCTGACTCTCGGTTAAATAGTGGTTAGAAACCGGGTTTTTGTTGCAGTCCATAAGTCATCTAAAAAATAAAAATTAAAAATGCGAAAAATTAACTTTTCACATTTTTAATTTTTAATTCTCAATCTTAATTTTGGATTACTGAACAGCACCCATTTGGGCTGCCACTTCATCGGCAAAGTTAGCTTCTACTTTCTCAATGCCTTCGCCCAACACAAAACGCACGAAGCGGCGCACTTGGACATTTTCGCCGATTTGGGCGATCGTTTGTTTCACCAACTCTTCCACAGAGATATTCTGATCTCTAATATAAGGCTGATCCATCAAACACAACTCTTTCAAACGCTTGTCAATGCGTCCTTGAACAATCTTTTCCTTAATATTTTCCGGCTTGTTGCCCAAGTCATCTTTGCCCATTTCAATTGCCTTTTCTCTTTCGATAATTTCGGCGGGGATGTCTTCGACTTTCACGTATTCCACGTTGGGACAAGCTGCAATTTGCATCGCAATATTGCGTACCAAAGCTTGGAAATCTTCGCGGCGGGCAACAAAATCGGTTTCGCAGTTAACTTCTACCAACACGCCAACGCGACCACCGGTGTGAATGTAGCTGCCTACTATACCTTCAGATGCAACTCGTTTTCCTGGCCCGGTCGAAGCCAGACCTTTTTTCCGCAGCCACTCAACTGCTTTTTCGATATCGCCTTCGTTGGCAACGAGGGCTTTTTTGCAATCCATCATACCGACGCTGGTTTTGTCGCGCAGTTCTTTAACAAGTTTTGCAGATATGTCCGCCATCTTCTGTAAGTTCCCAATCAAAATTAGTTATTAGTCATTAGTCATTAGTGTCTGTCCGTAAGTCGTATACTAAGGACTTAGACTCGTGCCATTTACAATTAAAAATTAAAAATATCCAACTAAAAATTCTTATTTCTAATTTTCAATCTTTAATTTTTAATTGCCTGGTGTCAGATTCCGATCGCAATACTAGCTCTCGGTTTCTTCGCCGTCCGTGTCGGCGGCTTCGTCGGGATCGACATAATTGGGGTCATCCAATTCTTCGATTTCGACATCGTATTCAGCGCCTTCATAACCGCCTTCGTAGTCGTAGTCTTCGTCACCGTCGGTGCCTTGTTGACCGTGACGACCTTCGTAAATGGCATCAGCCAATTTGCCGACAATCAGTTTGATCGATCGAATAGCATCGTCGTTTGCCGGAATCGCAATGTCTACTAAATCGGGATCGCAGTTGGTATCCAACAGAGAGACGATGGGAATTCCCAACTTTTGGCATTCCAACACCGCATTATACTCGCGACGTTGATCTACCAGCACTACTCCGTCGGGAATCTTGCGCATAGTCTTGATTCCGCCCAGATACTTCTGGAGTTTAGCCATTTCTCGGCGCAACACGGAAGCTTCTTTTTTTGGTAGCAAATCGAGGGCGCCGATTTCCTCGCGGCGCTCCAAATCCTTGAGGCGCTCCACGCGGGACTTAATAGTTGTCCAGTTGGTGAGCATTCCCCCTAGCCAGCGCTGGTTGACGTAGTAAGCACCGCAGCGTTGAGCTTCTTGGGCTACAATCCCAGCAGCTTGACGCTTTGTACCCACGAACAAAAACTTTTTACCTTTTTCCGAGGCCACTCTCATGTACTCGTAGGCATCTTCCATAAGCTGAGCGGTTTGCACGAGGTCGATGATGTGAACCCCGTTGCGCTCTGTGAAAATGTAGGGAGCCATTTTCGGGTTCCACCGACGGGTTTGGTGTCCAAAGTGAACACCTGACTCTAACATTTGAGCCAAACTGACTACTGGCATGATATTTTAACTCCTGATTCGGGTTAATCCTCCATCCGGTTGCATTTCATCAGGCTTGCGCCCTTGAAACACCCGAAAACCCGGATGTGCGAATTTAAACAACTTTTCTAGTTTATCACAGCGCGCGCTACTTTTTTTGACTGTTTGATATCCTTCGGGTTGGGTTATCCGTAGCTTGAGTGGGCGGTTTGGTGCGGGGTGCGGACGGGGAGGATAAATGCCGATCGATCGCGCTGCTTACAAAAAATTCAAAAAAACCCAAAATCCAGGTGGAACGTTGCCAAAGCCTTTGTTAGCGTGTGAGAGAATGTCGTTGGTGCGTGTCTTGTGCCTTCTACTTCGATCGAGGTTGCATCCATTTTGTTCGATCGGCAATTCTGCCACGTCTTCTCGATCCGCAAAAATCCCAAAGCTAAAAACACCATGCCCATCCCCATTCTCGTCTTGCTTGAAGTTCTAATCGTGATCGCACTTTCCCGACTTGTCGGTTTAGCATTTCGAGCGATCAAACAACCTCAAGTCATTGGAGAAATTGTAGCAGGAATTATGCTCGGGCCTTCACTCTTCGGTTTGGTTGCACCAGATTTAGCAGCAGCACTTTTTCCAGCAGAAGCCGTTCCCTTCCTCAACGTGCTATCGGAAGTAGGGCTGATATTTTTCATGTTCTTGATTGGTTTAGAACTGAATCCCAAATATCTCAAAAACAATTTAGATATAGCGATTTTAACTTCCCACGTCAGCATTCTAGTGCCGTTTTCTTTGGGAAGCTTGCTAGCGTTGCTGCTGTACCCGATCGTTTCAAATAATAGCGTTTCATTTACAGCTTTTGCCCTGTTTTTGGGTGCTGCAATGTCAATTACTGCCTTTCCAGTGCTGGCAAGAATCATTACAGAGCATAACTTGCAGAATACAAAATTGGGGACGCTGGCCCTGACTTGCGCTGCGGTAGACGATGTGACGGCGTGGTGTTTGTTAGCGGTGGCGATCGCAGTTACTCGCACTAACTCGATGATTGGCGCTTTGCCAACCATTTTTGAATCTTTAATTTACATCGCTTTCATGCTGACTGTAGTCCGCTGGTTTTTGCAGCGGCTTTCCAAACACTACAACCGCACTGGGAGGTTAACACAGTTAGTCCTCTCCGGCATTTACATGGGAGTTGTAGCATCGGCTTTAATTACTGAATGGATCGGCATTCACTTAATTTTCGGCGCATTTTTGCTTGGTACTGCTATGCCGAAAAATGCCGGACTCACCAGAGAATTAGCAGAGAAAACCGAAGATTTTGTACTAATATTTTTGCTGCCAATATTTTTTGCTTACAGCGGTTTGCGCACTGAAATCGGGCTACTCAATAGTCCCGAATTGTGGCTGTTGTGCGCCGCAGTTTTGGGAGTAGCAATTGTTGGTAAATACTTCGGGACTTACGTTGCTGCCAGAGTCTGTGGCATCAGCAACCGCGAAGCTTCAGCCCTGGGCTGGATGATGAATACTCGCGGTTTGACTGAATTAATTGTGCTGAATATCGGTCTTTCTCTGGGGGTAATTTCGCCGCTGCTGTTTACGATGTTAGTGATCATGGCTTTGGTGACAACTTTTATGACTTCGCCACTGTTGGAGTGGACTTATCCAAAACGGTTAATTCGGTTGGATATCTCGGAAGTTGGCCCGGAGGATTCAGAATTAGAAGATTTACCAATTGCTGAAGATAGCGAAGCAACGGCTAAAAAATTGCTTCCAACTTATCGAATCTTAGTGCCTGTTGCTAATCCCAGCACGCAGAAAGGTTTGCTGAAACTGGCGATCGCCCTGGCGCAGCCTGCTGCTGGTATGGGCGGTCACGATTTGCAGTCGGCGGCGGTTCATCCTCTGAGTTTGATCGAATTAAATCAGGATTATGCGTTTCAAAGTACGCCTGCGGAAGCCGATCGCATTATCCAAGAACGCCACTCTAAATTATCAGAATTGATTGATAGTTTGGAATTGCCGGATGCTAGAAAATTCGTGCATCCCATCATTCGGATTACTAAGGATGTAGCGCGGGAAACGGCGCAAATTGCGGAAATCGATCGTGCGGATTTGATTCTGGTAGGATGGCACAGACCTACTTTTGCCAGCAACCGTTTGGGAGGACGTGTCGGCCAAATTCTCAGCAGCGCTAAGGTGGATGTAGCAATTTTTGTGGACAGAGGCCGGGAACGTTTGAATAATTTGTTAGTGCCTTATTCGGCAAATATTCATGATGATTTGGGGTTAGAATTGGCGCTGAGACTGTTAGTTAATAGTGAGGAACGCCGTTTGACGGTGCTGCGGGTGGCGGTTGACGGGGCAGAGGGAAATGAGCTGAGTTACGAGTTTCAGCGCGTGATGGAGCAGTTGCCGGTTGAGGTGCGATCGCGAATTGAAACTCCGATTGTGGAGGCGGCTGAGTCAATTCAAGCGGTGATAGCGGCTTCTGCTAATGCTGATTTAACTATTGCAGGTACGAGTCGGGAGTGGGGAATTGAGCGCCAAACTTTGGGACAGTATACTGATGAGTTGGCGGTGCAGTGTCATTCTTCGCTGCTGATTGCGCGGTGTTACGTTAAAGTGCGATCGCACTTGGCTTCGGTACTTGTTCAAAGGTAGTTTGTTGACTGTTGACTGTTGTTATTGGTTATTTATGAGCGGCTACCAATTCCCAATTCCCAATTCCCAATTCCCAATTCCCAATTCCCAATTCCCAATTCCCAATAACTCAAAATCATGAATCATTTAAGCGTTAAATCGCTGGCATTTTACGGGATTGCGATCGGCTCTGTTTCATTGTTGTTTAAAGTAGTAAGTGCTTACGGGGAAGCAAATTTAAAGGCGGCTCCGGCAATTGCCGGAAGTTATCGCTTCGATCCTAAAAGTTTGCCAGAATGTCTGAAATCTGATTCTTTGGTCTTGACAATTGAGCAATCGGGTATTTATTTGAGCGGTAATTTGCGATCGGGTACTAGCGAGGGCGATCGGCAAAAAACAGCCGAGGAAAAACCTTCTCTATTTGGCAAGTGGGAAAATGAAGGATTGAGTTTGTCGGGTGCAGTTCCTAATTTACCCGGTTGTAGCAAGCGCACAGCAACGGGTGAAAACAGTTCTGTTAAACTGCGAGGAATTGTTGAAAAAGAAAGCCTCACGGGGAAAATCAGCCTGAAAGATGGGGCGGCGGCTACTGATTTTACTGCTGAAAAAGCAGCCGTGGCAAAACCCCAGAAGTCGCAACATTAGTTTGATCGCCATGCTGTCTAATTAGACCTCTTGCAAAAATCCTTTTCACCAATTGATGGGCCGGAGAGCCCGTCCTAATTATTTTTGCAAGAGGTCTATTGTCAAACTCTCTTCTTCCCGGACGGAGCAAGGAATCATCAAGCTTTTAGGGCCGGGGTGGATCGGCGGGCGATCGAACTCTCGCCGCCGGAGGTCGCCCGTGATGGTCGGTTGCTGCTAAATTTAAAACATACATAAAAGTCAAAGATCGAAATAAAGTATCTCTCTCGGAGTCGTCGGTTGAGAATTTGTCTTGCCCGATACCCCGCATACCCGTATAGTTTGTTTGGAATGGATGTTGCCGTGATCTTAATGCCGTCAGAAACTTCGCTTATCGAGTCAAACCCGTTGATTTTAGACAGTTTGCCAGACTTGTCGCCGAACGATGGTGGGTGTCCCCGCCGGGCTAGATTGCAAATTGACTTGATGTTGCTGGCGATCGAAGCCTTGTATCTCGGAGGTGCTGAAGAAATGCTGGCAGTGTCAAAGGAGTTGGAATTGGAATCAATTATCAAAAATCGGGTTGCCTTTTGGCTGATGCGCAATACTAACCCGCTGAGACGCTATACCCAGCGCCGCTCCCTTACCATTGTCGAAGCAAAAGCGCTGGTGGCGATCGCCTGCAATATGGCGCGCAAGTTAACCGCGACAATTCGGCAGTTGCTGCAAGATTCGCAGCAGTTGCGATCGAGAAATATCCCCTTCAACCAGAACTTGGTGCTTGCCGAATATTTAGAACGCTTTCGAGCTCACTTTCGATCGCGCATGAACCCCAAGCGATCGGTAGTTGTAGCTTACGATTCCGACGACAAGCTCAACGAATTAGCTTTAAACTTGTTGAGCAAACTGCTATTTTGTACAGGCACAGCGGGAATGCAGCGCTTCTGGGTTAGCCTGTTTGATGGAGAAATTGAGTAAAAATGACCATTACACGTCAGTATAGTCTGCCAAATTGCACCCTGCTTCTAGAAGGGTTGAGCGATGGATCGGCGACCAGCCAGTTAGAACGGCCGGTGCTTTCGATACTAATGAGCGCTGAATGCTATGTGACCGGTCTCCGGGAACCCCTGAGGGGGGGACGAGAGTTTTTTGAAAGCTTGGTGAGGGCCGTCAGCAGCTATGCTCAAGAATTTATGAGCGGAGTGCATTATCCCGATCGCTACGGCCCGAATTTGGGTATGGTGCAGTTGCACAGAATTGACGGGAATTCGCATCGGTTGACCATTCTACCCACATCCCCAGGCGACGGAACCGAAATCGCCGAAAAAACAGAACTGTCGGCAGAAGTGGATTTGACCACGGTACAGCTATTTGACTTGGTAGAGGCGATCGATCAGTTTTTTGCAGACACGCAGACGCTACCGGAATTGTCGCTGCAATTAACTCCAATTTCCAAGCGTTATATCAAGTCGGCCGAACCTTTGGCGAAGCGCAGTTTGCCTGCGGTGGTGGGGGTGTCGAGTTTAGCTTTGGCTGCGATGGCGTTTTTCTTGGTGCCGGTGCCGGGAATCCAGCGCCCGAGAGATCCGGTGCCACAGCCCAATCCTGCGGGCCAGAATCTCGGCACGCCGAATTCGGGCGGATCGGGTTCGCCGAATCCCAATCCCACGCCTGCGGCTGACGGTTTGCTACCTGGGAATACGACTCCGAAAGCTGAACCGATTTCGCCGACTCCGATTCCCACGCCGCAGTCGGACGCTTCACCTAGCGCCACACCGCAGTCGAACACTTCGCCTGAAAGCACGCCGAGTCCTGTTTCTGAAGCTTTACCAACTCCTGGGGCGATCGCCCTGCCGATTACCGATCCGGCAGAAATTGAACTGTTGAAGGGCAAACTTTCGCAGGAAATTGACGGAGTTTTGAAGAATAAGCCTGCTGTTAATACGGAGTTGGTTTATCGGGTAAGTATGGCTAAAGATGGGGCGATTGTTGGTTACAAGTCGGAGAATTCTGCCGCAGTCGATCGATCGGAAACGCCTTTTTCTGACTTGCTTTACAAACCGATCGGTAGCAGGCCACCTGCGGAACCGTTGGCTGACTTCCGAGTAGTTGTTGCACCGGGCGGCACTGTTGCAGTCACTCCTTGGTAATGGTTGATTGTCAACAGTCAACAGTCAACAGTTAACAGTTAACAGTTAACTGTTGACTGATATCAATTCCGGCTGTGCCGGAATAATATAGAGGAGACTGCACGTGCCGTTTCCCTACAATGAATCGCGGTAGGGACACGGCACTGCCGTCTCCTCCGTCTTCTCCGTCTCCTCCGTTTATATCATTCCGATATTGCCGGAATTGATATCATTTACAAACCGATTGCTGACTCAAAAGCCTGTCGGTGCGATCGGCTCAATATTTGGGTCAAATCCCCCGACTTGATTTGTGCGAATTATCCACAAAAATGCCCCTTGTTTTAATAAAACTTTGGCGATTTCATCTTGGGTGCGCCTCGGTAGCATTGTTCGGTAACTAATAGCAGCTTTAATCAAGTTAGCTATACCTGAAAAAAAGCTTTTTTTTAGTTCCGAATCAATCCCTGCTAATCTCGAATTCTTGCGCCAATCTGGACGGACAATGCCCAGGGGAATTAATACTTTTTCTAAACTCTCTCCTAATGCTAGCAACTGCTGAAATCTTTGAGTTTGTGCGGCGGCGGGATTTGTTTTCAGCCAGTCTTGAATTTCTGGATTTGCTTCTACTTCCGCAGTAATTTTTTTAATTGTAGCGTAAATTGCGTGACTTGAATCTTGGACGCAAGAAGTTGCTGGAGTGACTAAACTTGCGCCGGTGCCATCTCCGCTACGGTACCGGGCCATCATCATATCTAGTTGCTGGTTTAACTCGCTTAAGGGCGACAAGATGATGCCGTCAAAATCGTAGTCGCAACACACGCAGTCTAATTTACAAATGATATCGCACACCGGGCGATCGCCCAACCAGCCGCGCTGCAAATCTCCCATGTAACTTTGCCATTTGCTCGAACCGGCAACGATTCCGTCAGGATTGTGCGCGTATACTTGTTTGTATTCTATGTCAAAACGCTGTTCGCTGGTAAATCGATCGCGCACCACTTTTGCGACTCCGAAAGCAAAATGTCCGGTGACAATTCCCAGCGGTGCGGATTCGCCGCCTTTGCCGCCGATACCGCCGAAACAGTGAATTACGATGCCGATATCTCCTTCTTGCCAAGGTGAGATTAAACCGTTTTCTGTAGAGTCATTTGGCGTTAACAATACTCTCTTTACTTGCCCTTTTTGGGCTGGTGTATTGCGCCAGTTTTCGCTGCTTAAATAAGCCAGAGATTTTTTTAGTCCGAAATGTGTTTCGTCTGGGATTAATTGGGCAATTCTGCGCGGTTCGATTGCCTGCACTACAAAAATATTGTCTTCGTCTCTTTCACCGTAAATATACCAGCCATCTGCATTTAAGGGCGATTGTTCGATCAGGTGATTGGTAGACCTCGCTATACCATTTTTGTCTGGTTGTACTTGCGGAATCCGAATGATTTCGGCGATGCCATCAAATTGTTGAGATGTTTTGTTGAAATGCCGGACAATAAATTTGTCGTTATTCGGTTCTTTTCGCTGTAAAATTGAGACTAAGGCGCACAAACGTCCGATAATTTGTACTGGTTCGCGATCGATAATTAGTTCCTGGCGATCGCTGCTGCTGTGGTTGACGACAATCACCGGCCTGCGCAACATCACAGTCACGCTGTCTTCGAGTCTCGTACCTGCTAGAGTTTCTAAAGGGCCGATATTCCGCCAGCCGTTCAATCTGTCTGGATGGATGTTGCCAGATTTTTGACTTTTTTTAGTTTGTTTCGTAAAGTTGATATCTTGACTGACTGCGTGGACAAAAAACTGAATGTGGCGGTTTGTACTCCACTGCAAAAATGCTGTTTTACCAATGAAACTTTGATACTTTTTGGGTGCATTAATTACTTCAAAAAACACTGAACCGTAGGGCTGGCGCTGTTCGTTTGAGGGCAAAATTAAGCGCCCGTGCCAAAGAGCGATCGGCTTATAGAGATGGGCAACTGCTGCTGTATCTTCGCAGATAATCTCCGGTTCAATTGCTTCTACAATATCGCTTTTTTCTCCAAAAATACTGGCAGTTAGATTACCGTTATTTTCGACAAATAAGGGTTCTAAAAAAACATTTTTAGATTTTGCAATACTAGCGGTTGAATTGCCAGTCTTTCCTTTAAACTGCCGTTTATAAAAATCGCGGTTGCGAGCAGATTTATCCTGCAACCAATTCATAAAAAGCCGAATAAAAATAAAAGCTGTCAAACCGAAAATAACAACTAAAGCTATCAGCCCCAAAGTCAAAATAAATTGTTCAAAAGATTGACCAGAAAGTAAAATAATTGTGGGTGCGATAAAAAAATATGCTGCCATAATAGGTAGGTAAGCGCAAAAAAAACATAATATCCGATCGCCAATTGTAGATACTGTCTTGAACTATCAAGCGGTAGTCAGTAAATAATTGGACTAGAAAGGCTTTGGGATTTTAAGATCCCCACAGCCAAATGCACCAACTTCCGATATCATTGCACCAAACAATAACCATCAGCACGACCTGAGAAATATAACCATCGCCAGATTAATTGTAGGAGGAAACGGCAGTGCCGTTTCCTCCTACAATAATCATCAGCACCATCTGAGAAATATAACCATCGCCAGATTAATTGTAGGGAAACGGCACTGCGGTGTCCTGAGTGTGGGTAATCTCAATTCCGATCGCCACCGGACTTGGTATTACTTACTTAACACGCCTTCGGGAATGCCCAAAAGATCCTCAATCCGAGGCATATCTTCCAAAGCAATCACTCGCCCCTCATCCTCGAAACCAGCAATTTGATCGAAATTCAAATACCGATACAAATCGTCAGCAAAAGGATTAATCTTCTTCGCCACAATTTCCATGTATTCTTGGACTGTGGGAATTTTACCCAACAACGAACAAACTGCGGCTAATTCGGCTGAACCAAGATAAACTTGCGCGTCTTTCCCCATGCGGTTGTTGAAGTTTCGAGTAGATGTTGAAAACACCGTTGTGGCATCTTTTACTCGTGCTTGATTTCCCATGCAAAGACTGCAACCAGGCATTTCTGTGCGGGCTCCAGCGGCTCCGAAAATGCTGTAATAACCTTCTTCTTTGAGTTGCTGTTCGTCCATCCGAGTAGGTGGACAAATCCACAGGCGGGTTTTGACTTCCCCTGCACCTTCTAACACTTTCGCAGTGGCGCGGTAGTGACCGATATTTGTCATGCAGGAACCGACAAATACTTCGTCAACCCGATCGCCTGCAACCTCACTTAACAACTTAACATTATCCGGGTCATTGGGTGCAGCCACGATCGGCTCTTTAATCTCATTCAAATCAATCTCAAGGATTTCGACATACTCAGCATCAGCATCAGCCTCCAGCAACACCGGATTTGCTAGCCATTCCTCCATCTTCGCCACCCGGCGCATCATCGTCCGCGCATCTGCATAGCCCCGCGCCATCATGTTTTTCAACAGTGCGACATTAGAGCGAATGTACTCGGAAACAGTCTCGACGCTCAGTTTAATGGTACATCCAGCACAAGAACGCTCGGCCGTGGCATCAGTCAATTCAAAAGCCTGCTCAACCTTCAAATCGGGCAAACCTTCAATCTCCATAATCCGCCCAGAAAAGACATTTTTCTTATTCTGTTTCTCGACGGTCAGCAAACCTTTTTGAATTGCTACATAGGGAATTGCATTCACAACATCCCGCAGTGTTACTCCCGGCTGCAATTCGCCTTTGAACCGGACTAAAATTGATTCCGGCATATCCAGCGGCATGACACCCAAAGCAGCAGCAAATGCCACCAATCCCGAACCGGCAGGAAAGGAAATTCCCAAGGGAAAACGAGTGTGTGAATCGCCACCAGTTCCTACTGTATCTGGCAATAACATCCGGTTTAGCCAAGAGTGAATAATGCCGTCTCCGGGCCGCAAGGCTACGCCGCCTCGTTGAGCCATGAAATCGGGTAATTCATGGTGAGTTTTGACATCCACTGGTTTGGGATAGGCGGCGGTATGACAAAAACTTTGGATTACCAAATCGGCGCTAAATCCTAAACAAGCTAGTTCTTTTAATTCGTCTCGCGTCATGGGGCCGGTGGTGTCTTGGGAACCGACTGTAGTCATTAGTGGTTCGCAGGATGTACCGGGACGAACGCCAACTAAACCGCAAGCTTTACCGACCATTTTCTGCGCCAATGTAAAGCCTTTATGGGTATCGACTGGGATGCTAGGACGGGTGAAAATAGTGCTGATTTCTAGTCCTAAAGCTTCGCGGGTTTTGTCGGTTAAAGTACGTCCAATTAATAGGGGAATTCGACCGCCTGCGCGAACTTCGTCTAGTATTGTGTCTGGTTTTAGGGTGAATGTGGAGATGATTTCTCCGGCTTCATTGGTGATTTCGCCTTTGTAGGGATGGATGGTGATTACCATGCCGGTTTCCATTTTGGCGACATCGCATTCGATCGGCAATGCACCGGAATCTTCAGCCGTATTGAAGAAAATTGGGGCGATCGCACTTCCTAGAATATAACCGCCGCTGCGCTTGTTCGGCACAAACGGAATATCATTGCCAATGTGCCACAGCACAGAATTAATCGCCGATTTCCGCGAGGAACCGGTGCCGACAACATCGCCGACATAGGCTACGGGATGACCTTTTTGCTTCAATTCGGCAATGGTTTGCAGGGCATCGGGCATTTTACTTTCCAGCATGGCCAAAGCGTGCAAGGGAATGTCCGGGCGCGTGGTAGCCTGGGGGGCCGGCGACAAATCGTCGGTATTCGTCTCTCCCGGCACTTTAAACACAGTTACAGTGATGGCATCGGCTAGTTGCGGGCGACTGGTAAACCACTCGGCATTCACCCAAGAGTCGATGACTTGTTTGGCGTAGGGATTGACATCCGACAAGGCCAAAACGTCGTGGAAAGCGTCGAATACTAACAGGGTTTTGCTGAGGGCGCGGGCGGCGGTGGCAGGAATTGCAATTTCGGCCGTGGGATTGAGCAAATCGATCAGGGAGTGGACGTTGTAGCCGCCCATCATTGTCCCTAGCAGGTAGACTGCCCATTTGGAGGTGATTAGGGGACTGTGGATTTCTCCTTTGGCGATGCTGGTCAAAAATCCTGCTTTGACGTAGGCTGCTTGGTCTACTCCTGGTGGCACCCGATCGCGCAATAATTCTACTAAGGTTTCTGCTTCGCCTGCTGGGGGATTTTTCAGCAATTCGCAAAGTTCTGAGGTTTGCTGAGCATCTAGGGGTAGTGGGGGAATTCCCAAGGCGGCCCGTGAAGCTGCGTGTTGGCGGTAAGATTCAAGCATTTCTGGTGTTTCCTTGGATAGTGTTCGATCGGTGTTTACCGATCAGTTTACCTTTCAGATTAGGGGCTTGCGCCGACATCCGACAAAGTTACCTGCTCTGATCAGAACTTAACGCAACTTCAGAAACAGTAGATTTGCATACCAAAGACGGATGTGCTTTGAGCAACAACCGCTCCAACCTGGAAGTTTTGGGGCGTTGTGTTGCATTATTTTGGTTAAAATTAGTGCGATCGGCGATCGGCATCTAAATTTTATGTTAAAAAAAATCCAACTCTTGTGGGCCTAAGATCCCGCACAAAAAATACAATTTAGACGTAGAACAGTTTATGTATTTTACCGTCGGTCTAATTAAGACTCTGGCTACAACAGCCGGAGTCCTCTGGATCGTCAACATCAACAGCAAACATCGTGAGTTTTGAATCGAAATTAATTTATGCTTCACCAAAATTCACCTCGCTGTCCGATTGGAGTATCATTTTGTAAAGTAACAATCCATCGGCAATAGTCGTAATAAGAACTTGGGTCGTCATTGACACAGCAAAATACTTCATATTGATCGAGCTGATTAACATCCAAAAACTCCAGCCACATGATTTCCCAGAGACTCTCAGTATTCGGATAATGATTAAAATGAACCACCAAATTGGTTGTCGATTCAAAAATAGTTGACTTTATTTCAGCTAAGTAAGCTTTGACTATTGACTCAACTACACTAAAGTTTTTGATGACACGAACTGCTTCTTTTTCGAGAATTGGATTAATTCCCTTCGCATCACCAGCAATATAAAACTCCAAGTGCTTAAAGTAATTTTCGCTGATGCGGGCTACCCAGTGTCCGTCACTCTCGTCGTACCTGAGAAACTTGCAAAAGCTTTTGATGTTTTCTATCATGACCAGCCCTCCAGATATATCATATCAATTCTGGTTGCATCGGAATTAATATTACCCGAAATCAATACGCGGTGGTGCCATATAGCTATAATTAATCTGGCGTAGGGACACGGCATTGCCGTCTCCGACCTATCACTCCGGCGCAACGGGAATTGATATCAGTGGAGTCGCTTTCTTCAATTCTCAAATTTATAATCTAAAATCGATTTATTCAAGCCCATATCTTATTTCTAAATACAAAAAACACCGCTCCTCAAAACAGGAGAACGGTGCATAGGGGGTGTTATGGGTTGTTGTCTGGGATTAACCCTAACAAATCATCAGATGTGCAGGTTAGGCCTTGTGATGGTTCAAAAATTGGCACAAACCTCGGGGATCGCTCCCCATTCGATCGACCATCGTTACTAACCCAACCACTCAGCAACAGCATCTTCCTTAGTGTTGGTGCGCCGTTCAGGGGTTTCGCGCTCGAATTTCATGTGGACGGCGCGATTTTGTTCGCCATCTGCTGCTACTGCAAAAATCGGATAGTCAATCAAGCCGTCTTGGAAAGACATCTGGAAGCGGAAAGTTCCATCAGCATTGAGTTTGATCGGCTGTCCACCAATGTACACGGTAGCGTCTGGTTCGGTAGCACCGTAAACGATCAATTCGGCATCAGCAACCAACCAGAACTGACGAGGGCGCATCGGTGCGCCGAAGCCAACTCCCGACATACCAACACCGGACATACCGGCACCGGACATTGTGAGGCCTGACATACCAACACCGGACATTGTGAGACCTGACATACCAACACCGGACATTGTGAGACCTGACATTGTGGGAACGGCCCACATTCCGACGCCGGAGGGGAAGACGTAGGAACTGACAGCTTGTTCGTGGATGCCCACTTGCTGCATGGAACCTGCAACGTGCTGCATGGAACCGAAGACAGAACCCGCTACGCGCAAGGATTCGGCGGATTCTGCCATACCGAAGATTTGTTCGTAAATGGCGTTACCGTTGCTGTAACTGGTCGTGGTGGCTGCTGTTGATGCTGCAATTTTCTTGGCCGGAGGAACCAGTTCGGCGAAAGTTTGGCCGCGCAAGTCTTCTTCCCAGTCGAGGGTGATGAATTGGTCTTCAATCCAGTCACTGGGATAGACGGGGGGAACGCGAACTTGGGCCGATCGCGCTAATACCAACCAGCGGCCGTCGGCGCAGCGGTAGCCGATGTCGATCGCATAATCGCGATCGCTGACGGGGATTGGGACGTACCATTCGCGGGCTAGTTCGTCACAGGGATATTCTTGAATACTGTGGGGACTTTGAATTTCGAGGTTAACGTCTGTAACGTCGTAAATCCGCAGGGCGAGTTGCTGTCCACCTTGGCGGCGCAATTCTTGTTTGCGATCGTTAGAAATATCCCAATAAGTGTAAGCCCATTCTGGGTCGCGGGGCATTAAAACCACGCGGCTTTCACCATATCCATTGGGCAAATCTGCTAAACCTTCATCAACAGAGGACAAAGAACCGCCTGTTGTGTCTTCTTGACCCAGTTCAAACTTTGCTGCTTCCACTGCTTCTTGTGCCTCTAGTTTGCGAGATGGACTGTACGAAAATTTGGTGCGCTGAATTTCTTGAATTGATGCCAGGAGTTGCGATTTCCGCATCCGGCTGTAGCGAGAGACTCCACATTCGCTAGCAACTCTGCGCAGTTGTCGCAAAGTCATCTCTTCTAATGGTGGGCGTTCTTTTACCATGAGTTTTTTCTCCACTTATTTGGGATGGCGGGTTAGGTTTTTCCGGCAACATAGATAAATATGTTGACTTTTTGAGTTAGAAACTCTTTTAAATGCAAATATGCTAGAGATTCTAAATCTGTCCAACCTTTGAAGCCTTGCTTATTTTCACTTAGTTAAGTCCTCAATTTTGAGGCTATAACTTGTTGGCTTCTGCGCGCACCGTCCGATCTAAATAAAACTTTATTTCTCGATTCTTGATTGACAAGATCGATTTTGTTAGTGCGATCGGTGCTGCTAGCAACGCTGTGCTGGCAGCACGCGCGCTGTGCGATTCCCAGAGCTGCTCAATCGAAGCATTTCTTTGGGATCGCTTTGTCATGACTTAATGTTGCAGACAAGTTGCGATCGGGTCAAGGGGTCTTTTGCCCCAATCATGGGTACTTATACGCATTTTCGTGATTTTGGGGATCAATATGTCAGAGAATTTTGACATTTGGGAGTTGTGAGGGATCGATGTTGAGGTGGATGTCAGGGGTTGGTGACATTTTAGTAGGAGGGGGCTGTCGATCAGTTTGGCGGGGGCGATCGTATTGTAGATATGCAATATCTCTATCTTTAGGAACAGTCCTGGATGCACAGACAACATAATTGTGTCATTGCGAGTGAAACGAAGCAATCGCCAAGCCTTATTACACCGTTACAATGCGTCCAGGACTGAATGTATTTTCCCAGGAGGCGAACTCGCCAATTTCTATAAGGCATGGATGACATCCTTAAGTACAGGTTCCCGCAAATGTTCTTTTAAAGCTTTCAGAGTTCCCAAATCGACTGAACATCCCAAAATATCCTGCAAATAAAGCCGCACTTCTATTCGTTTCATAGTTTGTTTTCCCAAAATTAATTTAATATTAAGGTTTGTCATAATAATGACATTTAATTAGCATCTAATTAAATGTTACATCGTATTTGCGGAGTTTGTTAATCAAAATTTGATAATAAAGAAAAGACTGTGACATAATAGAATAGGTAATAGCCGATCGCAAGACCGCACAATATGCTAAAAACCACCATTACCATTCCCCAGACCTTCAAAGTAACTCACGAACAGTTCCAGCAAATTGCGGCCGTCAACCGTGACTTAAGGCTAGAGAGAACTGCTACAGGAGAATTAATCATTATGGCACCCACTGGAAGTGATACAGGCTATCGAAACCAAGATATGTCAGGACAACTCTGGCTGTGGAATCGCCAAACCAAGCTGGGAGTAGTATTTGACTCTTCTAGCGGTTTTAAACTGCCCAATGATGCCGATCGCTCTCCCGATGCTTCCTGGGTTAAATTAGAAAGATGGCATACTCTCACACCCAAAGAACAAGAAGGCTTCGCTCCCCTCTGTCCAGACTTTGTTATAGAATTGCGCTCTAAGTCCGACAACATGGAACCATTGCGAGAAAAAATGCGAGAATACATCGCCAATGGATCTTGTTTGGGTTGGTTAATCGATCGCAAAAACCAGAAAGTCGAGATATACAGACAAAATGGGGATGTGGAAATATTAGATAATTCCAGGACTTTATCGGGGGAAGATTTATTGCCGGGATTTGTCTTAGATTTAACAGATGTTTGGTAATTATCTCTTAGTCTGCGGAGGCAGACTTCGTTTGTGTAGACGCCGTTTTAACCGCCGAGTCTGATTGTTCGCAAAATTATTTTTTCCCAAACAAAAAGCGCCCCTATTTCTAGGAGCGCTTTTTATCAATCTAAGGTTAAAAATTAACCGTTGATGGAAGGAGCAACCAAAGCAACTGGAGTTGTTTCGCCAGCGGCCAAGTCGAGAGGGAAGTTGTGAGCGTTGCGCTCGTGCATGACTTCCATACCCAAGTTA
>ENA-OFCE01000244-OFCE01000244.1-metagenomes-genome-assembly--contig:-NODE-244-length-37635-cov-7.182571_pt1 | contig 37635 bp, 34 predicted proteins | sample MGYA00153388_OFCE01 | MGnify analysis MGYA00153388 | reverse complement strand
GTATACACAAGTCCACTAGACTTCGTTTCGAGGTGGTTTACCCCCCCAACCCCCCCTTATAAAGGGGGGGCTTTTGCTCCATCCCCTTTATAAGGGGATGGCTGGGGTGGGGTAACGGGACTACGCAGCAACTCAAATAACTTGTGTATACACGGCACCCCTCCGAGGAGGGGATTTTTTTAGGCTGTGGCAATGACTGTGCGATGACGCGGTGTGTTGGCGGTAATTGTGGGAGCTTGGAAACCTGCATCAATTAGTGCTTGAGCGATATCGAGGGTAAAATAACGATCGAGATAGGGTTCGGTACTCTTGAGCAACGTCAAGATATATGGTGCCATCTGACTATAGATATCCGACTCTGGATTCATATCCATAATCGCAATCTGTCCGCCGGGTTTGAGCAGACGTTTGGCTTCAGCAAAAATCTCGTGGGTGGCTGATTGGGGTAGTTCGTGACAGATCAAAAATAGCGATACCAAATCGTAACTATGCGCGGGTAAACCAGTCGCTTCCCCAGCGGCGTGAACCCAATTAATCTGCTGGGATTGTTTTTGATCCGATCGATAATTGGCGATCGATAGAAAGTAAGGTGATAGATCTAACCCTGTCAACTGCGCCGCTGGATATACCTCCTGCATCGCAAATGTACTCATCCCCACACTGCAACCGATATCGAGAATATTTTGAGGTGGGTTGGGTTGAGCTTTGACGACCAAATCGTGATAACTTTGGCGGAGCTGAGTATCTCCAGTCGTTCCGGTTTCGGCAAAAATCTTGGCATGAACCGAGTAGGCGGCGACTTCTACTTCCATCGCGGCATCCCAGCTCATATTCCCCTGCTCATAAGCATGAAAGGAAGTAAGATAATATTCAGGATAGTCCAGATGGGTGTTGGTAATCCGAGCCAAATCCGCTGCCCACTGCGGTGACAATGGCGACTCCCCACCTCGCGAACGCAAAAACTTCACATCATCCCGCCAAGCTACACCGATCGACTCCGCCCGTTTGATAATCAATTCCCGCGCTTGGTGTTTGGCAAATTTGGCGATTGGTTTGATGGAGAGTAAGCTATTTACCAATTGACTGACAAGGCGATCTGTGGGTTTGATGGTAGCTGTCATAACTGCGGGTGCGATCGATTTTTTGCTTTAGTCTACTATTGTATACTCCCTTCCCACTCAAGAAATAGACATCCACCATTCCCCATCCACCATTCCCCATTCACCATCCACCATCCACCATCCACCATTCACCCCCTAGCTAGATGTCTAATTTGACACTGGAAAGGGAGTAGTTACTCACCGCCAATACCGAACCTCAATCCCCGCCATTGTGGTAGTCTAGTTACAACTTCAATTAGAGACGTAGTAGGGCAGATCGATTGTCTATTACGATCGCTGCATTACAGACAACCCGATCGAGAATCCGATATTATTTTCCAAACTTAGATTTTTGTCGTGCTAGTAAGTTACCACAAATCGCTGTGTAGTAACTTTCTAAATATTTTATTTATATTTATGCCATCATGAACAGCAATCACCAACAACCAAATTCACCACAAGCCGAAGCTGGTAAAATTGCCAAACGGAAGATCGAACCCCTCCGTCAAGCAGATCCAGCTCAGATTCAGACATATCAACAACCAGGCGAAGTCATCCAATCAGTTGTCTTCCAGCAGTCGCGCAGATGGTCGCGGGGCATTGTCTGGACAATTTTAGGAATTACGGTTGGTTTAATCACATGGGCTTGTCTAGCACCGCTGGAAGAAACAATCGCCGTGCAAGGAAAACTCGAACCAACTGATAAAGTCAAAGATGTCCAGGTACCAGTTGGTGGGGTCGTCAAACAAGTATTAATCAAAGATGGCGATAAAGTTACCGCAGGTCAAAATTTGTTGAGCTTGGAATCTACCGTTCCGCAAGCGACACTAGCTTCCCTCCAAAAAAATCTCGACTCGATGACTGCGGAAACCCGCTTTTATCAAAGCTTACTCAGTCAAGGAATCGACAAAGTTAACCCCCAGACACTAGCCAAGCTCAATGTCCGCCCAGAAATCCTCGCTCTGACTACTAGCCGCAGTTCGATCCTGGCCGAAAACCAACTCTACCGTGCCGAACTCAATGGCACTACTAATCCTAACCTCAGCCCCGAACAACGCCAACGGCTCCAATCTAGCCGCGCCGAAGCAGCTTCGCGGGTGAGTTCCGGTCAATTAGAAGTCGGTCAAGTTGACAATCAAATGCGCGAAAATCGTGGCAAACGGTCGGGTACGAGTGAGTTACTGACTGACTCTCAGGCGGTGATTGCCAACATTGAGGCTAAAGCCACTGCTAAAAAATCTCAGATTGCTGCTCAAATGGTAGAAAATCGCAACCGTCGTCAATCTTCTCAAAGTTTATTAGCTAGTAATCAAGCAATTCTGATTAGTTTGAAACCTGCTGGTGATGCTGGCGCACTCTCGCGCAACCAAGTGCTCAAACAAGAACAGGAAGTTATTGCTCGTAAAGGTGAAGTCACACAGCTTGACGACCAATACAAGAAACTAGCGCAGGACGAGCAAGAATTACTCGCTAATTCTCGATTGGAAATCCAAAGTCAACAGCAACAAATCAAGAAGAACCAGCAAGAAATCGGTCAACTCGATCGAGAATACAATCGCCTGACAATGGCAACCAATCAAAGTCGAGAAAAGCTCAAAAATAGTGTGGCGATATCTAGTAAGGATTTACTCGCAAAAATTGCGAGTAATGACAGACAGATTGCTGAAATTGATGGACAACTAAATAAACTAATTGTGGAGATCGATCGAAAAGTTGCTGACATTAATAGCCAGATCAGTCAAGCAAAAATGAATCTCAAATATCAGAATATCACAGCACCCGTTAGTGGGACGATCTTTGAACTCAAAGCCGGAACGCCAGGGTTTGTCGCTACTTCTAGCGAACCAATCCTAAAAATTGTGCCCAATGATACCTTGAATGCTAAAGTATTTATCAGCAATAAAGATATCGGTTTTGTTAAATCGGGAATGCCTGTCGATGTGCGGATCGATTCTTTCCCCTTCAGTGAATTTGGCGATGTCAAAGGGACACTAACATCGATCGGTTCTGATGCTCTCCCCGCAGATCAGGCTCATCCTTACGAGCGTTTCCCCGCCACAATTAAGCTAGTAAAACAGAACCTGATTATCAAAGGTAAACCTGTTACTTTACAATCGGGGATGTCACTAAGTGCCAATGTCAAATTACGCAATCGCACGGTGATGAGCATCTTTACGGACATGGTAGTCAAGCAGGAGGATTCGCTCAAAACGATCCGATAAACTGGTGGATGTGGTATGGCTCCTGCGCTAGTGGGGTAGGTGTGGAATTGCTACTGCTGCACTGGCGGTGGAGCTGATACTGCGACTAGATCGGGTTTCGGGAGGATGAGAGATAGTCGAAGAACGGATGGGTGCAGGACGCTTTGCGGTCATACTCGCGAGTAACCAGCCTAACCCGATCGCGCCAGCAACGGCAGCAATCAAGATCCAAGTTTTACCCAAAACTTCCACTAGTGATGGTGCTGTCGGCTGCTGTTTGGGAGTCGCGACTGGAGTGGGATCGATCGACAGTGGTGGCTGTACGGGCGGAGAACTCGGCACGGGTTTGTTGGCTAAATTGGGTACATTCCCAGATTTGAGAGCTGTGAGGACATCCTGAGCGGATTCAAAGCGATCGTGTGGACGGAGTTGGAGCATTCGATCGAGAATCCTCGCCAAATTGGGGCTGAGGCTAATATGTGCGCGCCAGTTCCAGCTAAAATTTTGGGGTTCGATCAGATCGGGTGGTTCTCTCCCAGTCAAGAGGACTAAACTAGTCGCCGCCAACGAATATAAATCGCTATGTGGAAGTACTGTCCCCCGTTGGATTTGCTCGTTGGGCGCATAGCCAACTTTCCCCAATCGCGTCGGGACATCATTATTGCTACCAGTACCAGGTAGATATTGGATCGCCGCATTTACTGCTAGCTGTTTGACACCCCCAAAGTCAATCAGCACTGGCAATCCATCGCTAGAGCGGCTAATCAGATTGTCAGGAGAAATATCGCGGTGAATCACTCCCAGGGCATGGATGTAACCGAGCACGGGTAAAATTTCGGTGAGAAATTCGGTAATTTCGATTTCTGTAAATGTTTCGCCCTGTTGCAGTTTCTGATTCAGGAGTTGCTGATAGTTAGCTCCAGCCACATAATCCTGAACTAAAAATAACTGTCCCACACCACCTCGATTCACCCGAAACATTTCCCGAAACCTGGGAATTTGGGGATGTTGAAGTCGATACATCACCCCAGCTTCCCGCTCGAATAACTCCTGCGCTTTGGTGAGGAAGGCTGTTCCCTGTACTTGCGGTGCAAATTCTTTGAGGACACAGGGTTCGTTATATCGATTGATATCTTCACACAGATAAGTCCGCCCAAATCCACCCCGCCCGATTTGTTTGGTAATCCGATAGCGATCTCCAAGTATTATTCCCCCTGTCAGATGATTGCTGACGGGGACAATCATTTTGATTCCACATACCTGACAAAAATTGTTAGTGTCGGGATTATCGTGTCCGGTAGGGCAGATGGTCATTGATTTAGAGGGGACTTTTACTCGGATACCTATGCTCGACTATGTGGTTAAACCTTGGAACAACTTATCGATCTGAGGAACTAATTCATCAGTTAAATATGCTTGAGTCTGTTGTTGAATTTGGTTGACCGATCGAACGATCGATTCATTCACCAGATCTAATAGTCGATCGCAAGAAATAGCATACTTTAATTGGGTTGGTTTCTCCCCATCGTTAGTGCCAAAGAATATCCCCGTAGGTCGCACGCACACTTCGCTCGAAATTAATTCCTGTTTGGTGTTAAATCTTGCACCAGTACTAAAAAAGTAAAAGCGATCTGCCGCCTTTAATGTCAGTCGATCTATTTGAATAAAACTATTGACATATTCATTACTCATTATCCTTCTTACCTTAGCTACTGGTTGAATTTGAGTAGCTAAGGTTTGTTGTAATTCTTGCAGAGTCAGATTGGCTTTGTCGATCGTCGTTTGTTGTTTCTCGACTAGTTGTTCCTTGATTTCAGTCTCGATCTGATTTAGGGCTGACTCCATAAATGATTCGGCATCTTTTTTGAAATCAAACTGCAAAACGCCTGTAGAACTAAACTCTAACTTCGACTTAAACCAGTGCACTGGATGTCGAGGTGGAAAGCCGCGCTCATCGTCCATATTTTCAATATGGGAAGTCATCACTCGCTGTAAAAACGGCATCCGTTCCTGTTCTTTAGCTAACAGAAATTGCCGAAAGGATTTATTCATGCGGTCTTGAATCTTCTCAATATCGCTGGTAAGTTCATCATTGAGATGTGCTTGTAACCGATCGATAGTAGCTAGACTTTCAGCCCGCAGAGTGACGAGATTGATGTCTGCTAAATCGACATTGATGACTTTACTACTATCCATGCGATCGCCTCTTGACTCCTAAAATCTAGATCTGACTCAAACTAATTCAGATTGCCATTGTGGCATCGCTACTCGACCTACGATCGGTATAGCCACGCGGATTACTGTTAGTGCTTGAGTCTTTATTTTAGCCTAATCTACTCCTCAAATTCGTAAACAATCGATCGACTAAATCTAAATCTTTATCACCTGGAGAGACTTCCACCCCACTAGAGAGATCGATGCCATCTGGGTGGACTTGGCTCAATGCCATACAAACATTCTCAGGTGTCAAACCACCAGCCAATAGCCACGGGATTGAGGGGTTAAAGGTGGATAGCTGCTCCCAATCTAGAGTGTGTCCCGTACCACCGAGTGCATCGGGATGATAGGCATCCAAGAGTAAACTATCGACGACTTCTGTATAGGCTTGAATCGCGGCTAAATCGCTGCTACTGCGTACCCGCCACGCTTTAATAATTTCCACATTCGGTAGAGCTTGGCGCAATTGGTGACAAAATTCGACAGATTCCGTACTGTGGAGTTGAACTGTATCTAAGTTCGTCAAGGCTACTACATGGGAGATCGTCGCCACGGAGAAATCGGCAAATACACCCACTGTATTGGCTGTTGCAGCTAACTCGGCAACAAGTGTCTGGAGTGTAGTTAGATTCACATAGCGGGGCGAACTCGGAACGCAAATGAAGCCTAGATCTGTTGCACCCATCCGCGCGATCCGCGCTCCCTGTTCGACAGTTGTAATTCCACAAATTTTAATTCGCATCAGCTTCCTAATATCAAGAAATGTATCTGTTTTACCAATATTTGTTAATTATTAGCACAAATTATTAGTTGAAGATCCTCACTAATTAATAATTGTGACATGAGTTTTCATCTAGGAGCTGTAAATCTTTGTTAAATAACTTCATCATTGCAGCTATTCCCCATACCGAACCTTGGGGCTTTAATACTGCATTGGTAATGATCGTCTCAAATTTAGCTGCTGTCGCGATCGGTCGATTTGTGCGGCTGCGCCAAATCGCTAACACTGAAGGTAGTTCGGCTGCTCCAGTTGGGATAGGTGGTAGTTTCAATCTCTCCGAATTACTGGCGAGTATGAGTTTTGGACATATTCTCGGAGTTGGGTTGGTGCTAGGATTAACTAATGTGGGCGCGATCTAATCACGATTCTCCACGGGAGAGGCTCTCGGTTACGAGATTGAGTCTAGATCTTTGACATTAACTAAACAAAGCAATCGCGATCGCGATCGAAAGTTATCATAAAATGTCGATAAAATACTTTAAGCTGTTGTTAAATATCTAATTTTCAGGAGTAAATTATGTTAAGTTCTACTTTGTTACTCGCGGTTGAAGGCCCCATGAGCCAAGCTTGGTCGCCAACGGTTGCGATCGTGATGGTCGTTGCCAGTCTACTTGGTGTTTTAGCATCAACCAGAGCCAAAAAAGTTGGCCCAGCTCTAGTTGCTGGTTTAACAGCCGCTCAAGTAATTGGTGGCGTTAGTTTCGGACACGTTCTCGGTATCGGTGCAGTTCTGGGCTTGACTCGCCTCGGAATCATTTAAATAGTTGATAGCGAAGATATTTTGAGTGGGGTGGATTGTCTGCCCCATTCATCATCTCGGTTTCCGGCAATAATTAGCACCCCGATTGATGATTTGGTCGAGATTTGTACCGATCGTTGGCGGAGCCTCTCTGAAAGAGAATCGCACTTTTAGCAAACCTGCGACTCTGGATCGCTCGATTGTAGTTGTTTGCAAAGAAATAGTCGCTCCGGTCGCCGCCAGGGTAAAATAGACCAGACATATTCAGTAGTAACTACCTCATAGCCTAGCTTTTCGTACAAATTTCGGCCGCGCTCATTATCACCCATCACATGAAGATGGAGTTCTGAATAACCCCACGATTGAGCTAGTTGTTCGCAATCTTTGAGAAGTTGCTGCGCTACTCCTCGCCGCCGAAAGTCGCGACCGACAGCTAGATTCGAGATATAAACATAGCGATGTGGAGCCGGGTAACGGTAGTGAGCAGTGCGGACACCAACTTCGATCGTCCCAATTACTTGCTGCTGTTGTAGATCGGGATAGACCGCAATCGAGCAAACTTGCGGCTGGCTTTTGTGGGGATTGGCACTAGGCGCATTGGAACGGAGCCGATGGCGGAGATCTTCGGCAATACCTAGCTTAAATAGAGGTGTAAACCATGCCATCCAGCCGCGATCGAAATGAAAGCTCCGCGTGATGATGTCCGCCACGCAATGTATTTCTTCCTCTCGCACAGCACGAATCTCCATCCGATCTGCATCAAAAGCGAGCGTCGAGACGATGTTTGCGGTATCTACGATCATGTCTAAATTATGCTGGTTTGTGCTGAGTTCCGATCGATCGCAATGCTAATCCACTCGATCGCACGCAATTTTATTTATCGAGATCCGAACTATTTAGATCCGTTGTCAGTCGATCTACAATTAGAACTGACAAGCTCACAAAGCTTAACTTCAATTATAACTTATTTAGTCGATCGTGCAGTCGATCGAGGTAATCCATTGGCTCCTCCTCCTCATCAATCTCCCCCCGAACCGACACCAAAAGTAGATGGTGCTACGGGCAAACCCCCAATTGTGCTGGTAGAAACCGCCTTCCTTGCCAGTACCGCCACTTTACTCTGGTTATTGAATTTTTATTTTCCAATTGGGCCGATTTTTAGAATCTTTTTCCCACTTCCGGTCGCGTTGATTTATTTACGCTGGGGACAGCGAGCGGGATGGATGACAGCCTTAGTTTCTGGATTATTATTGTCGGTGCTGATGGGGCCGAGCCGGAGTATTCTGTTTGTGGTTCCCTATGGGATTATGGGCGTTCAATTGGGAGCCTGTTGGCGACGGCGGACGGGCTGGTTGATGTCGATCTCGCTAGGTGCTTTACTAGATTCGATCGGGGTATTCTTTCGCTTTGGGCTGACTTCGCTGTTATTGGGTGAAGATCTGTGGGCATACCTGATGGCGAGAATTCGCGATTTGGCTGAATGGATTTTCATTCAATTGGGCATCCTCGCCGAACCTAATTTATTTATCATTCAAATTTTAGCGATCTCCCTAGTCTTCTTCAGTAGTTTTGTTTACCTTTTTGTCGTACATCTAGTTGCACTTTTGATGTTTGAGCGGCTGGGCAATCCGATTTCCAAAGCACCGCCGTGGGTAGATACGCTATTAGATCTCTAAGATCGACTCTTGTTCAAAATCCAGCCATGCTTTACTATTGCTAGGTTACTTTAGTCCCCATGTGGGTACGATAGTAACCTAGCCCTCTCACCCGACGTTCCCTGCTTTGCCGCACTCGCACAGAGCCGCTGGGATCTACAACAACTAAATTCGATTAATTATCTATATGAATCTGGCTACTAAATACATGTACTTGTATGGAGCTGGTGGACACTCAAAAGTCATTACCGATATCCTCAACAGTTTGGACGTGCAAGTGATTGGCATGTTCGATGACAACCCGCCCGATGCTAAATTTAAGGGGATGGAAGTCCGTGATGGTATCCGCTTATTGGGAGAAGGTTTCCCCAAATTGGATGCACCATTGATTATTAGTGTGGGGAACAACGTCAGACGTGCCGAACTTGCTGCCTTAATCGATGCAACTTATGGAACTGCCATTCATGGAACGGCAATTATTTCCGCTAAAGCTAAAATCGGTGTTGGCACCGTCGTATTGCAGGGAGCCATCGTTCAAGCTGGAGCAGAAATCGGCGCACATGTCCTCGTCAATACCGCTGCCAGTATCGACCATGACAACATCATCGGTGACTATGCTCACGTCTCGCCTCATGCGACTCTGTGCGGTCACGTTCGAGTGGGTGAAGGCACGCATATCGGGGCTGGCGCAGTAGTCATCCCCAGTATTGAGATCGGCCGCTGGTGTACTGTCGGCGCAGGTGCAGTGGTGATTAGGGATATACCAGATTTTGCAACTGTTGTCGGCAATCCTGCTCGGATCATTAAATTCCGTGACGCGCCCAAGTTGACAGTCTAGCTAGCAAAACTGAACAAAAACGCCCCTAGCCCATATAGCAGTATGGATCTAACTATGTCCGAGTCTGTACCACAGATAACAATTGTTGTTTTATTCAGATCGAAATGAGTATTTATACTGAACTCACATTTTTGTGTATTACTATAGTCCGAGCTGATGTGACAAATACTTCAGCTCCCGCTCATCGATACTGGGACGAGTCATGAGCCTAATTTAGCTGACCTTTAGCGGTAGGCTTGGATCTCAATCTCGACTAGATAGAATTGGGTACTCGATCGATCCAAAGTCGAGCCTAAAACCTACTCTCAGACAATAAAAATTCTCTCCTTGCCAGGGTTTTCGATTTCACCGCGACATGTTCGGTTGTAGTATGTTTTTAGCGGGCGGATAATCACTGATTTAGCGGATATCTACCACTCATAAACAGGATATCATTGGGGTAAACAAAGTTTAATTATCTACAAGATAGATCTGCAAGGAAGAACAAAATTTCTGTTTTATAGAAAAGGTTGCTGAAGTATTCTGGATTGGTGAGGTAATTGCTTGTATCTATATCGATATAGAGCGTCGATCGACTTAATTTTTTATATAAATCATCTAAATAGCATCATGCCATACTCCAGCCTGAGCGTCATCACCAACTTACAACCCGATCGATTACAGTCAGAAAAATGTTATGACCTTGCCATTATTGGGGCGGGAATCTCATCAGCATACACTTTAATTCATTATGTTTCACTGTTGGAATCCAGTAGCTCGGTAACATTGGTTAGTGCAGCCGCCGAGAAACAGCATCAACCTGTCAAGATTTTGGTAACTGAAAAGTCAGATGAGTTCTGGACTGGCATTCCCTATGGTAGTCGATCGGGACGCAATGCTTTATTAATTTCACCACTAAAAGAATTCATCCCACAACAGCAAGAGCGCGAACATTTTATCGAATGGCTGAATCAAAATCGCGAATGGGTATTCGATCCACAAAAATATAGCAACGGTAGACTCTCAAATAAATGGCTGGAAGCCAATGGATCTGCCATGTCTGAGGGTAGTTGGGATGACTTGTTTATCCCCCGCTACACATTTGGCTTATACCTCAAGCAACGCGTGACAAACCTGTTAGAAACAGCAACCGCCAAGGGATTAATTGAGGTTGACTTACTCACAGTAGATGTGCAAGATGTTCGATGGATCGAGAGTATTTATCGAGTTGATGTTACCCCTAGTGCTGAAAACGAGCCTCGCTTTTGGGCAAAAAAACTAGTTGTGGCGATCGGTAGCCCGCCAAATGTTGCATTTGAATCTGCTAGATCTAATCCTCTGGAGCAGGGGATTTGTTACATCGATAATATGTACGAACCGTCGTTAGATTTTAATATCGATCGGATCTGTAAATCGTTGGCATCATCCGAGCATCCATCCCAACGGCAAGTTCTAATTGTCGGGTCGAATGCTGGTACATTAGATGCACTCTACAGCATTAACAATTCTAAACTAGCCACTAGTCTCATCGACAAGTTTATCGTACTTTCGCCGAATGCGGCATTCCCCCATCGCATCAGTCGTGAAGTTGTCCAAACAACTTATACTCCCCAGCATCTATTGGCTTTAGTAAAATCTGCATCTTTTACTGCTAAACAAATTTTCGAGGCAGTCCAACAGGATGTAGCATACGCTACAGCAGCAAATATTAATATTTCGGATATTTATATTGATATTTCTAAAGTCGTCATGCAGGCATTAAATCAACTCAGTTTTGATGAACAAAAGCAATTTGTGTTCAAATATGCAGTTGAGATTGGTAAATTACAACGACGTGCGGGTGGGGAATACCTCGACGTAGTTGACGCGCTAATTTGTCAAAACAAGCTAGAGTTTCTCAAAGGCAGATTTGTGAGATTTTCAGCAGCAACCGGAGGATCTAGCTGTGAATATTTGGAGGGCGCAGAGCGAGGACAAAAAGTATTAGATGCTCCAATTGGCGCGATCGTTAATTGTGCTGGATTCCAAGATGTAACTAAATCATCTTCAGTCTTAATTCAAAACCTAATTCGGCGCAAAATCTGTATCCCTAACGATTCTCATCGGGGCTTCGTTATCGATAAAAACTTTGAAGCTAGCAAAAATTGCTATGTGATGGGGCCACTAATTGCAGGTAACATCGACGGTAATTTTAAAGTTTGGCACGCTGAAAGTTGCCAGCGGATTATTGGTTTAGCTCAACAGTTGGCACTGGTATTGCGACAAGCCGAGCAGATGGAGTCAGCCTCGATTGTTCCCGTGCCAGATCTAGAGCCTGTTGGCGTACTCTTAACGGCTGCTTAAATTGACATGCGAATCAAGACAAGCGTTGTTGGCGGATCTGACCGATCGCGTTAGTTTCTGCCAATGCGATCGAAATCTGAGTTAAACTCGATCGCATTGGGCGCAGATGAGGCGAAGTGTCTGCTGTGGGAAATCAATCGATGCAGTCTGGTAGTGAAATAATTGTCATAGGTGGTGGTGTAATTGGTTTAGCCACTGCGATAGAATTGCGTCTGCTAGGCGCAGAAGTTACGATTTTGTGTCAAAGCTTCAAAGCTGCCGCAGGTCATGCTGCAGCGGGAATGTTGGCACCGCAGGCCGAACAAATTCCCGCTGGAGCGATGCTGGATTTGTGCTTGGCTAGTCGAGATTTGTATCCTGAGTGGGTTCAAAAAATTGAGTCAATTTCGGGAGTAGATGCGGGTTATTGGCAATCTGGAATTTTAGCCCCGCGTTATACCGAGGAGCAGGGGAGCGATTGGCTGGATACTCGATCGATCCACGATCGCCAAGCGGGTTTGGGTGAGTCTGTTGTGGGTGGCTATTGGCATCCAGCCGACGGACAAGTTGACAATCGAGCCTTGATCCGATCGCTGCTGATTGCCAGTCAATCCCTCGGCGTGAAGTTCCAAGACGGGGTAGAAGTTACCACCATTCATCGCCGTCAGGGACGAGTGACGCATTTAGAGACAAGTCAAGGGGAAATGTCTGCACAGCATTATATCTTGGCAACAGGTGCCTGGTCTCAACAACTATTACCGCTGCCGCTCGTGCCTAGAAAGGGGCAAATGTTATCGGTATTAGTGCCGAGCGATCGCGCAGATAATTTACCGCTCAGACAAGTCTTATTTGGTGAGGAAATCTACATTGTGCCGCGTCAAGATGGCAGAATTATTATTGGTGCCACTAGTGAAGATGTCGGGTTTACCGCGCACAATACACTCCAGGGTGTCGATCGATTGATGAATAATGCCATCCGATTGTTTCCCTCACTTCAAGATTTCCCCATTCACGAAACTTGGTGGGGATTTCGTCCAGCGACACCCGATGAATTGCCAATTTTGGGAGCCAGTAATGATGCGAATCTGACTTTAGCTACTGGACATTATCGAAATGGGATTTTATTGACACCGATTACGGCTAAGTTAATCGCCGATTTAGTCTGGCATCAGCAAGCCGATAATTTATTAGCCTCTTTTAGCTGGCAACGGTTTGAGTTGATTTAATTTTTAAAAACCCGATCGTTAATTTAGAAGAGTGCTACCTATTTGTGGGGTGATAGATCTGGCGAGTAATCACCTTGAAGAACGATAAATCCACAAACGACCGCCATCAAAATCATCCCAAACAGAAAGATCGTATTGGCAACATTGCCAACTCTGTGCATACTGCGATCGCCCCGAGTCATGACTCGGACGACCCAGTATGCTAATAAGTAAGCAGTGAGAAAAACAAAAGAATCGATCGCAAGTAAATCATCAACATAGGTATCAAGGGTATTGCTATCCTGGTCAACTTTGAGAATAGATACTCCTGTCAAGCAAACACCAATCATTGCAACAGATACTTCAGAAACATGTAAGTAAATATCTCGGTCGAACATCCGTTGATAGAAAGCATCTATGCTAGAGTCTTCTAGTGTAGACCGCTCGCTCGGCTCTTGGGGATTGGATGTTCCCTTGAAAATATTCATCGCACCGAGCATTTTTTTGGTAATTTTTTTCATGGCGGTTGCTATAAATAATAAATTACAGCTAGAAACAGTTCTCCTCACCGAAACCTCCGAGGTAGTCTAAAGCTGCTTTACTCCAGATCTTACTAGAAAGGAGGCGATCGAGTTCGATCGCCTCCTAGTCTGTTGCCATAAATAGTCAAAGGATCTGTGCAAGCTGTCAACTGTACTCACCTTTGTCACCCGCCCAGTCAACTGTCAACTGTCAACTGTTTACCAAACTACTCCAGTCAGCATCGCGATCTGGGAGCTTTAAGTTTAGCGATTCTCGTTCCGTAACGCCAGCGGCGAGGCTACGCCAACGCGTAGCGTCTCGTTCCGAGAAGAGGCTTCGCCAACGCGGCGATATTCACCGTAATTTCTGTCACGATCTCTACCACGATAATGATTGCGTTGATAATATTCACGGCGACGGCGTTCGGCTTCCCGTTCCCGTGCTAGTTCAAATTCACGCCGTCGCTGTGCTTGCCCACGGTTCCGGTAGTCTGGTTGCCCGATCTGAAAAATAATTTGGGCGTGGAGGTTTCCTGCTGGTTGCTCAATGGATAGGGGACGATCGTTTGTTAGCATCGCGTCAGACTTTGGGACGATCGCGATAACTGTTAGTAAACCGAGCACTAAAGAAGTAACTTTTAACATGGGTAAATTTCCATCGGGTAATAAAATTAAACAAGATCGGTTTCAATGTCAGTACGCTCGATCTAATCGAGCTGAAGTGATACCGAGCCTGAGATCTACCGATCTTTAGTCATGTTTGAAATCAGATCGCGGCGGGTTCGATCTGACGAGCCGGACAGATCGCCCGTCACTAAAAATAGAGCACCTATGCAGGGTTATGTCCTCGATCGCGGTTGAAAGATTTTAATTTGGTTTGCTGTTCTGGGGTGAGGATTGCGTTTAACTGTTGTGCGCTAGATTGACGAATAGCTTTGATTTTTGCCTGTTGCTCGGTAGTCAAATTTAGGCTTTTCCAAGTGTCACCCATTGCTTGGCGACGCTCTTGACGCGCTTTAGCTTGCTGTTGTTGTGCAGGGGTGAGGATTGCATCCATTTGAGTCCGTGCAGATGCTCGTAGTTGCTCCATTTTGGCTTTTTGCTCTGGAGTGAGATTCAACCGAGCCATTGAGCCACCTTTGCCCCCACCGCCCCCTTGCGCTAGTTGTGCTTGTTGCGCGGGAGTGAGAATCGCTTGAAATTGCGCTTGATTAGCTGCGCGAATGGCTTTAATCTTGGTCTTTTGGTCTGCTGTTAAATTCATGCCGCCACTTTGCTGGTTGGCTTGACGTTGAGCTTTAACTTGGGCAAGTTTTTGACGTTGTTCGTCCGTTAGTACTGCATCGATCTGGCTCTGTGTAGATGTCCGCAGTTGCTCCATTTTGATCTTTTGTTCGGGAGTGAGATTGAGACTGTCCATCCTCCCCATCTCGCCAAAGACGATCTGTCCGCGCTCCTGGCTGTGGTGGGGATAGTTACTAGCAGCAAATACTGGTGCAGCAATCACGATCGCCAGTAGAGGTAGTAATTTAGCTAGTCGATCGAGCATAGTGGGATTCGGGTGGTTTGATGTGGATCTAGATTTGATTTTCATGTCTTTATCTTATGAGTTGCACCCCTGTTTTCGCATCGAGCTAAAGTCACGAGCGATCGACTAAATAATCTAACTCCAGCCATAGCTCTAACTCGCTCAAAGCATGACTAAGGTAACGCTCATTTGGGAACAAATACAGCTATGTTAGAAGAAAGAGAATCCGCCATAGATCGAGATCTAAATTTACGCCAACCAGATCCGCACCACCCTCATCACCCATTTTGAATGCAGATTGAATTTTTCATGCGTCATCCGCTGAGATCGTTGCTATATATCGAGTGGATTTTATTTGCAGTGGTGATGGCATTGGAAGTGTCTCCCCATAATGGGCAATTGCTCGAACCAAAATGGCTGAATATTGGGATTGTGGTGCTGCTAGCGGTAATGGGATTGCGGCTACCTTCAGGTAAATTGTCACTTAAAGTTATTTATACGATCGCCCAAATCATCCCCATCTTCGTAGCGGCTGCGGTGGGGATGCGTCCAATTGGTTTGCTATATATTATTGTGTTGATTCGGAGTTATCTGATTTTTGGGCGGCAATATCGGTTGTGGATTACTGGCGGCATATTTGGTTTGTATCTGCTGGCGATGAACTTATTTCCCCCTCCTCAACGTCCCCATTTAGGAGCGGTTCATGGCGATCGAATTACACACATGCCCCGATCGCAACTTTCCCCAGCGGCGACAATCATCGATCGACGAGATGGATTTCGATGGGGTTTTGTATTGTTATTTGGCGGGATATTACTTAGCCTCCAATTGTTAGTAGATCGGATTTTGGCGGAAAAGCTCGCCAAAGAAGAACTGGCAATCGCCAATCAACGCATCCGTACCTACGCGCTCAAAGCGGAGGAAAATGGCAGCTTACAAGAGCGCAATCGGATTGCCAGAGAAATTCATGACTCCCTGGGACACTCCCTGACGGCTCTCAATCTTCATTTGGAAATGGCGGTGAAGCTCTCACATATCAACCCAGAGAAATCTCGTGAAGTTTTAGTAGAAGCCAAGCGACTAGGTTCGATCGCCTTAAAAGATGTGCGTCAATCTGTTTCAACTCTGCGCTCCGATCCCCTCCAAAATCAAGATTTACCCACCGCAATTCATAAATTAGCCGATGAATTTAACCGATCTAACTATATTCAACCAGTATGCCACCTGGATTTACCGCCCAATCTGCCGCAACCTGTAGCAACTACCATCTATCGCATCATCCAAGAAGCATTGACAAATATCAGCAAACATGCACAAGCTAGCAGAGTCGAGATTGACATTCATACTCTAACTACAGCGATCGAATTACGCCTTGTCGATGATGGACTCGGCTTTATTCCCACTAATAATACGACCGGATTTGGCTTACAAGGAATGCGCGAACGAGTACTATCATTACAGGGCAAGTTTGAGATTATTAGTGCGCCCGATCGAGGTTGTCAGATCGTCGTAATTATTCCCCTAGTTGATTACTAAAACTCCCCTGTCCCCCATGATTAAGATCCTGATTGTAGACGATGGACATCTGATTCGCCAGGGGCTAAAAGCTCTGCTGGAACTCGAACCCGATCTCCAGATCGTTGGTGAAGCCCAGAATGGACAAATTGCAATCGATCGAGTCAAAGAACTCCAGCCGGATGTGGTATTGATGGATATTCGGATGCCGATTATGGATGGCGTGACAGCGACTAAGGAAATTTGTCTACAATTTCCCCATGTAAATATTCTAGTACTGACTACCTTTGATGATGATACTTATGTGGCAGCAGCGATTAGATTTGGTGCCAAAGGTTATCTCCTCAAAGATACTCCCTCTGAAGAAATTGCGGCGGCGATTCGAGCAGTCAATCTTGGTTATACTCATTTGGCACCAGGGATGATCGCCAAAGTAATTGCCAATCGTGTCGAGCCTGAAATTAGCTTACCATCGGAGTTGGCGCAACTAACTCCCCGCGAATTAGAGGTATTAAAACTGATTGCTATCGGTGCCAATAATCGCGAGATTGCCCAGCAACTATACATCTCTGAAGGTACAGTCAAAAATCATGTGACTAATATCTTGAATCGGTTAAATTTACGCGATCGAACCCAAGCAGCGATTTTAGCCAGAACTTATTTAGTAATTTGAGCACAGATCTCTAGTTAAATACCCGTCGAATTAATTTCGATCTTAACTACACTAAATTCAACTATCACCATATAAATCAATGATTCGATCGATTCCGCTTCCTGATGCTAGTAATAAGTACTACCGAGATCATCTGTCGATCGTGCTGGAAAACTTAAAGAGATGGACATCGTACGATCTCATCAAGGAATATGGATTTTCAGAGGATCTGGGACAGCAAGTATTTGATGCAGATTTTTATATTTTGAGTCACAATAATGCAGCAGATCCAATTTTGAATTATGGAAACTATCGCGTGTTAAAGCTCTGGGAAACTTCATGGGAAGAATTGACAACTATGTACTCTAGAGATACAGCCAAGCCAGTCGATCGCTCTGCAAGATTGGCAATAATGGATCGAGTGAAATCACAAAACTATATCAGTGGGTATAGTGGTACCCGCATTAGTAAGACAGGTAAACAATTTGAAATATTGGATGTAACTATCTGGAATCTTTTTACTAATAATGGCGATCCATACGGACAAGCTGCGTGGTTTAAAAACATCGATCGCTCAATAACTTCTTAACTATCAACTATCAATCCTCACTCTTCCCAAAATCCGTTTGATCCCAGATTTCAGATAATAGTAGATCCTCTCCAGTTGGCATTACTGAAATAGATGTCCAATGATGGGGAAGAATAATTCGATCGATCCAACCGCGTTCGTTAGCAGTAATCGGCGATTGTTGTTTATAGGTATTAACAGTAGTTTGGAGATCCAGTCTCAACTCAGTCAAGAATTCAGGTACTATCTGTGAGTACGATCCCGTACCAGCGAGATATTTTGCCACAGCAAATACAACTTGATAAATACAACACTGACGATAGAGATAGAGACTAGATTGTTGTTGCAGTATATTACCCATAGCATCATTGGGCGTACTCAAACCTTGTAATAATAGCCCGATCCAGTGACGGATATAATCCAGATCGGCTCCACCTTCTGTCATTACTAAAATTTCTAAATTTAATTGAGTGGGATGCAGTTGGATCTCATGTCGAAACCAATCCCAACAAAGTCGAACAATTTGGTTAAATAAATGTTGATTGTCAGTACTAAATTCGTGACGCTTGCGGAACTTTTCGCTCATCAAAAATGCTTTGAATCCGGTCAATTCGGCTTCACCGCTGGCGATAATCTCGATCGGGTGACTAACCTCGATTTGAGCAACATCTGCTACTACAGCCCGATCTTGAGCCAGATTAGCCAGCTCCGCACAGATAGTACCGCCAAGAGTGCGATCGCCTGCTAATACATCAGTTTGAGCTTGTTGAATATTGACTAGAGCTAATAAGGCGATCCGATCGAGTTGAGTGGGATGATGGGAAATTGCGGCAATAATTGCCTGATTAATTGCCAAAAAGCCAGGTAATTCAAAGGATTCGGCAAGACTGACACAGATATCGGTAACACTGCAAAGACATGCTTTAATTTGACTGGGATCTTGAGTCGCAATGACAGTAACAATTTCATCGATCTGTTCCTGAATCGTAGTTTCAAAAATTGAAGCGATAATATCAAAGCCTAACTCGATCGATGTCGGTAGTGCAATATCTGCCTCACTCCAATCGCCTAGTTTTAATTTTAATTGTTCGAGTGTTTCGGCGATTCGCTCGATGATTGCTAACTCATTAATCTCGCGTTTGTTAATTTGAGCAGTTAAACATTCATGCAATCCTGAATATCCATCCAAGAGTAAAGTTTGAATCGACAGATCGATCGTTACTTCTAAGTCATAAAAGACTCGCGTCAGATCCTCAAAATCATGAGCGATTCGCTCAATTGTCGCCAATCCGACATTGGCTGCGGCACCCTTGAGCGTATGTAGTGCCCGCATCAGATTATGTACCTTGGCAGTGGTATGCTCCTGAGGTAGCGTCAGAATTTCTTGCTCGATCGTGTGGAGCAATTCTGGTGCTTCAGCTAAAAAGTAACTATAAGCTTGTGCTTGAATATGCGAGTCATTCATGATTAATCAGTTGGCAGTAGACGGTTGACAGTTAATAGTTGAGACTCGAATATTTAACTCTATTTATGATTCTTTGGCTGAGACAGTGAGATATTTAGTTAATGATGCAACGATCGCGTGTTTGGTAATTGGCTTAGAGATAAATTCAGAAGCACCAACGACCTTGGAGCGAACTCGATCGAGTAACCCATCTTTACCTGTCAAAATGACAATAGGGATTTGAGAGAAAGTAGAAACTCGCCGAATCTGTCCGCAAATTTCATAGCCATTAACTTTCGGCATAATCAAATCGAGAAAAATTAGATCTGGTTTATTTTCAAGCAATCTTGGTAAAGCCTGAGTAGCATCTTGAATGGCGATAAATCGATAACCAGCATCAGTGACGATCGCTCTCATACTTTCGCAAACTTCTGGATTATCGTCAATACAAATTACTAATTTAGATTGGGCGAGTTTTGGTGGTGTCGAAGGATTCCCACCGATCGGTCGTTGGCGTAGCCTCTCCTTTGGAGAATCGTGCTGATAAGTTTTACCAATAGGCAGGACTCTATCCCCAATTTGAGATAATTTAAGATCGGGAAGATCGATTAACTCGATGATGCCAGTTTGGATATAACGAGTCAAAGATCGCGTCAACAATAACAAATCTTCATCGATCTCTGCGGCAATTTCCCGCAATGTCCGCTTACCTGTAATCACCTGCACTAAATTTTGATAAATGATTGGTGTAGTTTGACGATATAGTTGGACGGGATGTCGGATTACTGGAGTTTTACTCGGTGAAATATTACCTAATTTTTGAGTATGCCACTCTTGCCACATTAGCTCGGCTTGGGCAATAACATCTTCAGTGTCAACCAGCAGCGGCGGACGCTCGGCAAAAATTTCTGCCTGCGATCGAAAAGTCAACTTTTGTCCTTGACTATACTGGAGTAAGTCAAAAAGTGTCTCTCGTGCCGCAGTAGTTAACATCGCGGTGAGTGCTGATGGTTGAATTTCGGCTAATTTCATCAACGCGATCGCTCCTTGATAATGCCAGCAGGTTGCTCTCCTTTGCTCAAATCCCAACCAGGGACTATGCTCTGCCGCCTGAGATAACAAATCGATGCCCAGATGCTGATAACCAACATGAGTGCCAAGCAACCTTTGCCACAGTCGATTTGGGTGAGCCAGATCGAGACTCCAGACGATCTGTCCTTGGTAAAATACGATCTCCCACGCTTGTCCCGAGGCGACTGTAACATCCACAGTACCAGTAAACTCACCCCAGCTCAGGTACTGAAATCTACCGATCGAATTACGTTGTGGGTCAACAGCCGTCAGATAGTGAAGATCGTTGTTCATAATGAGGGAAAATAGGACGATCCAGACAATCGTGGTTAAGTGCTTAACAATTAAGATGTCTAGTATAATTGTGATGACTGATTTTTCAGAGTTATTATTAGTATTCCCCAGTAATCCCTCAGTACGCTATGATGCTCAATTAACATTAGCGTGCCAACAGCGATCGAGTGATTAGCGATCCTCGCACCACAACAGATTGCTATTATCTTAAAACAGCAATCGCTATTGAATCGGATCGATCGCCGCTAGGTTTACATTAGGAGTTGACGTGTTAAATTTATTCGCTAGGTTAAGGAAACTATCCACAAAATTGCTGCCCACTAGCGCAGGCAAGCCTCGTGAGCCGCGTCAACCAGTTGGCGATCCCAATTTTGAGGGTGTGGAGCGCGGCATCAGCCTTGAGGCTCAACGCCGTAGAATCTCTGGAATTCATGCCTCCAAGACAGATATAGCTGCCAATCTCTACCCAACTAATCCCAACTCGACACCCACACCACCCCACATTGCGGAGAATGTGGCACCCAATCGCCAAGGAGTATCCCCTTCAGCTCCCACTACCCCCGCCCCAAAAAATCGCCCGTCAGCTACCCCACAAACAGCCGAAAGTCCGACTGTAACTACTGTCGAGCACACTGCTACCCCTGTCAGTGCGCTCGGCCGGATCGGTGCTACCCTCGCCAAACCATTCCAAGGTGCCAAACCACTCTACAAAAATCGATTATTCTGGGCTGGTTCTGGTCTAACATTTGGATTACTCGGTCTGGTGGGAGCTTGGGTATTTATCGATCGCAGTGTCAGTCAGTATGCTCCAGCAGATGCCCTCAGTTACGTTCGTCCCGGCACGATTACCATTAAAGGATTGAATGGGAGTATTCTGCTCCAAACGGGCAACGCCACCCGCGAGACACTCAAAACTTGGCAGATGCCCGACAAGCTCAAAAAAGCCTTTGTAGCGATCGAAGACCGTCGCTTTTACGAACATGACGGCGTAGACTACAAAGGGGTATCGCGGGCACTAGTCCAGAACGTCACGTCCAAAAACTTAGTCGAAGGCGCAAGTAGCATCAATCAACAGTTGGCGCGGATGGTGTACCTCAACCAGGAGCGGAGTTTCTGGCGCAAACTGCGAGAAGTTCGCCTCGCCCAAAGATTGACTCAAGGACTCACCAAAGATCAGATCCTCGAACGCTATCTCAACCTCGTCTATCTCGGCGAAGGTACCTACGGAGTCGCCGATTCTGCCTGGGTATACTTCAGCAAAACTGTAGACCAACTCACACTAGCAGAAATGGCTACCCTCGCCGCCATGCCACCTGCGCCTAATAAATATTCGCCATTTGTCAATCCTAGATTTGCCAAGCAACGCCGCAACCTGGTACTCGATCGGATGGTAGATGCCAAATTCATCACGGTTGCCGAAGCAAAAACAGCCAAAGCCCAAGCCCTCACACCCAAACGCAGCCCTCTCAAACGGGAAGAACAAGCAGCGCGGTACTTTACCAAATACATCGAGCAAGAACTACCCCAACGGGTCTCTGCCGCAGCAATTAAGCAAGGTGGATTGATCGTCGAAACCACCCTCAATCCAGAGTGGCAAACTAAAGCCGAAGAAATCGTCAACTCCACCGTCAAAAATAATCGGGGTTCCTTCGGACAAGCAGCGATGGTAAGTATCGATCCGCGCACGGGCGGGATTCGATCGATGGTCGGCGGCACTGACTTTGAAACCCACCAATTCAACCGCGTCACTCAAGCCAAACGCCAACCTGGATCGACCTTCAAACCGATCGTCTATGCTACCGCGATCGCGGGTGGGATCAGTCCCAATAAATCCTATCTCGATGCCCCATTTGATGTCGATGGTTATAAGCCCAAAAACGCGGGCAAAAACTTTAAGGGATACATCACGATGCACGATGCACTGATTAATTCAGTCAACATCATCGCGATCAAAATCCTGATCGATACTGGCTGGCAACCTGTAATTGATAATGCCAAAAAAATGGGCATCGAATCCAAACTCGAACCATTTTATTCTCTAGCTTTAGGTGGGTTAGAAGTTAACTTACTAGAGCTAACCAGTGCCTATAGTACCTTTGCCGCCCGAGGTGTCCACAGTCCAGTTCATGGCATCACTAGAGTCATCAACCAAAAAGGTGAAATCCTCTATCAAAATAAACCCCAACCCACCAAAGTTTTTGAACCTGGAACTAACGCAATTATGACCTGGATGATGCGTGGAGTCGTCAATGAAGGTACAGCCACCTCCGCCCAAATCGGTCGCCCTGTAGCGGGTAAAACCGGAACCACAGACAAAGAGCGCGACCTCTGGTTCATCGGCTTTGTCCCCCAACTAGTCACTGGAGTCTGGCTGGGTAACGATAACAACCAACCCACGGGTAATGCCAGTAGTACCGCTGCCTACGCCTGGTCGCGGTTCATGACTACTGCCGTCAAAGATTTCCCCCCCCAAGATTTCCCCCCCCGTCCCGACAATCTCAGCGGACGCAAACCCGAACTCAAGCTCGATCCCATCCATCCCCGCTATCAGCGCACTCTCGCCGCTCCTGCCAAAGATAGCGACAACAACGACCAAACTAATACCAATTCTGAGGATCGCCCCCGTCGCTCTCGTCGCTCTCGTCGTCGTTCCGAGGAGACAACCAATAGCTCTTCCCAAGACAGTCCTCGTCGCTCTCGTCGCTCGGAGGAAACAAATAGCTCTTCCCAAGACAGTCCCCGTCGCTCGCGGCGTTCTCGCTCAGAGGAAGCAAGCAACAGTAGTAGCAGTACTCCAGACAGTCCCCGTCGTTCGCGCCGTCGCCGCTCTAGCGAAGAACAATAACTTGGGTAGAGGGTAGAGGGTAGTTTTGGGAAGCTCTAAAATTGGCTGAAACTGTCAACTGTCAACTATCAACGATCGACTATCATGGACTTTGCCAGCTATCATTTATGGTCGCAATTTGAACCTGCATTGGGTTGGGAAGATACGCACTGTCAGATGCAGCGAGGGTTGCGATGGACTCAAACAGCACGAAGCGATGCGCCACAAACAGCCCCAGTCACCGCCACAATCTGGCAAAAGGTGGGGAAATTAGCGCAACAAGGAGTGTATGAATTTCATCAAGATCCACTCCTGCTCAAGCATCCACGCGGGTGCGAACGTGTCGCCGATCGATTGTACCTATATTATGAAATTGCGACCGTACGCGATCGAGTGATGCAAATTCTGCGCCAGTATCAAGCCGAACCGTGGTTGCTGGATCGAGATATTTTAGTCCTAAATCGTGGTGATGAACCAATTCCACCCCCGATCTCATTGCAAGTCGAAGGCTACCATTTTCAGCTATTTGCCGCCTTTGATTGTATTATTCGGGCGCGCGAAAAACGCCTTCACATCATCGATTTTAAAACAGGACTTGCCGCTCCAGATCTGCGGCAAGCAGATGTATATCTTTTAGCTTGTAGTTATCTTTACCCCGATCTCGATCTGGTTGCTTCTTTCTATAATTTGGAGACGATGACTAGCTCCGCGCTCATTACCGCCACTAGCGATCGATTAGCCCACATCGCCCACAAATTAGCCCAAATTGCCAAATTACACCAACAGCAACTTCAAGAATATCACCTCAGTACGGATTGCTTCGATCGATTATTTCCCCCTCATCCTGGTACTCATTGTCGATATTGCGCTGTTAACTATCGATGTACTTACAATCAATTTCAGTAGGATCTACCTCAATAACCGAGCGGTAACTGGGCATAATTAAAGACAACCACGAACTGTCAACTGTCAACTAGTTTACCCATGTCTTTAAAACACCTTCAACCATTTCAAGTAGATCCCGATCGAGCCTGCCGACAAGAGATTGCTACATTAGCCACCAAAATTAGCCGCAATAGTAAAGTTAACGAAATCAAAGGATTATTCGACCAAAATATCTCTCTGTGTGCTTACTTACTCAAACAAGGCTATATTGATTATCATCAAATTTATTTCTTATCGACCAATCTTATCCTGAGCGATATCAATCGCCCCGACTATATTTGTGGTTGTTATCATGAGAAAAAAGGGATGAGTTGGTACGCGATTATTTATGCAGGATCGCAAGAGCAGACTTGGAATGACGACCTCCAACTGACGACAATAGCTAAACGATCGTTCGAGCGACTTAATTTTTGCACTAGTAATTTAGAGCGAATTTTGATTTCTAATAAATTGGTCGATCGAGTCGATCCCAAGCGGATTCATGGGTTACTAATTATCGGTCAAGATCGAGAGTTTTTTCGCAATCCCAAAAAACAAGATCGCAAACGCGACATCAATAAAAACTCACCGATTAAATTGAGAACTTATGGAGCTTTCTTGCGAAAGTTCGATCGGCAAAAAAATCTAAGCTGGTTGACTACTCCAATTACCAATCTGCTCGATCGATTCAGAAAATCAGATTGACTCTGAGCTAGACTCTAGCCAGATTTCGATCGATCATTGCCGCTAGGGTACGATCGCTGATACAGCGTCGCTCCGAGCAGTAAGTGGTAAGATTTACCCCATTTGTCATTCGGACACTGCTGACGCGCACGCGGAAGTCATCTGTGATAAACCAGCAGCGTTCTTGTCCCTGATTATTATCATATTCAGTATCGATCGTCAAAATCCCATCTTTACCAAACCAATAACGAGAGATTACGGGAATCTTTTCGACATAACCACGATCTCGAATCAACTTTCCAGATAGTTTACTCTCATCATCTGGTACATCAATTAGCACCGCACCATAATCGGCATTAGGCGGCTCATCATCTAGATTAGCTTGCCACATAAATCGCCCCCCACCCATCGCACGGGCAGGATCGATCGATTGCTGCTCGCAGATCGCCGCAACTTTTGGATCGCTTTGGGCGACAACTTGCACGATCAAATTAGATTCTCCCGACTCATCATCCACCAGATCGAAATGATGTACTGCACGGAGGGTAAGCCAAGTTCCCTCGCTCTTGCGAAAGAAGTCCATCATCGTCATCGGCGCAATTATTGACATGTTTAAATTAGTTGACAGTTGAGAGTTGACACTTCGGCTACGCTCAGTGCAAGCAGTTGAGAGTTGCTCTCGCGCCCTGGAGGGGATCTCCAGATCTGGCTGTGAAAAGACAGATAGTTGACAGTTGCACCTCACCCAGATCGATCGACTGATTGCCTAAACTTACCGATACAATATAGAGTTTATTAATAACGAGTTAAATAAAGCAACTGTGAACGATTCGGCGATCGCACCTTCAGAAATTTTAGCAGCCATCCGTGCTGGACAATCGATCGCACAGTTAGATTTGTATCGAGTCGATTTTAGTGATGCTCAGTTACAGTTGGTCAACCTCAAGGGGTTAAACTCGATCGGAGCTGATTTTAGTAGAGCTAATCTTAGTGGTGCAGATTTGAGCGGTGCAGACTTACGGGGAGCCAATCTCAGCCATGCCGATTTAAGTGGTGCCAACCTAGCGGGAGCTTATCTCAATCGATCGCAATTGTACGATACAAATTTGACTGGGACAGACTTAACTGGAGCTAAATTACAGGTAGCCAGATATAATCATCATACCATTTGGGCAGCAGGATTTGCCTACAAATCATCAGGCGCGATCGGCCCTGGGGCAATCCTCAACGGTGCCTATCTCAACACAGCTAATCTCCGCGATGCCGATCTCAGTGGCGCAAATCTACTGGGTAGCTATCTCAGCGGCGCAGACTTGACAGGTGCCAATCTCCAAAACGCCCGATTGAGTGGTGCAACGCTCCAGAGAGCATATCTTACTGGTGCTTCCCTGCGTCATGCGCGGTTGAATGGGGTAAATTTAGAAGGTACCGATCTACGGGCTGCCGATTTGACTGGGATCGAACTAGAGCATTTGAGCAGCATTGCTGGGGCAGATTTTAGCCATGTACAGGGACTCAGCGACGATCTGCGATCGAGGCTCTTAGGGCGTTCTGCGGCTGAATTAGATGTTTGGAATGCCTTTACCCGCCGCACAACCAGACAGAGTTTAAACAGTTGACAGTTGACAGTTGACAGTTGACAGTTGACAGTTGACAGTTGACAGATGTAGGGTGTGTTGGGCTGCTGCCGTAACGCACCAGTATTTGATACCAGGAATCTGAGTTAGGATCGCTATATCTTGGCGATCGAAATCGCTGTTAGAGTTGCCAAGCTTGCCTTTACTATGGGAAGCTATTGGCTAGTCAACCAGATTACAGCCCAAAAGTGATAAATGATGATTCTTGATAAAGGGTTACTATTATTATCGATTATCAGTGTATTTTTTACTCTTGGTCGATTTTTATTCTGGAAGTTTCCATTAGAGTTACTCACCCATTTTCAAGTTTATTATTTTTGGGTAACGCTGCTCTTAGTTCCAGTCGTTGTAATTCTACTGCCAGTCCAGAAAATTAGATCTCGGATTACGCTATTTATTCTACTATTTACTTTAGTAGTCAATGGGCTAGAATTAGCAAATTGGTATTTACCAAATCAACGGATGACTCTAGATAAGACTCATATATTAAGGGTAATGACTTTTAATATTCATATTGAAAACTCTGAGGTCGCTCGCTTAGTTAATAGTATTATATCTGCGAATCCAGATTTAGTTTTAACTGTTGAAATCGACCAAACAATGAAAAAAAATATTGAAATAAGGGTAAAGGATCGGTTCCCTTATAGTTTTCAGTCGCCAGGGGGTGGTCTAGCCGTATTTAGTAAACTTCCCCTCGAAGATAGTAGTGGTCAGAAATTTCCAGGAAGTAATGCTACCAATCTTGTAACTCATATCAGATACCAAAATCAACAAATCCAAATTATTGGCACACATCCACAAGTTCCAGTTAAATTAGATAGATTTACCAGCCGAAATCAACAGCTCAGTGCACTAGTAAATCATCTGCAATATGAAGATAGACCGACAATTCTGATGGGAGACTTTAATCTTACACCCTGGTCTCCCTACTATCAACAATTCATCAACAAAGCTTCCCTACATAATACGCGCTCTGGTTTTGGCATTTTGCCCACCTGGATTCGTCCTTCCACTACTGTCAATCTGCCACGACTCCTACTCCCTTTTCTAAACATTCCGATCGACCATATTTTTGTCAGTAAGATGTTTAAAGTTGCGAGCACTTATACCGGAGATAATGGTAACTCCGACCACGCACCAATTATCTCGGAATTAGTCGGTTCGCCATAAATCCTACCTTAACGTGACTTTCTGCTCGATTGCTTAAACGATCGCTTTCCGGTAGGGCAACCAGCAAATTTCTTCATACTAACTAGATCTGACTATATGACAAATCTTGACCCTAATCCAATCCTCACCACGCTCAAAGAATTAATTGATGTTGTCGCCAAATTGCGAGATCCTGATGGGGGCTGTCCTTGGGACTTGGCGCAGACACCTGAGAGTTTGACACCATACATCGTCGAGGAAGCTTATGAGGCGGTACACGCGATTCGGAGTGGCGATCGCGCGTCGATCGTGTCAGAATTGGGAGACTTATTGCTGCAAGTAGTTTTACAATCTCAATTAGCCAGCGAAGCAGGGCAATTTACCCTCGAAGATGTTGCCAAGGGCATAAGTGAAAAATTGATCCGCCGTCATCCGCATGTATTTGGGGATGTCACCGTTGCTGATGTCGCCGAAGTCAAAGCTAATTGGGAGCAAATCAAAGCCATCGAGAAAGGCAAGACTACCGAGCTACTCAGTGATAAACTCAGTAGCTACGCCGAAAAAATGCCACCCCTGACTGCGGCGATGAAAATCTCGGACCGAGCGGCGACGATGGGGTTTGAGTGGGAAAGTATCGATGGAGTATGGGGAAAATTTGACGAGGAGCTGGGCGAATTTAAAGCAGCACTCGCTACCTCTAATACAGCACATCAAGAGGCTGAATTAGGCGATTTATTATTTACGATCGTCAATCTGGCGCGGTGGTTGAAACTCAATCCAGACAATGGATTGAGTGGGACAAATCAACGGTTTATCGATCGCATCCAACAGATGGAACAACATATCGATAAACCATTGACAGACTATTCAATTGCTGAATTGGAAACTCTCTGGCAACAAGCAAAACAGCGACTGATGGAGTAATCAACAGAAATTAAAAAACTTGTTCTACCCCAGAGACTTCAGGGATCATATCGCACAATTTGCGCTCGATCCCCATTTTCAGAGTCATTGTCGAACTAGGGCAAGATCCACAGGCACCTTGAAGACGGAGTTTGACGATCGGACCATCGATTTCTACTAGCTCCACATTCCCACCATCAGCCATGAGATAGGGTCGGAGAGTATCGAGGACGGTTTCGACGTTAGCAGGATTGAGTGTTAAAGCTTCAGACATAGTTCACTAAACCAAATTGAGAATTATCTAATCACGGAATCGATCTCACATTCGATCGTAACCGATCCTAGCAGTTATTTCCGCATTATTTGGGGAGGATTTCCCTATTCCCAGCAGTTGATTCGGCTTTGGTGCAGTACTTAGCGCAAGTAGGTTGGGACGTTAGCATCGTCTTTGGCGGTGGGTTATCGCACTACATTTTTTCTACATTCAGCGATCGGAGCGAATTATTTATGATAACCGATCGTCTCACGTTCTTTGAGCATTTTGATACTATCGGTCAGTATTTTTATTTGCGACATTTTCAATTAACATGGATGGCAAGATCATCGCGATCGCTACCATGTATCTTTTTACCTACTTATTTAGTTCAGACAATTAGCTGATTTAACTCAATAATCGATCGCTTACGCTTGAACAGAGTAAATTAAATTAAAATTCAATAGTAGCCGATCGTTTTAGACTACCTTAGATTAGCATTACCAAAAGTTACAAATAGATGTTGATGACGGTCGCCTATTCGTACACTAGATAAATACAGGTTTTATACTGGCGGCGAAGCGTCGATTATTCGATTCAAAAAAATATTTTATGGTACTATTACAATCATTATCTAGAAGCGATATACTTGAGTTAATTTGGGAGACTGTACCAGTTGGTTCGCCAGATCCAACCGATTCTAGAGTTCTAGGTAGACTAAAGGAATTGACTGATGAGCTAATTACTAGAACTGGTCGTGGCTCGTTAAGTATCGATCCATTTAGTGATGTTTACAAGCGACAGATCGCGATCGATCGAACCCAGATTGAGTCGCTGTTGAAAAATAAAGTAATTTTAGTCACTGGGGGACAAGGCTTTGTTGGGACAAATCTAATTGCCAAGCTCCAACAGTTTGGTGTCAAAAAAATTATTTCTGTCGATATTAGTTCCGATCGATCTCAAATAGTTAAAATCGATCGAACAGCAACAAATTACGATATTCCGGTGACTTATTATTGTAGTGATGTTCGAGACACTCGAATTTCTACAGCAGAGCATCTACCAGAAAGTAGACCTGTCGGTGCTACGCACTACCCATCGTCACAGCCTTTGCGGGTAAATACCCAAGTAGATTTACTCCGAAATATCTTGGCGATCGAACAGCCCCAAATCGTATTTCATTTAGCTGCTGAAAGATTGCCAGGATTAGCGCAAATCCAAATCCATCAGACTGTCAGCACCAATATTTTGGGGTGCGATAATATCATTCAATTGTGTGAAGAGTATCAAGTTGAGTCTTGTATATTTTCATCCACAGGTAAAGCATCGAGATACTTTGCGCCCGATATATATGCAGCTTCTAAAAAGATTAGTGAGTGGTTATTTAGCGACCATTCTCAACCCCGAACCTGTCAGTATGGAATTGTAAGGTTTACTCATGTAGTTGAAAATAGTCCCGTTAGTTCCGATCTAGATTTACGGGTGGCGAATGAATTAGTAAGTCTCCATGCTCCTGACAGATATATTTACACCCAAAATATCGAAGAATCAGTAAATCTGTTACTCAACGCGTTAACAATTATCGAGCCAGGACGGACTAAACTTTTAGCCGTTCGAGATATTGGTTGGCCGATTAATACTCTAGATTTAGCATTATCTAAGATTTTAGGGTCGGGCAAAGATATTCCAATTTACTTTAAAGGACTTCCGGCTGGATACGAAAGTCATGTATTCCTGGGACAACTGGATCTGAGCGGCGATCGCGAGATCCTGCCGATGCTAAATGTTTTAGAAGCAGATTGGAGCGAAATATCTGCGGCTGGGGATATGGTAATATCGGAAATTATCCCCTTCGATCCAGATATTTTGCAGCGATCGATCTCTAACATCAAAGCCGCAATTGTCTCCACCGATGCAACGATCGAGCAAACAGTCATCGATAGTCAAAAAGCAATCGCCCTCTCCTCATTTATCCAGGCAAATCCGCTGAGATTACTAGATATTTTGAGATGGGGCACTAATGCTGAGAAAACATCGGCTGTAGGAGTCGATCTTAGTGACGATCGAGAGATTGTCACACTACTAGTCAAAGCTGTAGAGATGGCTGGGAGTCCACCGCACACCACCAAAATTCCCCCAATCAGATCGCAGCATTCCATAGCCACCACGATTCAACCGAGCGAAGATCGTCGCTCAGGCGAACCTCTCCAATCGAGGAAGAAGTACAGATCCTTAAAAAATCGGCTCAAAGGCAAAAAAGATTTAGATCCCGTCACTGGCGATCTGAGCTAATCTTTTGCTAACGATCGCCAAAGCGATGCCGCGATGACTGATGCTGCGCTTGGTTTCTAGGGACATTTCCGCGAAAGCGAGTTGTTTGGCGGGAACATAGAAAATCGGATCGTAGCCAAATCCATCGATACCACGAGGGCTAGTCAGAATTTCCCCCCGACAAATCCCTTCGGCTGCTGCGGCGATCGCGCCATCGGGACGCGCGACAGCCACAGCACAGACAAATTGCGCCTGTCGCTGCTGTGGATCGGGGAAACCGCTCAATTCTTGTAACAGGCGATCGATCCGCTCCTTGTCGCTATTGGCATACCGCGCCGAATAAATTCCTGGTGCGCCATCGAGTGCATCTACCTGCAAACCCGAGTCATCCGCGATCGTCCAACAATTCAAGGCGATCGCCACCTCTGAGGCTTTGAGACAAGCGTTAGCAGCAAATGTATCCCCTGTCTCATCGACATCTAATTCCGCTGGTTTGAGGCTCAATTCCCAGGCACTATCGCTCAGATATGCCTGCATTTCCCGCAATTTGCCAGGATTGCTAGTGGCTACAATTAGTTTTGTCATGCGATGGTGAATGATGAATGGTGAATGGTGGATGGTGGATGGTGGATGGTGGATGGTGGAGTAGAGAGACAATAGTTAAATTTTAATGATTTAGCGAATATTGATTCTTGAAACATCTTAATTTAGATGTGTTGGCATATTTATTTTTAGACAGTGGCGCAAACAGCGTCAACGGAAAAATTGTGAGCGATTTTAGATGCCTGTATCGCGGTGGGGCGATTGGTTCACTGTTGCTGTTATTGAGTTCTACTCCCATTTTTGCAGCTTTTCCACGTCCGACTAATAGTCAAAACGCGATGGTAGCATCCGCTCATCCGCTGGCGACTGAGGCGGGGGTAGAAATCCTCAAGCGGGGTGGTAATGCGATCGATGCAGCCGTAGCAACTACCTTGGCGATTTCAGTTGTCGAACCCTTTTCGGCGGGGATTGGGGGTGGGGGTTTCATGCTAACCAAGATGGGTAAAGACATCAAATCCCTAGATTTTCGCGAACGCGCACCGCTCAAAGCATCCCGAAATATGTATCTAGATGCTCAGGGGAAAGTGCGTCCAAATGCTAGTCTCGAAGGACATCTAGCGGCGGGGGTACCAGGGACGATCGCCGGACTAGCAGCAGCCCACAAGCAATATGGTAAATTACCCTGGCGGACGGTAGTAGCTCCAGCAATTAAACTTGCCCGCGAGGGGTTTAATGTGAGCGAATTCTATACCGAGCAAGCCAAGTCGAAACAGCAACTATTAGCTAGTAATCCGGCGGCGCGAGAGATTTTTACGCGCAATGGACAGCCTTTACAACCAGGTGAGCGACTGGTTCAACGGGATTTAGCACGGACATTAATCGCGGTGGCGCGGAATCCCCAGAACTTTTATACCGGATCGATCGCCAGTGCGATCGATCGCGATATGCGCCAGAATAAGGGCTTGATTACCCTTGCAGATCTCAAATCCTATCAACCCAAGTGGCGAGAGCCTGTGTGCGGCCAATTCCGCCAATACAACGTCTGTTCGATGGCTCCACCATCCTCTGGGGGGGTACATTTATTGCAAATATTAAATACGATCGGTCGTACCGATTTAGCTACTCTGGGTTGGCATAGTCCCGACGCGCTGCATCTGCTGATTGAGTCGATGCGAATTGCTTATGCAGATCGATCGGAATACCTCGGCGATCCTGATTTTAATCGAGTACCTGTATCGGCGTTGACTAATCCTGCCTACGCGACTAAACGCCGTCAGGAAATTAATCTCGATCGAGCGCGTCCTTCTACTACAGTACAACCAGCCAAACCAGAGCTGTTAAAACAATTCGATCGTCCTGTCGGAGTATCCCATCGGGGTACCCCACCCACCACGGCTACTCAGCCGACACAACCACGAGCTGAATCACTCGAAACTAGTCACCTGACGATTGTCGATCGAGATCGAAATGTTGTCAGCCTGACTTTTACTGTCAATTATCGATTTGGGGCGGGGGTAGTAGTACCAGGGACGGGGATTTTATTAAACGACGAAATGGATGATTTTGCCATCGCCCCAGGTGTCCCCAATGTCTTTGGATTAGTCGGTGGTGAGAAAAACTCGATCGCACCTGGAAAAACACCACTATCGAGTATGACACCAACGATCGTCACTGAAAATGGTAAATTCCGGTTGGCGATCGGTGCACCTGGAGGAAGTACGATTATCACTACCGTCCTGCAAATCTTGCTCAATGTCCTCGAGTACAAAATGGATGTCGGTGCAGCCGTAGCGGCGGGGAGAATTCACCACCAATGGCTACCCGATCGAGTGAATGTCGATCCGTGGGGCTTCGATCCTGTCACACTTGCAGAATTACGCCGCCGAGGACATCAGATCGAAGCCCGCAGCTATTGGGGCAATGCCAACGCCATCGGGCAATTACCCGACGGGAGACTAGAAGGTGCAGCAGATCCACGCGGGGAAGGTACCGCACGAGGATTATAAATCGGTTGAGAGTCCGAGATTGAGAGCAGGGGCAATCGAGCAATTGCCCCTCCTGTGAATAGATAGTCAATTTCCACCAAAATCGTTTTTAATTAATGGGTAAGATATGGCAACAGCCTAAATGCGATCGTCATCTTTTTCCTCCCCCTTTCCCAGATGTTTAAATTATTACTAGGAACGCTCCTGACTACAGCACCGATCGGTTGGGCTAGTGCCACTCAGGCGCAGTTACCCCCAGCATCCCCATCACCCATCCCATCTCAGTCTCAACCTCAACCTACCGCGTCACCCACCCCATCTCAGTCTCAGCCGCCATCACCTCAGCCAGCGGCAACTGCACCAGATCTAACATTGTTGGGTAAAGTTCTCGGCGCGTTTTTAAAAACTAATCGAGTTAGCACTGAGTCGCAAATTGTCATGACAGTGCCAGACAAAGGTGTAGATCTCAAGATTTATGCTCAAACCAAAACGATCGCTCAAAGTAGTGGTGAGTTTCGATCGGAAATAACTTTTGCTCAACCAGGACAGCCGCCAACAGCGACTTATACAATTGTTTCAGATAATCGGAGAGTCTGGATCTATCGATCCGATCGTCGTCAATATTCCCAGACTACCGTCGCCAAATTTCAAGCACAACCCTATTCATATTTAGTCGGTATATCCTCCATCTTCTTTGTGACTCTCACAGAACCCGCTCGGCGAGAACTAAATGCTGCCTTAGCCTCCAGCCCTAATTTTTTAGCTGATTTACCCGAACGCGATATCAAAGACTTGCAAGGGAGTAAGAGGCAAGTTGAGGGGCAAGAACTATATGTCTATTCCTACACAAATAAGCTGGGGAACTGGACATTTAATAGTTTCGTTCAGCCTCAGACAGGAATCCTCAAACAAGTTGAATTTATTGGCAAACTTGATGCAAAAGATGGGGGGACAAACTTTACAATCGCCGAAAAGATTATCGATCGCCATCCTCAACCCACTGTCAATAGCTCAATCTTTAAATTTTTACCCCCAAAGGGCACTAAAAAAGTTCAATCCCTATCGATCGATCTAACTGGTCTTTAATGCTCATCGCTGTACTCTGATTGCCGTGACGCAAAATTAGGCTTTTTTGATGCTACTTTTCCGAAGTGCGGAATGTGGGATTCAACTATGTTGCGCCCAACTGTGTCCCCACACTCCTCGGTTATCATCTACCGATCGATCCCCAAAATATAGAACTAGTCCGCCAAGTTAAACAACAAACCCTCTATTGGACTGGTTTAATTACCTCAATCCTCCTGATTGGCTGGGCAGTTGGTGGCGTAATCTTTGGGTATGTTTGCGATCGGATCGGGCGGACAAAAACCCTCCTGATTACCATGTTATTTTACGCGATCGGGACATTTAGTTGTGCCTTTGCGCCAAATATGGAAGTCTTGATCTTCTGTCGAATAATTGCTAGTTTAGGTATCGGCGGTGAATGGGCAGCAGGTGCAGCAATGGTCGCTGAAGTAGTACCAGAAAAGTATCGCGTCGAAGCAGGAGCACTACTATATACATCTGCCCCAATGGGATTATTTCTCGCTACCTTTGTCAATGACCAAATTGCTAGAGTAATTCTCCCTGGTAGTCCCGAAACTTCCTGGCGATATGTATTTTTATGTGGCTTAATTCCGGCGATTGTTGCCTTCATTGTCCGCATTTTCGTTAAAGAACCCGAAGCTTGGGAATCGGAGGCTGCTAAGGGCAATCCGCCAACGATCGGCGAGTTATTTAGCCCAGCCAATCGTCGCACTACGCTGAGTGGCTTTCTAGTATCAGTCATCGCTTTACTCACTTGGTGGAGTTGCAATGCGTTCATTCCTGTCGTTGCTTCTGAATTAGCAAAATTGGGAATCAAATCCCAGGGACTAACGGATCTCAAACTCATCCAAATTAATATTGAAACCTGGAAAACTTCACTGACTTATGCTTTTAATGCTGGTGGACTGATTGGTACTTTACTTACGATCCCTGCCGCCAAATATTTAGGTAGAAAGTGGATGTTTGGGATTTATTTTAGTCTATCTAGTGCCTCTCTAATTCTCGCATTTGGCTCGAAAGCCCCACCAGAGATCCAGTTATGGTCGTGGTTTTATTTTGCGATCGGATTGACAGTATTTGGAATTTTTGGGTCGTTTACTTACTATCTACCAGAACTGTTTCCGACCCGACTACGGGGAACTGGATCGGGATTTTGCTATAATGCAGGTAGACTAATCACCGCCATCGGGCCTTTCATCGTCGGCGGTGTTGCATCTCGCTCGGACAATCCACTCCAAACCGCATTACAATTACTATTCTTTGTAGGATTTATCCCTCTCTTAGGTCTTCTGGTAATGCCACTCATCATTGAAACCAAGAACCGTAAACTAATTCAATAAGTAAGGGAAAATAAATATTTTAAACCTGAAAGTATCTAAAATATAAATGTAGGGTATTTCCCACCCTACTATTAACAAAAATTAGGGGTTTAAATCCGCCACCCTCTGAGAGTAAGGATTTAGACCCCACTTCGATCGACTATCAACTATCAACTATCAACTATCAACTAATTTAAGATATGCAGCTTTTTATAGATACCAATATTTTACTATCATTTTATTCTCTCAATCAAGAAGATTTAAACGAACTGAACAAATTGATTGACGCGATCGACAGACAACAGATTACACTACTACTCACAGACCAAATTATTGACGAGTTCAATCGGAACCGCGAACAACGTATCGATGGCGCAATTAAATCCCTCCGTACCCAAACTTTCAATCCTCAATATCCCCAAATCAGTGAAGACTACCCAGAGATAGATATTCTTAGGGAATCACTCAAGCATTATGAGCAAGCTCATGTATCTCTAACTGCTAAAATCGCGATCGATATTAAAGCTAAAAACCTCAAAGCCGATCGCATCATTAAATCCTTTTTCAGTCTGGGAAAAAAGCTCACCAATCATCCTACCACACTCGATCGAGCCAGATTCCGAATGGGGATAGGAAATCCACCCGGCAAGAATAACTCCTTGGGTGATGCCATTAACTGGGAATGTCTACTCGACGAAACACCAGAAGGCGAAGATCTCTATTTTATTACTGGCGATAAAGACTATTGCTCGGCACTAAATGACGATGAATTTAGTGACTTCCTACTCACTGAGTGGTATGATAGAAAACAGACAAAGATTTACTTTTATAAGCGGTTATCTAGCTTCTGTAAAGAACAATTCCCAGATATCGCGTTAGCTAGCGTTCGGGATAAAGAGTTCCTAATTAGAGATTTAGTCAATAGTCAATCGATCGCCAATACTCAAGCAGCGATCGCCAAATTAAGTTACTACACAGAATTTACAGCCGCTCAAGTCAATACGATCGTCGCTGCGGCAATTTCCAATCGTCAAGTAGTTTGGTCGATCGAAGACGAGGAAGTAAAAATTTTCCTATCATCAGTAGTAGCAAGTAATGAAAAGTACTTAGATGAAGCTAGTTTAACTGCGATTAAAGCTCTATTACATTAGTTGATAAGTTGATGGTATCGTGGTGCAGAAAGCTGTGCCACCATTTCGGCGCGAGATGATACATTTAGTTTGCGGAACATCCGCTTTAAAGCTTGCTTGACCGAATTTTCAGCAATCCAAAGTTCGTGTCCAATCTCAGCATTTGTTCGTCCTAAAGCAACCAATTCGACAATTTGCAATTCACGCACAGTTAATCGTTCAGTTCTGAAAGATTGGTGTGACGATCTCACTATTGCAGCCCAAATAGACAAGTGCAAGCAGATCCCACTCAGATCG
>ENA-OFCE01000242-OFCE01000242.1-metagenomes-genome-assembly--contig:-NODE-242-length-37995-cov-7.256932_pt1 | contig 37995 bp, 25 predicted proteins | sample MGYA00153388_OFCE01 | MGnify analysis MGYA00153388 | reverse complement strand
TGCCAGGCATCAATTAAGCCAAGAGGCCATCCGCAAGGATGGCCTTTTTGCTATGCGCAGAAAACAGGAAATAACAGTGAAAACCCCTCACCCCAGCCCTCTCCCAGAGTACCCACCGAGAACATCCTGAACACCCGTGCAGGGGAGAGGGAGCTGTCCGGTTTCGTGGATAAGCCCGTGCAGATTCGACAGTGGTGAGTAATAAGAAATTTGAAGTATTACACAGAGAAACCAGCGGACTCGATCGGTTCCCTCTCCCTGTGGGAGAGGGTTAGGGTGAGGGGACTATGCCTTTGTCTGCTTTAGCCACTGAACGATAAACCCAGCGATCGTTGCAGGCTGGTTGATATCCAGTAACGGCGCAACACCTTCTATCTTCTTATCGCTGGCCACGGCAATAACGTGCTGATCCAACATGTCTGCAAGCGGTTTACCGACTTCCTCGCGATAGAGAACAATTTTGCTGATCGGCTCATGCTTGAATCCTTCCACCAGGATCAAATCCACCTTACTGTGATCGAATCTGCTGGCTAGATACTGGAGATCTAAAGGCTGTTGCTCCGGTGTTTCGCTCATTAATGCCCAGCGCCGATCGCTGGCAACCAGCGTCTGGTCTGCACCGGCTTTGCGCAGTTCATAGCTATCCTTACCCGGCGTATCTACATCCATATCATGATGGGTATGCTTGATCAGGCCAACGCGCACCTGCTGCTGTTTTAATAGCGGGATCAATTGCTTAAGCAGCGTGGTTTTACCTGTGCCGCTATAGGCGGCGATAGCCAGCAAGGGTGGCAATAACTCCGTCATTGATCCCCCCCCTTTTCCTGCTGCCACCGTTGGCAATCTTCCGGGGTATTCAAATTACGGAAGGCGTCTTGCTGCCCACTGAACACCACCTGTTGTGCACCGACAGCCGCCATGAACAGCATCAATTTGCGTTCCCCCCGGGCTAGATAACGGGTGAGTTCCTCTGCCAGACTGGTATGCAGTAAAGCGAAGGTAGGATGTTCACGCTCACCGTCGCTGGCATAGGAGGCCAAGGCATTGCCCTTATGCAGCCAAAGCTGTTCTACCAGGTTGAGAGGGAAGTCGGGTACGTCGCAGGGTGCGCAGACAATCCATGGTGTGCGGGCATAAGTGAGGCCTGCCAATATGCCGGCTAAAGGGCCGGGGTAATCTGCGGTCAGATCGCCGACGACCTCTAAACCGCTTTGCTGATAACATTGCTGATTGCGATTGGCACTGATGATCACCTGGCTCACTTGCGGTATTAATCGGCCCAGTACGTGCTGGTACAGGGTTTTATCCCCCACTTGCACCAATCCTTTATCTTTCCCTCCCATGCGGGTAGAGCGCCCACCGGCCAGAATAACGCCGGTTATATTTGCATGCATAGTCATCATCCAACCCCTCTCCAATGTCCTGATTGTAGCGCTAAACCTGCTCAGACATCATGATTTACCTTTATTGACACGCTGGTTCTTTCACTACGTAGTCAAGCCTGCTACTTTGTGGGTTTATCACTTCACTGGATGATATTTTGATATGAAAACGCATCGCGTAAACGAACTGATTGAGCTTTTGCAGCCGGCCTGGCAGCAGGATCCCGATCTCAACCTGATTCAGTTTCTGCAAAAGCTGGCGCAGGAAGCGGGTTTTCAGGGTGAGTTAGGCGATCTGAGCGATGACATCTTGATCTATCACCTGAAAATGCGCGGCAGTGCGGGCACAGAACAGATCCCAGGCTTGAAGAAAGACTACGAAGACGATTTTAAAACGGCGCTGCTGCGTGCCCGTGGCGTGATAAAAGATTAGCATTCATACGGTGCGGTCATCAGTGGCGGTGATTAGTGCTACTCATTCTTATTCTTGGCACGCTGTTGTCATCTGGCGAACTGAACGGTTGTTATGAACAACTCTGCATTTAATTTTGAAACCCTTTCTCCCGATCTGATTATGGATGCGTTGGAAGGGATAGGTTTGCGTGTTGATTCTGGGCTGACGGCGCTCAACAGCTATGAAAACCGCGTTTACCAGTTTATGGATGAAGATCGTCAGCGTTACGTGGTGAAATTTTATCGCCCAGAACGCTGGAGTGCAGAGCAAATCGGTGAAGAGCATCGGTTCGCGCTGGATTTATCGCACAACGAAATCCCGGCGGTCGCGCCACTGGTATTACAGGGAAATACGCTGCACACCCATGCAGGCTTTTTCTTTACCGTATTTCCGAGCGTCGGTGGCCGCCAGTATGAGATCGATAATCTGGAACAGCTGGAGTGGGTCGGGCGTTTTCTTGGCCGTATCCACCAGGTGGGTAGCGAAAGCCTGTTTACCGAGCGGCCGACCATTGGCATTGAAGAGTATCTCACGGAGCCACGGCAGGTTCTGGCCAGCTGTGATTTAGTCCCCAAGGCCCAGCGCGAGACTTTCCTGCGGGCTACGGATACGCTGATTGACGCTATCAAACCGCACTGGCAGCTGGATTGGCAACCGCTGCGTTTGCATGGCGACTGCCACCCAGGCAATATCTTGTGGCGTGATGGTCCGCTGTTCGTCGATCTTGACGATGCACGCAACGGGCCAGCAATACAGGATTTGTGGATGTTGTTACACGGCGAACGTCGCGATCGGCTGATGCAGCTGGATATCCTGCTGGAGGCCTATGGCGAATTTGCCGAATTTGATCAGCGTGAGCTGGCGTTGATCGAACCCTTGCGGGCTATGCGCATGGTGTATTACCTGGCATGGGTAGCACGCCGTTGGCAGGATCCCGCGTTTCCAAAAAGTTTCCCGTGGATGGCGGAGTCTGATTTTTGGTTATCTCAGACTGCGGCATTTACTGAACAGGTTAAGCTGTTGCAGGAACCTCCTCTGCAGCTCATGCCAATGTATTGAAGCGTTAACATAATGGAGAGTTTAGTGTTATGAAAAAAATTTGGTTGGCACTCGTTGGTATGGTGATGGCATTCAGTGCCTCCGCTGCGCAATTCAGTGACGGTACGCAATACATCACTTTGGATAAGCCGGTAACTGGCGAACCACAGGTGCTGGAATTCTTCTCTTTCTACTGCCCGCACTGCTACCAGTTTGAAGAGACTTACCATATCTCTGATGCGGTAAAAAAAGCGCTGCCTGAAGGCACCAAGATGACCAAATACCATGTGGAATTCCTGGGGCCATTGGGTAAGCAATTAACTCAAGCTTGGGCTGTTGCCATGGCTCTGGGTGTAGAAGACAAAATTACTCAGCCAATGTTTGAAGCGATTCAGAAAACTCAAACCGTGCAAACGCCTGACGATATCCGCAAGGTATTCGTCAATGCTGGTGTAGCAGGCGAAGACTATGACGCGGCTTTAAACAGCTTCGTGGTGAAATCTCTGGTGGCTCAGCAAGAGAAAGCAGCAGAAGATTTGCAACTGCGTGGTGTGCCAGCGGTATTTGTTAACGGCAAATACATGGTGAAAAATGATGGCCTGGATACCAGCAGCATGGACGTTTACGTCAAGCAATTTGCTGATGTCGTTAAGTTCCTGACCGAACAAAAGTAACCCGTAGCAAGAAATCAACGCCGGTTAACCCGGCGTTTTTTTTAACTTATTAACGCTTGAGCCTGTCAAGCAAACCATCTTTTTCCTGCCACAACGTATTCAGCCAAATCTGGAATTTACGTTTAAACAGTTTGTCATTGAAGTAATCCCCGTGCAGCGATTCATCAATCGGCAGGCATTCAATCCTGACGACAACCCTTTGCAAACGGCCACACAACATATCCCTAAAGGGATGCTCACGGTTATCCGGATAGCATAAGGTGACATTCAGGATCTTATCAAATTGCTGACCAAGCGCGCTAAGCGTAAAGGCGATCCCGGCAGCTTTGGGGGCGAGCAAATTGCGATAGGGTGAGCGGCTTTTAATTTTCTTGGCCTCGGTGAAACGAGAGCCCTCAACGAAATTGACGATGGTGGTCGGGCGCAGGCGAAACTTCTCGCAGGAACGCCGTGTGGTTTCGATATCCTGCCCGCTTTTCTCCGGATGTCTGTGTAGGTAGGCCCGCGAGTAGCGCTTCATAAAGGGCATATCCAGCGCCCAGCAGGCCAGGCCGACGAAGGGGACCCAGGCCAGTTGCTGTTTCAGGAAGTACTTATTCATAGGTATATGGTGACGGAATAACACACACAGCACCACAATGTCCGACCAACTTTCATGGTTGCTGATCAGCAAATACCAATTCTTTTTCTCCAGCCCGTGCAGCCCTTGAATATCCCATTGCAAGCGAGGGTTAATTCGTAACAATACCGCCAGGCATTGGCACCAGCACCACATCATCAGGTCAGCAAAGGCTGAAATGTATCGCCAAACCGCGGGTATGGGGATCAAAAGCTTAATGATACCGGCCAAAACAATGGGAATGGAGCACAGCATCGTTACGCCAATGGCAAGCAGCGCAGAAAAGATAAAAATAACAGGGGCTAGCAACTTTGGCATGGGTTTAGTGCTGACGGTTGAAGGAAACATAGTTAGATACGTCAGTACGTACCAACAAAAAAATATTTTAACAGAATCCCAGCCAAGAATACGCGGCTAAAAGTAAGCGATCTTAACCGGGTAGAAATTGCCAGTTGTTTGCCGTTGGCGTGCAGATTTTCAATCTTGTGCTATGGTCATTGAGGTGCCTAAATTGATTAAACGTGCGATTAAACTCCGGCCCCAGTTATATCCACAAATTACCGAAAACACGATAAATAGTAAAATCGCCCACTCCCTCTTTCAACAGTGTGATTTATCTAGGAATTTTATTTCCCATTATAACGATATTATCTTCGTTATAATTCAGTTGCTAAACTATGCACAAAGTTATCCACAGGCAGGATCTTGCGGATCGCTTCACAGGATCTCATCTAATTTGGCCATATTGCACGCTAAGGTTCGTCACCAGCGGCTAGCTATGGCATGCTTACCCCAGTCCTTTTCACGAAAAAGAAACGTTATGGCCCAGATTGCAGAAAACCCATTAATCCTGGTGGATGGTTCCTCTTACCTTTACCGCGCCTACCATGCCTTCCCACCGCTGACAAACTCGGTCGGTGAGCCGACGGGAGCGATGTACGGTGTGCTGAACATGCTGCGCAGCCTGCTGCTGCAGTATACTCCCAGCCATGTGGCGGTGGTGTTTGATGCCAAAGGGAAGACCTTCCGTGACGAGCTGTTTGCCGAATATAAATCACATCGGCCACCGATGCCGGACGATTTGCGAGCGCAGATCGAACCGCTGCATCAGATGGTTAAAGCCATGGGCTTACCGCTGCTGGTTACACCCGGCGTAGAGGCTGATGACGTGATCGGCACCCTGGCGCTAGAGGCAGAAAAAGCGGGTCATGCCGTTTTGATCAGCACCGGCGACAAAGACATGGCTCAGTTGGTGACGCCGAATGTCACCCTGATCAATACCATGAACAACACCATTCTCGGCCCGCAGGAGGTCTGTGATAAATACGGCATCCCTCCTGAACTGATCATCGATTTCCTGGCGCTGATGGGGGATTCCTCAGATAACATCCCTGGCGTACCTGGGGTGGGTGAGAAAACGGCCCAGGCGCTGTTGCAAGGGTTAGGGGGCCTGGATCAGCTCTATGCCAATCTGGATAGCATTGCCACGCTAAGTTTCCGCGGTGCCAAGACCATGGCGACCAAGCTGGAGCAGAATAAAGAGGTGGCCTACCTCTCTTACAAACTGGCGACGATCAAAACTGATGTTGAACTGGATCTGAAATGCAGTGAGCTGGAAGTGACCCCACCGGATGTCGATCAACTGCAGTCACTGTTTAAGCGCTACGAGTTCAAACGCTGGATGGCCGATGTTGAAGCGGGGACCTGGTTAGAAAACAAAGGGTCAGGCCGTAAGGCCAGCGCGGCGGCCAAGCCAGCCGCAACGGCAGAAGCACCAAGAGCTGCTGCAGAGCCTACCCTGTCGCAGGAAGGCTATGTCACCATTCTGGATGAGGAAACCTTCGCCGATTGGATGCAGCGCCTGAAACAGGCCGAAGTTTTCGCCTTCGATACCGAAACTGACGGCCTGGATACCCTGACGGCCAACCTGATCGGCCTGTCCTTCGCCATTGAGCCAGGCGTGGCGGCGTATCTGCCGGTTGCACACGATTATCTGGATGCTCCCCCACAGCTGGATCGTAACCACGTGCTGGCCACCCTGAAGCCGCTGCTGGAAGACGAGAAGGCGTTGAAGGTGGGGCAGAACCTGAAGTTTGATAAGAGCCTGCTGGCGCGCTATGACATCGATCTACGCGGTATCGCCTACGACACCATGCTGGAGTCTTACGTGCTCGACAGCGTCAGTGGCCGTCACGATATGGATAGCCTGGCCGATCGCTACCTGGGCCATAAAACCATTACCTTCGAAGAGATCGCGGGCAAAGGCAAAAAACAGTTAACCTTCAACCAGATAGCTCTTGAAGAGGCGGGCCCTTATGCGGCAGAAGATGCCGACGTTACGCTACAGCTGCATTTGGCGATGTGGCCGCAGTTGAAAGAGAGTGAAGGCCTGCTGACGGTATTCAATGAGATTGAAATGCCGCTGTTACCGGTGCTTTCCCATATCGAACGCACCGGGGTGCTGATCGATCCTAACATCCTCGCTGCTCACTCCATTGAGTTGACCAAGCGCCTTGGCGAGCTTGAAGTGCAGGCCCATGAACTGGCAGAAGAGCCGTTTAATCTGGCCTCGACCAAGCAATTGCAGGCCATTTTGTATGAAAAGCAAAAGCTGCCGGTGCTGAAAAAGACCCCTGGCGGTGCTCCTTCAACCAATGAGGAAGTGCTGGCCGAGTTGGCGCTGGATTATCCGTTGCCGAAAGTGATCCTGGAATACCGTGGCCTGGCGAAGCTGAAAACCACCTATACCGACAAACTGCCGTTGATGATCAACCCGGTAAGCGGGCGGGTGCATACTTCTTATCACCAGGCGGTCACCGCCACTGGTCGCCTGTCATCCAGCGATCCAAACCTGCAAAACATCCCGGTACGTAACGATGAAGGGCGCCGTATCCGTCAGGCATTTATTGCGCCTGAGGGCTACCGTATTGTCGCTGCGGACTATTCGCAGATTGAACTGCGCATCATGGCCCATTTATCGCAGGACGAAGGCTTGCTCAAGGCGTTTGCTGAAGGTAAGGACATACACCGGGCAACGGCGGCAGAAGTCTTTGGTCTGGCGTTGGAGAAGGTCACCAACGAACAGCGTCGCAGTGCCAAGGCGATTAACTTTGGCCTGATCTATGGCATGAGCGCATTCGGTTTGGCTCGCCAGCTGGGGATCCCGCGCGGCGAAGCGCAGCGTTATATGGATCTGTACTTCGAGCGCTACCCTGGCGTGTTGGAGTATATGGAACGCACCCGTCAGCAGGCTGCCGAGCAGGGCTACGTCAGCACGCTGGATGGCCGCCGGTTGTATCTGCCGGACGTTCGCTCCAGTAACGGTATGCGTCGCAAGGCGGCCGAGAGAGCTGCGATTAACGCCCCTATGCAGGGCACTGCTGCGGATATTATCAAACGTGCGATGATTGAGGTGGATGCCTGGCTGCAAGGGCCTGAGAAGCCTCTGGTGCGCATGATCATGCAGGTACACGATGAACTGGTGTTTGAAATCCACGAGTCGGCCATCGAAGAGGCCAGCCTGCGCATTCATGAGTTGATGGAAAACAGCATGCAGTTGGCTGTTCCGCTGCGGGTGGATATCGGCGTAGGTAAAAACTGGGATGAGGCTCACTGATTACCCTGGGTGATGTGTTATGGCTAGTTTTCGCTAACTGGCGAAAACCTAAGCATTTTTGGTAACTGAGCAACATCCTTCGGCGATTGTTTCGACTAAATTGGCGTTGTTAGTGCCCGGATCGTGTAAGTAAACTACAAAAAATTCTTTTGCAGCGTGAAAAAATGATGTAGAGTTACAGGCGTAGGGTACAGAGGTAAGATGTTCTATCTTTCAGACCTTTTACTTCACGTAATCGGATTTGGCTGAATATTTAGCCGCCCCAGTCAGTATTGACTGGGGCGTTTTTTATTGTAAAAACAACGTCAAAACCATCGATTTTAGTTATTCTCACCTTTCTCTCTCCCGCCGTTCCCTTGGCTGATTTATCTGCATTTATCTCCTGACAGCGCAACATCTGCCATAAGTTTTTGTGATGGTTTTTAGTCAAAATTGTAATTAGATAACGAAATGTGGCCTCGTGCGGTGTGATATCGGGCGTAAAAAAGCCGATGTCTCAGCATCGGCTCATTGGGCGTAGCATGCGGCGCCCCTACGAAATACCCGCAGCGGGTATCATTCCCCGCCGATATCGTCTTCCGGCAGCACTTCCGGTGGGATCTCGTTAAACCAGGTATTCAACTTCTGGCTCAGTTTATCGACACCGATCTTTTTCGGTGACGAGAAGGCTTCTACCTGAATGTCACCCATAAATGGCAGCACGGCCTCACGCACCATATTGAGCTGCGCCTTGCGAGCACCAGAGGCCAGCTTATCGGCCTTGGTCAGCAGGACCAGCACTGGCGTGCCAACGTCGACGGCCCACTGGATCATCTGTTGGTCCAGGTCTTTAAGCGGATGACGGATATCCATCAGTACCACCAGGCCTTTCAGGCAGTTACGCATTTGCAGGTATTCACCCAGCGCTCGCTGCCATTTCTTCTTCATCTCTTCTGGCACTTCGGCATAGCCATAGCCTGGCAGGTCGACCAGGCGAATGCCTTCTTCGACCTCGAACAGGTTAATCAGCTGGGTACGCCCCGGCGTTTTACTGGTACGTGCCAGGCCTTTCTGATTGGTCAGGGTATTCAGTGCGCTGGACTTCCCAGCGTTGGAGCGGCCGGCGAACGCAACTTCAATACCTTCATCCCCCGGCAGGTGGCGAATATCGGGCGCACTGGTGACGAAATGGGTCACATGGTAATTGTAGTTCTTGCTGGTCAAAATTTTTCGTCTCCGTGAGGATGGCTATCTGGTGGGCGATTATAACTGCATCAGCGCTAAAAGGGTGTGTTTCTCGGTTTTTAAGCGTTTTAACCACAAAGTCCTTGTGGCAAAAGGTCGCCTGCCGTGTGAGACATTGACCATTCGAATTGGGGGTAATGTCGCTTTATTCGAAAGCTGTAAATATTTTATTTGTTATAAAACAGCGTGTTGTAATTTCGTTAAGTAAAAGATCGCCGTAAGCCGCCTGTAGGTATCTTGAGCACATCCCATAAAAGCGTAAAGTAGGTTGCAAGGCAGGAGGCCAAGGAAACAGGAACATCCAGGAAGGGTGAAAAATCTCAGGGAATGCACAGGCAGTGTAATGAGTACCAGGATGATGGCAGATGGAATTGAAACTATTGGTGCCGGAGCGCACGAATAGTACACGGATGATGAAGTGACTGCAATCAGGACGCCCGCGGGAAGCGCACTCAGGAAGAGTGGAAGCGAACGGATCGCAGCACGGATGATTTTTTCTTTCAGGATGAAAGACGTAGTAGCAGGGAGCGCGGTTATCGCAGATGGAAAAACCGGGATGTTGAGTGTGCGCATGGAGCGCGGAGCAGGAATATCCTTCGAGTGAAGGTGCGAAATAGGCGGCAGGTTTTAACCTGCCGCCTTTTTTCTTTGTCTGCTTTCTGCTAGATTCCGCCGCAACCGTATAGCAATTCTATACTGGATCTACATACCTAAGAGTAAAAGCCATGAACCAGCCATCAAAAGCACCTCGCGGCCCACGCAGCAGCGCGGCGACGTCAAAAAGTAAAAAGAAAAGTCGTGTGGAGCTCGATCAGGAAGCGCGCGAGCGCAAGCGTCTGAAAAAGCGCCGTGGCCTGGCTTCCGGTTCACGTACCCAGGTTGAGTCTGCCAACCAGAAAAATAAAACCGGTGCGCAACCCAAAGATCCTCGTCTCGGCAGTAAAGTGCCGGTTGCGCTGGTGGTTGACGCTAAAGTGAAGGCGACCAAGCCGCAGCCAAAACCGAAGGCGGAAAAACCGCGCCTCACGCCAGAAGAAGAACTGACCAAGCTGGAAAACGATGAGCGTCTGGATGCCTTGCTGGATCGCCTGGATGAGGGCGCCAAGCTGAGCGCGGAAGATCAGGCTTACGTCGATCAAACCCTGGATCGTATCGATGCGCTGATGGAGCAGTTAGGCATCGAACTGGGTGATGAAGACGACGAAGAGCCGGAAGAGAAGCAGGAAGATATTCTGAAACTGCTGAAAGGCGGTAACCCGAAAGACGTATTTTAAGCGGTTATGTGGCTGATCCCGGCAATAGCCCTACTGTTGACATGTTATCTACTGTGGTTATTCGGTAAACTGTGGCGGCTGTCGAAGCGCAAAACGCGTTTTCGCAGCGCTTCCGCGGCCAGACAGCGTAGACAACTGCCCATTTCCCGGCCCGGTAGGAAAAAATATCGGAAGGAGTGAGCAAGCATGTCAGAACAGACCATTGTCTGGGATTTGGCCCTGATCCAAAAATATAACTATTCAGGCCCGCGTTATACTTCATACCCCACCGCGCTGGAGTTTAACCAGGGCTACGACGAAGCTGCGTTCCAACGCGCGGCTACGCGCTACCCTGAGCGCCCACTGTCGCTGTATGTCCATATTCCCTTCTGTCATAAGCTCTGCTATTTCTGCGGCTGCAATAAGCTGGTCACACGCCAGACTCACAAGGCCGATGAATACCTGGCCGTGCTGGAGCGTGAAATCATCGCTCGTGCCCCCTTGTTTGCCGGTCGCAAGGTCAGCCAACTGCATTGGGGCGGCGGTACGCCAACCTATCTCGATAAGCAGCAAATCAGCCGCTTGGTCGCCATGTTACGCCAGCACTTTGATTTCCAGCCAGAAATGGAGATGTCGATCGAAGTTGACCCACGGGAAATCGAGCTGGACGTGCTGGACCACCTGCGAGCCGAAGGCTTCAACCGCCTTAGCATGGGGGTGCAGGACTTCAATAAAGAAGTGCAGCGTCTGGTTAACCGCGAGCAGGATGAAGAGTTCATTTTTGCCCTGATCGCCCGGGCTAAAGCGCTAGGCTTTAACTCGACCAATATCGATCTGATTTACGGCCTGCCGAAGCAGACGCCAGAAAGTTTTGCCTTCACGCTGCAGCGGGTGGCGGAGCTGAATCCGGATCGCCTGAGCGTATTTAACTACGCTCATATGCCGAACCTGTTTGCTGCTCAACGTAAAATCAAGGACGCCGATCTACCTAGCGCCCAGCAGAAACTCGATATTCTGCAGCAAACGATCGCTTCGCTGACGGAGTCGGGCTATCAGTTTATCGGCATGGACCATTTTGCCCGGCCGAACGATGAGCTGGCCATTGCCCAGCGCGAAGGCAAGTTGCACCGCAATTTCCAGGGGTATACCACCCAAGGGGACAGCGATCTGCTGGGCCTGGGGGTTTCCGCCATTAGCATGCTGGGTGACAGCTACGCACAGAACCAGAAAGAGCTGAAGGTGTATTACGCTAACGTGGAAGAGCAGGGGAACGCCCTGTGGCGTGGCCTGGCGATGACGGAAGATGACTGCCTGCGCCGAGATGTGATCAAGACGCTGATCTGTAATTTCCAGCTGGTTTATCAACCGATTGAGCAGCAATACGGCATTGCGTTTGCGGATTACTTTGCCGCCGATCTGGAATTGCTGGCGCCGTTCGAACGTGACGGGCTGGTGGAGCGCGATGACCACGGCATTCGCGTCACGCCTCGTGGGCGCTTGCTGATCCGCAATATCTGCATGTGCTTCGATATCTACCTGCGTAAACAGGCCCGCGCCCAACAGTTCTCCCGGGTTATCTGACGCGCAACACCACGGCGGATGTGTAGAGGCGCAGCACGCTGCGCCCTGTTAACTGAAGAAATTTATCAGTGCGGCGCACAACACCGTGGCAACGGCCGCCTGCGGTGAATGGCTGACGGCAGAGCCGACGTCTGCGCCTTGGGTAAGAAAGACGATGAGTGTATCCAGCATCAAAAGCCTCCTGAGTTTGCGTTTCGATCATACTGCTGCCGCATATCCGGTAAAAGCCTTAAATCGCTGGTTTTTTGTGCGCTGGATTGTATTTTTAATCATCAAGTTCCCCTCACCCCAACCCTCTCCCACAGGGAGAGGGAGCTGGTACGGAGTTGATATCAGGTATGGAGTTATTCTGTGGCACTTCTCAAGAACAATGTAGCAGTTGAGCGCAGGGGTAATTTGTAGCACGTTCGGTCCCCTCTCCCTTTGGGAGAGGGTTAGGGTGAGGGGTATTACTTACTCCATCCCTAATTCTTTCAGCTTACGCGTTAAGGTATTCCGGCCCCATCCCAACAGGCGGGCAGCTTCCTGCTTGTGCCCCTGGGTATGCCGTAGCGCGGTAGTGAGCAAGGTGCGCTCCATTTCCGGCTGAGCTTCGGACAACAGGTTTTGATGACCGGAACGTAACGCCCGGTCGGCCCACTGTGCCAACAACGTGGCCCAACTGTCCGGTAAGCCGTGGCTGCTGGCTTGCGGCGCGGCGGTTTCAAACAGTTCCGATGGCAGATCCTGGATCAGCACTTCTTGTCCGGCGGCCATCACGGTCAGCCAGCGGCAGGTGTTTTCCAACTGGCGTACGTTGCCCGGCCACGGCAGGCGAGTGAGGGCGGTTTCGGTTTCTGGATGCAGGTTCTTCGCCTCCACACCCAACTCTTTCGCGGCCACCTGTAGGAAATAGCGTGCCAGGCGTGGAATATCCTCACGGCGTTCGCGCAGCGGCGGCAAATGTACGCGGATCACGTTCAGGCGGTGGAACAGATCCTCACGGAATTTGCCCTCTTGGACGCGCAACTCCAGGTTCTGGTGGGTAGCGGCAATGATACGCACGTCTACCTTCACCGGCGCATAGCCTCCCACGCGATAGAACTGGCCGTCCGCCAACACCCGTAGCAAGCGGGTTTGCACGTCCAGCGGCATATCCCCGATTTCATCCAGGAACAGCGTGCCTCCGTCGGCCTGTTCAAAACGGCCCTGGCGGATCTGATTAGCGCCGGTAAACGCCCCTTTCTCATGGCCGAACAGTTCAGATTCGATCAGATCTTTGGGGATCGCGGCCATGTTCAGGGCGATAAACGGTGATTTGACGCGTGGGCTGTGGCGATGCAGCGCATGGGCGACCAGCTCTTTCCCTGTTCCCGACTCCCCGTTGATCAGCACGCTGATGGAGGAACGCGACAGGCGCCCAATAATGCGGAATACATCCTGCATCGCCGGGGCCTCACCAATAATATCGGCGACGGGATCGTTGGCGGGTTGGTTGCGAGCGGGTTGCTGCTGCTCTTGATAGTGGCTGATGGCACGCTCTACCAGCGCGACGGCCTCATCAATATCAAAGGGTTTTGGCAGGTAATCGAACGCCCCTTGTTGATAGGCGCTAACCGCCGCGTCCAGATCCGAATGCGCCGTCATTATGATGACCGGGAGCATCGGGTGACGCTGTTTGATCTGCTTGAGCAGCGCCAGGCCATCCATACCCGGCATGCGGATATCTGACAGCAGCACGTCGGGAGTTTGCGTGGCCAATGCTTCCAACACGGCATTGCCGCTGTCGAAGGTGACGCTGTTCACCCCGGCTCCGGTGAGCGCACGTTCGAGCACCCAGCGGATGGAGCTATCGTCATCGACGATCCAGACTATCCCTCGTTGCATAGCACAAACCTCACTGGCGAATAGGCAGGAAAACCGAGAATTCGGTGTGACCTGGCCAACTGTTAAATTCAATTTTTCCGCAATGCTGATCGATTAGATTACGGGCGATGGATAACCCCAGGCCGGTACCGCCTTCGCGGCCGCTGACCATCGGGTAGAACAGAGTGTCTTGTAACAGGGCCGGTACGCCCGGGCCGTCATCCTCAACATCGATCCGTGCCGCCAGCCGGTAGCGGGTACCGTGCAGGGTGATCTGAAACGCGGTACGCGTGCGCAGCGTGATGGTGCCACCGGTTTCGCTCAGCGCCTGCAGCGCGTTGCGGGTGATATTGAGCAACACCTGCTCGATTTGATCGGGATCGTGCGCCAGTTCCGGCAGGCTAGGATCGTAATCACGCACCAGCGTGACGTTATCGGGTTTCTCCAACGACACCAGTTGGAAGACTCGTTCCGCTACCTGATGGATACTCTGGGTAATATGTTGGCCGGGGCGCTGTGGCCCTAGCAGGCGATCTACCAGATTACGCAGCCGATCGGCCTGTTCGATGATCACCTTGGTGTATTCCGTCAGCGAAGGGTCTGGCAAAGCTTTGGCCAGCAACTGCGCGGCACCCCGCAAACCGCCGAGCGGATTTTTGATTTCATGGGCCAAGCCACGCACCAGATCGCGAGCCGCAACCTGTTGGGCGTGCTGTAACTGCTCCTGGCTGAGGCGACGCTGATTGTCCATTGGGGCCAGCTCAAGCAGAATAAAGCCTTCTGGCAGCGCCTGAGCGGTCAGGGAGAGGATATGGGCACGGCTGTCGACTACCAGGGTAACTTCATTATCGGTAAAGCCCTGGCCGGCATGCAGGCTTTCGCGCATCAGATCGATATTCAGCGAAAAATAACCGAGTAAATCGGGCAGCGGTGTACCGAAAAGTTTACGAGAACTCTGTGCCAGCAGCTGTTGTGCCGCCGGGTTGGCGTAGTGGATCGCCAGTGTGTCATCCAACAGCAAAATGCTGTTGATGAGAGAATTGAGGATCTGCCCAGCATCGGGCAGCTTGCCGGTTGCCATACAGCAGTCTCCTGCACCTTTTTAGTGCATCCATCCTACTCCATCCGCAACCATCACGGTATGAAATAGTTTTGCAGAACATACGGTGGAGAAAAAAGCCCATCCGAAGATGGGCTAAAAGTTTCCACGGCAACAAAAAAACGGCTTAGATAAATAGCGAGCGATGCGCCATCCGTAGACAGCGCGGGTATGGCTTAAACGCTATGACTTAAACGCTATAGTACAGTTCGAACTCAACCGGGTGTGGCGTCATGCGCACGCGATCCATCTCTTCTTTACGCAGTTCGATGTAGGCATCGATCGCGTCGTCGGTGAATACGCCACCGCGGGTCAGGAATTCACGGTCTTCGTTCAGTGCGGCCATGGCTTCATCCAGTGAGCCAGCCACTTTTGGGATCTCAGCTTCTTCTTCCGGCGGCAGGTCATACAGGTTTTTATCCATGGCATCGCCAGGGTGGATCTTGTTGATCACGCCATCCAGGCCAGCCATCAGCAGCGCGGCGAAGCACAGGTATGGGTTAGCCGCTGGGTCCGGGAAGCGAGCTTCGATACGGCGCGCTTTCGGGCTGGCAACCACTGGGATACGGATAGATGCAGAGCGGTTACGGGCAGAGTAAGCCAGCATAACCGGCGCTTCGTAGCCTGGGACCAGACGCTTGTATGAGTTGGTGGTCGGGTTGGCCAGGGCGTTGATTGCTTTAGCGTGTTTGATGATGCCGCCAATGTAGAACAGCGCCATTTCAGACAGGCCGCCGTACTTGTCGCCAGCGAACAGGTTGGTGCCGTTCTTGGACAGTGACATGTGGCAGTGCATACCTGAGCCGTTATCGCCGAACATCGGTTTTGGCATGAAGGTCGCGGTTTTGCCAAATGCGTGAGCCACGTTGTGAACCACGTATTTGTAGATTTGGATTTCGTCGGCTTTCTTGGTCATGGTGTTGAAGCGGGTAGCCACTTCGTTCTGACCTGCGGTAGCCACTTCGTGGTGGTGAGCTTCAACTACCAGACCCATTTCTTCCATGGTCAGACACATGGTAGAACGGATGTCCTGTGAAGAGTCGACCGGTGGCACTGGGAAGTAACCGCCTTTGACCGCTGGACGGTGGCCTTTGTTGCCGCCTTCGAGTTTGGTGCTGGAGTTCCATGCGCCTTCGATATCATCAATAGCTACCATAGAGCCACGGATGCTGCTACCGAAACGAATGTCGTCAAACAGGAAGAATTCTGGTTCTGGCCCGAACAGCACGGTATCGGCGATGCCGGAAGAGCGCAGGAAGTCTTCAGCACGCTTGGAGATTGAGCGTGGGTCACGATCGTAGCCCTGCATGGTGCCTGGCTCGAGGATGTCACAACGAATGATCAGGGTAGATTCTTCGAAGAACGGATCCAGAACCGCCGTGCTGGCGTCTGGCATCAGGACCATGTCAGATTCGTTGATGCCCTTCCAACCACCGATTGAGGAGCCGTCAAACATTTTACCTTCTTCGAAGAAGTCGGCATTTACCTGATGAGCAGGGATGGTGACGTGTTGCTCTTTACCCTTGGTGTCAGTGAAACGCAGGTCTACGAATTTCACTTCATGCTCATTCAGCATCGTCAAAACGTGTTCAGCGGACATACTTAACTCTCCCGGATTTATCGTTGTCATCGTCGTGGAACGAATCTGTGTGATGGCCTGTTTTTGCCCTGTGTAGACTAAAGCGAAAACTGTGCCAACTTTATAAAAGCGAAAAAATCGCCGGTTTGTGCGGGTTTTGCTCTTTGCCAGTATGCACCATTAGCGATGCAATGCACTATGGTGGTGCAAATAACCTGGGGTAGGGCACTGGAATGGTGCAAAACATCATCGATTGCTGCTTTTTGCACCGTGAAAGGGATCACAAACTAGCCTGTACACAGTTGTTTATAAGAGAGTGTTGTGATCTTGTTTAGTACCTCGCTTAATACGTGTACAATAGCGCGCTATTTCTAATGCCTGAGGCAAAGCTGTGATCGAAAATTTGCGTAACATCGCCATTATTGCCCACGTTGACCATGGTAAGACCACCCTGGTTGACAAGTTGCTGCAACAATCCGGTACTTTCGGAGAGCGTTCAGAAGCGACAGAACGCGTAATGGACTCCAACGATTTGGAGAAAGAGCGTGGGATTACCATCCTCGCAAAAAACACCGCCATTAATTGGAAAGACTACCGCATCAACATCGTAGACACCCCAGGACACGCCGACTTCGGCGGCGAGGTAGAGCGTGTGATGTCAATGGTCGACTCGGTGCTGCTGGTTGTGGATGCAATGGATGGCCCAATGCCGCAAACCCGTTTCGTGACCAAGAAGGCGTTTGCCAATGGTCTGAAACCGATCGTGGTAATCAACAAGGTTGACCGCCCTGGTGCGCGTCCTGACTGGGTTGTGGATCAGGTCTTCGACCTGTTCGTTAACCTGGACGCTACCGACGAACAGCTCGACTTCCCAATCATCTATGCATCCGCATTGATGGGTATCGCGGGTCTTGACCATAACGATATGTCCGAAGACATGACTCCGCTGTACCAGGCGATTGTCGATCACGTCTCTGCGCCGCAGGTTGAGCTGGAAGCACCTTTCCAGATGCAGATCTCGCAGCTGGACTACAACAACTACGTGGGCGTTATCGGCATCGGCCGTATCAAGCGTGGTAAAGTCAAGCCTAACCAGCAGATCACCCTGATCGACAGCGAAGGCAAAACCCGTAACGGTAAAATCGGTAAAGTGCTGACCCATATGGGTCTGGAACGTATCGAAGCCACCGTTGCCGAAGCGGGCGACATCGTTGCCATCACCGGTCTGGGCGAGCTGAACATCTCTGACACCATTTGTGATGTGAACGCGGTTGAAGCGTTGCCAGCACTGTCGGTTGATGAACCTACCGTAAGCATGTTCTTTAACGTCAATACCTCACCGTTCTGTGGTAAAGAAGGCAAGTTCGTGACTTCACGCCAAATCCTTGAGCGTCTGAACAAGGAACTGGTACACAACGTGGCGTTGCGCGTTGAAGAAACCGAAGATGCTGACGCATTCCGTGTTTCAGGCCGTGGTGAGCTTCACCTGTCGGTTCTGATCGAAAACATGCGTCGTGAAGGTTTTGAACTGGCGGTTTCCCGTCCGAAAGTTATCTTCCGCGAAATCGATGGCCGCAAGCAAGAGCCGTTCGAGAACGTGACGCTGGACATCGAAGAACAGCACCAGGGTTCTGTGATGCAGGCGATGGGTGAGCGTAAAGCTGACCTGAAAAACATGGATCCAGATGGCAAGGGCCGTGTGCGTCTTGACTACGTGATCCCAAGCCGTGGTCTGATCGGTTTCCGTAACGAATTCATGACCATGACCTCTGGTACCGGTCTGCTGTACTCCACCTTCAGCCACTACGACGATGTACGTCAGGGCGAAGTGGGCCAGCGTCAGAACGGCGTGCTGATCTCTAACGGCCAGGGCAAAGCGGTAGCGTTCGCTCTGTACGGTCTGCAAGATCGCGGTAAGCTGTTCCTGGGCCACGGTGCTGAAGTGTATGAAGGCCAGATCATCGGTATCCACTCACGTTCTAACGACCTGACCGTGAACTGCCTGACCGGTAAGAAACTGACCAACATGCGCGCATCGGGTACCGATGAAGCGACTACCCTGGTTCCGGCCATCAAAATGTCTCTGGAGCAAGCTCTGGAATTCATCGATGATGACGAACTGGTAGAAGTGACGCCAATCTCGATCCGTATCCGTAAGCGTCACCTGACGGAAAACGATCGTAAGCGTGCCAACCGCGGTCCTAAAGAAGCTTAATTCGCCGATTTAATCCGCAATACTTAGGGCGTGTCACAGCGCCCTGAGTTTTTTCCTCTGTCTTTCCCCCTTTCTGCGGCGCGCCATGCGCTTTTCACACTGCTCCCTGTTCAGCCTTAACTTTTCCCGTTACAGTAAAATCTCACTGGCCCATGGGAGAGGACTATGCTGTATATCTTTGATTTAGGTAATGTGATTGTCGATATCGATTTCAAACGTGTACTGGGCGTGTGGAGCAACCTGAGCGGCACACCGCTGGCGACGTTGTCCGAACGTTTTAGCATGGGTGAGGTATTCCAACAGCACGAGCGCGGCGAGATTAGCGACGAAGACTTTGCGGCAAAACTCTGTGAGGAGATGGGGATAGCGCTCAGCTTCGAGCAGTTTGCCACCGGCTGGCAGGCGGTGTTTGTCGCCCTGCGCCCTGAAGTGATCGAGATTATGCACCGTCTGTGTAACGAAGGGCATCGCGTGGTGGTGTTATCGAATACCAACCGTCTGCACTGCAATTATTGGCCTCAGCACTACCCTCAGGTCGCTGAAGCTGCCGATCACATGTATCTGTCGCAGGATCTTGGCATGCGCAAACCCGATGCCAACATCTATCAGCACGTACTGAAGGCGGAAAACACCCCGGCGGATCAGGCGGTATTCTTTGACGATGTGGCGGCGAACGTAGAAGCGGCCGCGGCACTGGGGATTAAGGCGGTACACGTCATCGATCGCCAGGTCGTGCCAGCTTATTTTGCTCAATAATCACCGTACGTTAAGCTTAAGGCGTCCAGACTGACATTTAGGATGAAGCTATGTCGTTTTTCCGCCGCAAAAAGCTGCCATCGTCGATCAAACCCGGAATAACCTTCGGGCGGCTGCTGTTTAAACGTATTGATGAGGATGGCCTGACCATGTTGGCGGGCCATCTGGCCTATGTCTCGCTACTTTCCCTGGTGCCTCTGATCACCGTGGTATTTGCGCTGTTTGCCGTTTTCCCGATGTTTGCGGATATCAGCGTGCAGCTAAAAAGCTTTATTTTCTCCAACTTTATGCCTGCCGCCGGTAATGTGCTGCAACGTTACCTGGAGCAGTTTGTTGCCAACTCCAGCAAGATGACCGCCGTGGGGATCTGCGGCCTGATTGTCACCGCGCTGCTGCTGATCTATTCGGTGGATAGCGTGTTGAACACCATCTGGCGCAGTAAGAACCAACGGCCGATTGTGGTTTCCTTTGCCGTTTACTGGATGGTGCTGACCCTCGGCCCGCTGTTGGTGGGGGCCAGTATGGCGATCAGCTCCTATCTGTTGTCGCTAAACTGGTTAGCGCAAAGCGGCGTTAACAGCCTGGTGGATGAGGTGCTGCGCATCTTCCCGCTGATCCTGTCCTGGATCTCTTTCTGGTTGTTATACAGCGTGGTGCCCACGGTACGCGTGCCTGCGAAAGATGCGTTGATCGGGGCGCTGGTGGCCGGGGTGTTGTTCGAGCTGGGTAAGAAAGCTTTTGCGCTATATGTCACCATGTTCCCTTCCTACCAGCTGATCTACGGCGTGCTGGCGGTGATCCCGATTTTATTTTTATGGGTCTACTGGAGCTGGTGTATCGTGTTATTGGGTGCCGAAATCACCGTTACGCTGGGTGAGCACCGCCTTTACCAGCAGCAGAAAGCAGAACAACAGCAAAAACAGGAGCAGGAAGGATCGTTATGATTGCGTTAATTCAACGGGTATTAAACGCCAGCGTTACGGTAGAAGGTGAGACAGTAGGCAAGATTGGCCCCGGTTTGTTAGTGTTATTGGGTGTCGAGCAGGACGATAACGAGCAAAAAGCCCAACGCCTGTGTGAGCGGGTGCTGGGGTATCGCATCTTCGGCGACGAGGATGACAAGATGAATCTCAACGTTCAGCAGGCTGGCGGTAGCCTGTTGGTGGTGTCGCAGTTCACCCTGGTAGCCGATACCCAGAAAGGCATGCGTCCAAGTTTTTCGCGCGGTGCGGTGCCGCAGGAGGCCGATCGGCTATACCGCTATTTTGTTGGGCAGTGCCAGGAACGTGGTATTGAAACCCAGACCGGTGAGTTTGCCGCCGATATGCAGGTGGCATTGGTGAACGATGGCCCGGTGACGTTCTGGCTGCAGGTTTAAAGATCACAAGAGAAGGCGTCTATGTATCACCTACGAGTACCCGTTACAGAACAAGAACTGAAAGACTATTACCAGTTTCGCTGGGAGATGCTGCGTAAGCCATTACACCAGCCGGTGGGTTCGGAAAAGGATGCCTACGACGCCATGGCGCACCATCAGATGGTGGTGGATGAGAACGGCCGGATAGTGGCCATTGGCCGCCTGTATATCAATGCCGATAACGAAGCCGCTATCCGCTTCCTGGCGGTTGATCCCACAGTGCAGGACAAAGGTCTGGGTACTCTGGTGGCGATGACCCTGGAGTCCGTAGCGCGCCAGGAAGGGGTGAAGCGGGTGGTGTGTAGCGCCCGTGAGGATGCGGTAGACTTCTTTGCCAAGCTGGGCTTTATCAACCAGGGCGAAATCACTGCGCCGCAAACTACGCCGATCCGCCATTACCTGATGATCAAACCCGTGGCCACGCTGGACGATATTCTTCATCGCCCCGACTGGTGCGGGCAGCTACAACAAGCCTGGTATGAACATATCCCGCTCAGTGAAAAAATGGGGGTGCGCATCAGCCAATATACCGGCCAGCGTTTTGTTACTACCATGCCGGAGGTGGGTAATCAGAATCCGCACCATACGCTGTTTGCCGGTAGCCTGTTCTCCTTGGCAACGCTGACCGCCTGGGGGCTGATCTGGCTGCTACTGCGTGAGCGCCACCTGGGGGGCACGATTATTCTGGCAGACGCCCATATTCGCTACAGCAAACCGATCACCGGCAGGCCGAGAGCCGTTGCCGACCTGAGCTCATTGAGTGGCGATCTGGCTCGTTTGGCGCGTGGCCGCCGGGCGCGGGTGCAGGCAGAAGTGCATTTATTCGGTGACGATGACAAAGGGGCAGTATTTGAGGGCACTTATATGGTGCTGCCAGCCGAACCGGAAGAGCCGTTGGACAAGGGTGGTTCAGAGCCGATAGCGAGCTGAGCATCAAGCTCAGAATAGATTCTGTGACCAAACTTATCCTGGTGGGCGCTGCATGCTGCGCCCACTTAACGGGTTGGCTTAATTGATGACTTAATCTGTCGTATAAATTGGGCACGGCTGCCGATTATTTTTTTAATCAGAAAAGCCCGCCTCTATTTAGCATAATTGACTGTTTAATTTGCATACATCAAATAAAGTGCAGGCATTAAAACAATTTCAGAATATTTACCCCGCCTCACTCTGAGATTTATGCCAATTACGATGCCTCGAAGTCCCGCAGAGTCACGATCTCTTGCTTGTCTGATGCCGAATTATGTCGTTAGAATGCCGCAAAATCATTAAAGCGGTTTATCTGAATGGACTCAGTAGCTCAGCGGTTGGCAGTATCATTGTTATTTCTTTCTCTCAGTTCGGCTGTTGGCGCCAATATGCTCAGCCCGGCGGATCGAGATACTATCCAACAGCAACAACGTGAATTGTTGCAGCAAAACCAACAACAACGTCAGGAATTGCAACGCAGCCTGACCCCGGTGCTGCCACAAACGCCAGCAGCCACAGCCCCCGGTGGGCCGTGCTTCACCATTACGACCATTCACCTTGATGGTGCCAGCCATCTGCCCGCCCGTGCGCGGCAAGCCTTGACGCAACCCTATCTGCAACGCTGCCTGAATCTGGCCCAGATCAACACCCTGGTGCAGCAGGTTTCCGATTGGTATATCGAACGGGGATATATCACCAGCCGCGCTTTCCTGACCGAGCAAGACCTGTCCCATGGGGAATTGAAGCTGTTGGTGCTGGAAGGGCAGTTTGAAAAGATCTTGCTGGACCAACGGGATGACCGAATGCTGAAGATGGCGTTCCCCGGCTTGGTGGGCAACATCCTTAACCTGCGCGATATCGAACAGGGTATGGAGCAGATCAACCGCCTGCGCCAGCAACCGGTGCAGATTGAAATCCTGCCCGGCAGCCAACCGGGCTATTCGGTGGTCAACCTGACCGCCAAGCCAGAGTTCCCGGTGATGCTGGGGCTGGGTTTTGACAACAGTGGGCAAAAAAGTACCGGCACCGGGCAGATCAACGGCTCATTGACCGGCAATAACCTGCTGGGGCTGGCGGATCAGTGGTTTGTGACCGGCGCGCGCAGCAGCGATTTTGCCAACGACCACGATGCCCGCAGCGTCCAGGCTGGTGTCAGCTTGCCTTACGGCTACTGGCTGATGGATTACAACTACTCCTACAGCGACTATCTCTCGACGATCGACAATCAGGGTTTTGACTGGCGATCCACCGGCGACAGCCAGACCCATCGCTTCAACGTTTCGCGCGTATTGTTCCGTAACAGTGACATGAAAACCGGCCTGGCGCTGGGCCTGACCCACCGTATCAACCGCAACTATCTTAATGACACCCGGCTGGACAGCAGCAGCCGTAAACTGACCAGCGTATCTCTGGGCGTGAGCCATAGCCAAAAACTGTGGGGCGGCTTTGCCACGCTCAACCCCTCCTACAGCCGTGGCGTTCCCTGGTTAGGCGCGGAAGATGACAACGGTAAGGCCAGCGAAGCTCCCAAGGCGGAGTTTAATAAATACACGCTCTCCAGCAGCTATTACTTGCCGTTGGCGCAGAACTGGAACTACCTCACCAGCCTGTACGGCCAGTGGACGCCCGATCGCCTCTACGGCAGCGAACGCCTGACCCTCGGTGGCGAAAGTTCGGTGCGTGGCTTCAAGGAACAGTATCTCTCCGGCGACAAAGGCGGCTACTGGCGTAACGAGGTCAACTGGTCGCCGTTCAGCCTGCCGTATCTGGGCGATATTTCCGTATTGGCTGCCGTAGATGGCGGTTATCTGCGCCACGACTCCGTGGACGCCTACGCTTCCGGCACGTTGTGGGGCGGCGCGGTGGGGCTGGGCAGCCGTAACCGCTATTTCAGCAGCCAATTTACCGTGGGCTGGCCGCTGGCGCATCCGAGCTGGTTAGAGCCGGATCGGGTGTCGATTTACTACCGTATTAACATCGTTCTTTAATTGACAGGGAAAGGTTTCAAGGATGACGCAAAAAGACGATCGGCCCATTCATGCCAGCCAGCGTTGGTTGAGCTATACCCTGTGCAGCCTGTTAGCTTGGCAGCCGTTGCTGCCTGCCTTGGCGAACGGTGTTAACGTCGCCGAAGGGAATACCCGGCTCGATCAGGCTGGTAATGGCGTGCCGGTGGTCAATATTGCTACGCCTAATCAGGCGGGCATTTCCCATAATAAATACAATGAATTCAACGTGGGCAAAGAGGGGCTGATCCTCAACAACGCCACCGGGCAACTCAATCAGACCCAGCTTGGCGGTCTGATCCAGAACAACCCTAACCTGAAAGCCGGGCAGGAAGCCCAAGGCATCATCAACGAGGTTGTCGCCCCGAACCGCTCCCAGCTGCAAGGCTATCTGGAGGTGGCGGGCAAGCAGGCCAACGTGATGGTTGCCAACCCTTACGGTATCACCTGCGACGGCTGTGGCTTCATCAACACCCCGAATGCGACGCTGACGACCGGTAAACCGGTGTTAGGGCCGGACGGCAAACTGCAGGCGCTGGAAGTCACGCAAGGGGCCATCAGCATTCAGGGCAAAGGGCTGGATGCCAGCCAGAGCGGGAAATTTGCCCTGATTGCCCGTGCCACCGAAATCAACGCCCAGCTGTATGCCCAGGATGCCACCATTACACTGGGTGCCAACCGTGTGGATGCACAGGGTAATGCGACCCCGATCGCGGGCCAGGGCGAAGCGCCAAAAGTGGCGGTCGATACCGGTGCGCTGGGCGGCATGTATGCTAACCGTATCCATCTGGTTTCCAGCGACAAAGGCGTCGGCGTTAACCTCGGTAACCTCAATGCCCGTGCCGGGGATATCACCTTGGATGCCAACGGCAAATTGACGCTCAATAATTCGCTGGCGCAAGGCGGTGCATTAACGGCGAAAGGGCAAAGTATCAGCATGTCGGGCGACCACAAGGCCACCCAGTCCATCACGTTAAACAGCCAGGGGGACCTCACTCAACAGGGAGGAACACTGGTTAGCGACCAGAATATCGCTCTCACCAGCGGCGGTACGTTGCAGATGAGCAGCGGCAAGTTGACCGCCGGCAATGATGTTACCCTGAGGACTCGTGACGCGCGGGTGGACAGTTCCAGCCAGATTGATGCTGCCCGCCATGTCGACATGACGTTGTTTAATAGCGGCATGACGCAGGGGCAAGTGACCGCCGGGCAAAACCTTACCCTCAGCGGTGCCAGCTTGGTCAACAGCGGCACGCTGGCGGCCAATGGGGCGATACAAAGCACCCTCTTCCATCTGGAGAATAGTGGAACCGTTCAGAGCCAGGGTAACCTGTCGCTGAGCGGTCAGTCGCTTACCAACAGCGGCAAGATACTGAGTGGGGGAGCGCTGGCCCTTACCAGCCAGACGTTGGATCAAGACGGCACCTTGAGTGCCAAAGGCAAAGCCGATCTTACCGTCAGCGATACGTTGCGAAATGGCCGCTACGGCGAGTTGCTGAGCGACGACAGCCTGACGCTGTGGGCTGGAACACTGCAGCAGAACGGCCTGCTCTCCGGCGCGACGGGGTTAACCCTCAACAGCGATACGCTGACCACGGCGGCAGATTCCCTCACCACTAGCCAAGGCAAGATCACGGTTAACGCGGGTAACGCCACGTTAGGCGGGGAATGGAATGCGGGTGGCGATCTGGCCTGGTATGGCACGACGTTGAACACGCAGCCGGGTGCCCAAATACAAAGCGGGGGCAATCTCACCCTCCAGGCACAACAAGCCACACTGGCGGGTACCCAAACGGCGAAAGGGGCATTAACGGTAGAGGCTGGCTCACTGCTGCACAGTGGTAAAAGCCATGCCGCAACCCTGGCCCTGAAGGCGGACACCCTCACCAACCAGGGCACGCTGGTCGCTCCCGTCTTGAAGATTAACAGCCAGACGCTGACCAACAGCGGCTTGTTACAAGGCAGCCAGACCCTGGAGCTTATTGCCCGCCTGATGGACAACCAGAAGGGCGGCACCGTGTATACGGCCAACGCCCTGTCGCTGGCCATCCCGACGCTGAAAAACGCCGGACTGATCACCACCGATCGGGATTTGGTGCTCAGTGGCGATCAACTGCTCAACAGCGGTGAAATCAATGCCGTGAACCTGACGGCCAAAACCCAGCAGATCGATAACCAGCAGAGCGGTTTGCTACTGGCGAAAGATAAGCTTTCACTGAACGGCATGGCGTTGTCCAATGCCGGGCAACTGGCTGCCGATCAACTGACCCTGAACACCAACAGCATAGCCAATAGCGGCACGTTGCAGGGCGACAGTGCCCTTGCTATCAAGGCTGCGGAAGCCACCAACCGTGGGCGTGTACTTACCGGCGGTTCGCTAAACCTGATTGCAGACACCTTGACCAATGCCGGGACGATGCAGGCGGTCCTGATGGTCTTGTCACTGGCCAAACAGTTCAGCAACCAGCAAAACGGCTCCGTCAACGCGAGCGGCTCCCTGGCGCTGACCACCCCTCAGTTCAGTAATGATGGCCTGCTGGCCGCAACGACGCTGGCCTTGGATATCACGGCCCTGTTCAATACGGGGACTCTGCAAGGCAGCAGTCAACTCAATATCGGCACTTCCACGTTAGACAACCAGCTCGGTGGCGCTTTACTCAGTGGCGGAGCACTGACATTACGGGCAGATTCGCTGACCAATAGCGGATTGCTTCAGGGCCAGACACTGGATCTGTCCACCCAAGAATGGCTTAACAACGGCAATGCGCTGAGTGAACAAACGGCGAGCCTGACAGTCGCCAATACGTTGACCAACCAAGGGAAGATCCTCGGCCAGCAAGGGATGACTGTCTCTGCGGGCTCAGTGGACAACGCGGGATGGCTGGCGGCCACCGTGCTCTCCGTCGTGGGCGACGTTATCAACAAGGGGCTGATGCAGGGTAGCCAATCCCTGCAACTTTCCGGCACTCATCTCAAAAACGCAGCCACAGGCCAGATGTTATCTAGCGGGGCGTTACGCCTTGAAGGCCAACATTTGGTCAACCAGGGTGATCTGCAGGGGCAACAACTGGCGGTGAAAGTCCAGACCTGGCAGAACAGTGGCAGTGCCCAGGCGCAAGATCGCCTGACGGCAGACCTGACCGGGGACATGCTCAACAGTGGCCTGTTACTGAGCCAGGATCGGTTTGATCTCAAAGCGGCCCAGATTCTGAATCAGGGCACCCTGGCGGCAGACAAGGTGGTATTGACCGCGCCAGAGCTGACCAACAGTGGTTTGTTACAGGGCAACAGCCATCTGCAACTGGCTATCCCCAATATCAGTAACCTTGCCAGCGGGAAGCTGGTCAGCGGCGGTGCGCTGGAGCTGGCGCTCGATCAACTGGATAACGCTGGCCTATTGCAGGTGAATGATGATTTGTCTCTCACCGGCCTGCAATTCACCAACCAGGGCAGCATCCTGGCGAACAACCTGAACCTGGATGTGCAGGGTGGCTTGGTAAACCAGCAAGGCGGCCAACTGGTGGCCCGTGAAAATGCCACCTTCCGCAGCCAATCGGTGAACAATGCCGGGGTGTTGGCGGGTAATACGCTGGCGGTAGACAGTGGTACTGTGACTCACAGCGGCATCATGCAGGGCAATGCCGGGTTGACTCTGAACAGCACAGAGCTGAACGTGCTGGCCGGTGCACAACTGCTGAGTGGGGGGGAGCTGGCAGTCAACGGTGGCGCAGTCACCAACGCCGGATCCTGGCAGGGGAATAGCCTGACCTTTGGCGTTGATAGCCTGGATAACAGCGGATCGATAAACGCGGTTGCGGGCCTGACAGGCACGGTGCTCAATACGCTGCAAAACAGCGGGCAGATGGGCAGCCTGGGGACTCTGAACCTGAGCGGCGACTATTTAACCAATAGCGGCAAGCTGGTGGCCAACCGGTTGACGCTGGATGCCGCTACGCTGAATAACACGGGATTATGGCAAGGTAGCGAGTGGCTGAGTGCCCACGGTGATGCGCTGACGCTGGGGGCGTCAAGCCGTACGTTGGCAGTGGGCGCATTGTCGCTGAATGCTGGGCAACTGACCTCAGAAGGGTTGGTTCAGGGTGGACAAACCCACGTCACGGCCACTAGCTGGTTGAACCGTGGCAGCCTGCTGGGGAGCGATTCTCAGGCCGTCAACGTCACCGATGAACTGGTGAATGAAGGGTCACTGCTTAGCCAGGGTAACAGTGAAATACAGGCGCAGACGCTGACCAATGACGGTGCCGTCCTGAGCGACGGAAGTCTGTCTTTGGCGGGCGCTACGTTGAACAACCAAGGTGCCGTACAGGGAAACATCCTCAACCTGACGCAGAACTTGGTGAATAACGCAGGCACGCTGATCGGCCTGCAGTCGCTGACGTTGGGCATTCAAGCATTCTCCGTCCCGTTGTTGACGCTGGTGAACGGCAGCCAGGGCTCACTCCTGACGCAGGGAACGCTTTCGGTTAATGGCAGTACGGTGACCAATGACGGCCGCTGGCAGGGGCAACAGGTTCTGCTGAATGCTCAGACGTTGAATAACAGTGGCGCAATCCAGAGTGCGGATGCGCTGCAAATGGTGCTGTCTGGGGCATTGAATTCGACGGCTGGCAGCAAAATTACCGCCAATGGTGCAGCTGTATTACAGGCACAGTCGTTGACCAACGCCGGACAGTGGCTGGCAAAAAATCTCACCCTACGCGCTGACACCCTGAATAATCAGGGAGAAATCAGTGGCGTTGACGGCCTGACGGTCGCGCTGAGCGGAGATTTCACCCAACAGCAAGATAAAACCCTGCTGACGGCGGGTGACCTGAAACTGGATGCGGCCTCGGTCACCAACCTTGGGCGTATCCAGGGGAACGGCGTGTGGGTTAACAGCGGTACGCTAACCAACAACGGTCGTGTGCAAGGTGAAACAGGTCTAACGCTGAACCTTACCGGTGGGTTGACCAATAACGCTACGGGTACCCTTCTCAGCCAGAACGCACTCACCATTACCTCGCCGTACTGGGTCAACAGCGGCCTGATGCAAAGCGGTGCTGACACCCGGTTCGAGGGGACGATATCAGGGCGTAATGACGGTAGCCTGCTTGCTGGCTCCGATCTGTCACTCTATGGCTCGCAATTTACCAACACCGGTTGGCTACAGGCAGGCTCCCTGTTACTGAATGCGGATGCGTTGGACAACAGCGGTACCTTGCTGGCAGAACTGCAGGGAACGTTGACCGCAGGCAGCCTAAACAATCAGGGCACGGTCCAGGGAAGCAACCTGGCGTTGAATACCCAGCAACTGACCAACGGTGGCACGCTGCTTGGTACCTCCGGGCTTGACATCAATGCCAGTCAGGTGGCGCTTCAAGAGACAGGGAAAATATTCAGCGGAGGCGATTTACTGCTGAGCAGTGGCGATTTTGACCAACGTGGCCAGGTCGTGGCGTTGGGCAACCTGACGCTGCAACTGGTGAACGCCTTTACCAGCCAGAATGTGATTGCCGCAGGCCAGAGCCTGAACCTTAACAGCCAGGGGGCGTTGACCAACCAAGGCATTCTGCAGGGGCAGAGCATCAACCTCACGGCGTACGGCATCTTGACCAACAACGGGCAAATCACCGGCGGAAGTGGGGCCAGCACCCTCAGTGGCAGCGCTATTGCCATGAACGCGGCCGGAACCCTGCAATCAGGGGGCGACGTAACCCTGAACAGCCAGAGCGATATCACCGTTGACGGGTTTACCGGCACGTTGGGCTCAATGACGCTGAATGCGGCTGGCAGCCTGATTAACACCGCCTTGCTGTATGCCGGTAACAACCTGTACTTGCTGGCCAACAGCATCAAAAACCTGCGCGGTGACATCCTGGCGGGCAACAGCCTGTGGATGCAGCGTGATATGGCGGGCAATGCCAACGCTGAAGTGGTGAACAGTTCCGGCACCATCGAGACACAAAATGGTGATATCACCATTAACACCGCCCATTTGCTGAATCAGCGTGATGGGCTGAGTGTGACCCAAACCAACAAGGATCTGACCAGCGAATACCCTTGGTTAAACGGTGCCTTGGTGAAGGTTCCGTTGGATTTCTTTGAGAAAGGTGAGCTGGGTTACTACACGATAGATGTGACCACTCAGCTAGCGGGAGATGCCGGCCGCGAAGTCACTCGTACCCATACTTACGCAGCGCCTTTTGAGAAAACCAAAGATCTGGCGTTATCCGTTTCCAGCATTGAGGTTAGCAGCAACGGTGGTGCAGGCCGCATTGCCTCTGGCAGAGATCTCTATCTTACTGCGCAAGCGTTTGATAACCAGGCCAGCAATATTCTTGCTAACGGCAATGCCTACCTGACGGGGAATACGCTGAATAATCAGTCTTGGCTGGCGGGTACCGAAACGCGTTATCAAACCTATCGCACCGATGAACTTCCGGAGTCCAGGCGCTGGTATGTGGTGTCCAAGTTACAGCCGATGAATGACTACGCGCTTGGAAAGATCACCGATCGTTATGTGACCTATACCTCCGACGGAGAGGTACGTACTGAGCGCACAGAAGGTGAGATCTACCGTTCCGTTATTCAGGCTGGCGGTAACGTCGTGGCCAACTTTGCCAACGATCTGAGTAATACCACCACCTCACCCAACGCAGGTGGTGTAAGTCACACTATCAATGCCCCAACGCTCAGTACCCTGAGCCAACAGACTATCGGCGGTGCCGTAGAGAAACAGGCGCTGTCAGCCGGTGATAAGGCGGCGGTCAATTCGCCTGAATGGCAAGACAGCCTGCAAAATGCCCTGCAACAGATTAACGGGGGCAGCGGCCTGGATAACGTCACGCCTGAGCTCACCGGGTTAGGAAAATATAGCGACGCTGGCCAGGGCAGCGCCAATCTGGGGGATGGAACCGCGTTACAAAACACCACCACCGATGGCAAGGACCTGATCGGCACGGATGGTAAGGCCTTAAACCAGTATCAAGGCAAAACGGTCGATACCAGTGCATATCCTCTGCCTACGGGCGAGAACGGCTATTTTGTAGCGTCCACCGATCCGGACAGCCCGTATCTGATCACCACCAACCCGAAACTTAACGGGCTGGGGCAACTCGATCCGAGCCTGTTTGGCGATCTCTACGCGCTGCTGGGGATCAACCCAGGCCAGAGCCCGCGTGAAACCAACGAACAGTTCACGGTAGAAGACAAATTTATCGGCTCTTCCTATTTCCTTGACCGCCTGAACCTCCACCCGGATTACGACTACCGTTTCCTGGGGGATGCGGCCTTTGACACCCGTTACGTCAGCAATGCCATGCTGAATCAGACGGGCAGCCGTTATCTGAACGGGATAGGTTCAGACCTGGAGCAGATGCAAACCCTGATGGATAACGCCGCCAGGGCGCAACAGTCTCTTGGGCTGAAGTTTGGGGTTTCGTTGACGGCGCAGCAGATCGCCTCGTTGGATCACAGCATCTTGTGGTGGGAAGCGACCAGCATCAATGGCCAGACGGTGATGGTGCCGAAGCTCTACCTGTCACCAAAAGATGTGACGATCAATAACGGCAGCGTGATTTCAGGGAAAAATGTCTCGCTCACCGCCGGTAATATCACCAACAGCGGCAGCACACTGACCGCACAGAACGCGCTGACACTCGATAGCCAGAACAGCATCAGCAACCTCAATGCTGGCCTGCTCAATGCGGGCGGCAACCTGCAACTGAGCGCGATTGGCGATATCAATAATATCGGCTCAATCATCAGCGGCAAAACGGTGCAGTTGGAAAGCCTTGATGGCAGCATCATCAACCAGACGCTGACGAATCAGTGGAATACCCAGGGTTCCCTGGGTGGCTGGATGCCACAAAGCCTGTCGCTGTCACGCACGGAAATCGGCGATATCGGCACCATACAGGCCTTGGACAGCTTGAGCCTGAGCGCTGGCAACAACATCGATATCCTGGGAGCCAAATTGACTTCCGGCGGTGCGATGGACCTGCTGGCGGGGGGCTATATCAACGTCCTGGCCAACACCACCTACAGCGCCGATAAATATCAGAGCTGGCGGAACGTAAGAGAGAGCGAAACTCACAGCAGCCAGGGCAGCGAAATTAGCGCTGGTGGGCCGCTGACGGCCGATGCAGGCCGTGATGTCAACGTGAAGGCCAGCCAGGTTGGCAGCCAGAGTGATACTACCCTGATGGCAGGGCGCGATATCAACCTGCAAACGCAGGAAGCGAGCACCAGGCAGAAAGATAACGGTACCGAACAGCGCAGTAACGATGCCACGCGCACCACCCTCACCAGCGGTGGCGATTTAACGCTGGATGCAGGCCGGGATGTGAACTCTCAGGCCGCAGCGATGGTGGCGGACAACAACGTCAACCTGAACGCCGGGCGTGACGTGAACCTCAACACCCAGCAAACCAGCGAATACCGCGAGAGCAAGGAAGGTAAACGCCAGCAGGTGGATGAGTCCATTCGCCAGCAGGGAACGGAGATCGCCAGCGGGGGCAACACCACCCTTCGCGCCGATCGAGATGCCACCTTGAATGCGGCACAGGTGCAGGCCAGCGGTGATGTTGCGGTGAGCGCCGGGCGCGATCTGACGCTCAACAGCGCCACCGAAAGTGACTACTCCTTCTTCGAAGAAACCAAGACCAAGAAAGGGTTCCTGTCGAAGACCACCACCCACACGGTGCGGGAAGATTACGCCACGCAGGAAAAAGGCACGCTGCTGAGCGGCGATAACGTGTCGCTGTCTGCGGGTAATGACCTGACGGTGAAGGGATCTTCGGTTGTGGGTGACGGTAAAGTTAACCTGCAAGCGGGCAACAACGTCGAGATCGTGGCGTCGACGGAAGAACAGTCCAGCTACCGGTTGGATGAGAAGAAAAAGAGCGGGCTGATGGGCACCGGCGGTATCGGGGTGACGATTGGTAGCTCCAGCTCTCGCCATCAGGTGAACGAAGACGGTACGACGCAGAGCCAGAGTGTGAGCACCATCGGCTCGACCGGTGGCGATGTGAATATCGTTGCGGGCGGCAAGGCACATATCGGCGGTGCGGATCTGATTGCCGGTAAAAATCTCAGCGTTACTGGCGACAGCGTCGTTATCGAACCAGGGCATGACCTGCGTACGGTAGAAGAGCGGTTTGAGCAGAAGCAGAGTGGCCTGACGGTGGCGTTGTCCGGTGCGGCAGGTGCAGCGGCCAACTCAGCAATAGCGGCAGCGCAGAGTGCCAAAAGTGAAAGCGATGGTCGTTTGGCTGCCTTGCAGGGCACCAAAGCCGCGTTGTCTGGGGTGCAGGCAGGGCAGGCCGCGGTGTTGGATAATACCAAGGGCGATGCGGGTAATGCGATTGGTATCAGCCTTTCCCTGGGGGCCCAGAAGGCATCATCCACGCAAAAACAGGTTTCTGACAATGTCACCGGTTCGACGTTGACGGCGGGTAATAATCTGTCGGTGACCGCAACCGGCAAAGGCAGTGGCGCCAACAGTGGCGATGTGGTGATTGCGGGTAGCCAGTTGAAGGCGGGTGGCGATACCACCATCGATGCCTCTCGCGACATTTTGCTTGCCGGGGCTGCTAATTCCCAGCAGCAGATGGGGAGTAACAAGAGCAGCGGCGGTGAAATCGGTATCGGCCTGAGCCTGGGTAAAGACACGGGTATCAAGGTATTCGCCAACGTCAACGCTGGCAAAGGCAGTGAGAAAGGCACCGGTACGCAGTGGACAGAGACAACCATCGACAGCGGTAAGACGCTTGCTATGAACAGCGGGCGCGATACCACGCTGGCCGGTGCACAGGTCAGCGGTGACAAGGTGGATGTTGACGTAGGACGCAACCTGACGCTCTCCAGCCAGCAGGACAGCGATCTCTACGACATGAAGCAGCAGAACGCCAGTGCGGGTGGTAGCTTCACCTGGGGCTCGATGAGCGGTTCTGGCTACTTGAACCTGAGTCAGGACAAGATGCACAGCAACTACGACTCTGTGCAGGAGCAGACCGGGATCTATGCGGGCAAGGGCGGCTTTGACGTTAAGGTCGGCGAGCATACCCAACTGGATGGCGCGGTAATCAGTTCAACGGGCACGGCGGACAAAAACAGCCTGGATACGGGGACGTTGGGCTTCAGTGACCTGCACAATAAGGCGGACTACAACGTCGAACATGTCGGGGTCGGGATAAGTGGCGGCGGTGACTTTGGTGGCAAGGAGTTCCAGGGCAACCTGGCGGGCGGGATGCTATCGGGCCTGAACGGCAGCGGCCATGCTAGCGGCACCACGCAGGCGGCGGTGAGCGAAGGTAACATCACTGTCCGTGACAAGGACAACCAGCAACAAAATGTCGCCGACCTGAGCCGGGATACGGAGAATGCAAACGGCAGCATTGCGCCGATCTTCGACAAGGAGAAAGAGCAGAACCGGTTGAAACAGGCGCAGCTGATTGGCGAGATCGGCGGGCAGGCAGCGGATATCATCCGCACGCAGGGTGAGATAAACGGGCTGAATGCGGCTAAGGCCGATCTGGCGAAAGATGGCAAACTGCCGCCGGAGCCGGGGAAAAATGCCAAGCAGGAAGAGATTGATCAGTACGTCAGCATCCTGAAAGACACCACTGCGTATAAAGAGGCCATGAAGCAGTATGGTACGGGCAGTGACTTGCAGAAAGCGGCGCAGGCGGTAACGGCTGCGTTGCAGGGCCTGGCAGGGGGAAATATCTCCCAGGCTCTTGCTGGTGGTTTGAGCCCGTACGCGGCAGAGCAAATCAAGAAGTATACCGGTACGAATGAAACGGCCAACGCGCTTGCCCATGCGGTGTGGGGGGCGATAGCGGCACAAGTGAGTGGCAACTCGGTAGCCGCGGGTGCTGCGGGGGCTGCTGGTGGTGAATTGGCCGCGCGTTATCTGGCAGAGAAATTATATGGTGCAGACACGCCGGAAAACATTGCTAAACTGAGTGAGGAGCAGAAGCAGAGTCTCAGTGCGCTGTCGACGCTGGCAGCGGGATTGGCAGGCGGCGTGACTGGGGATAGCACGGCCAATGCTCTGGCGGGTGCTCAGGCCGGTAAGAATGCAGTGGAGAATAACTTCCTGGGTCAGGGAAGCCCACAGAAATACACCGATAAGTATAAAGAATGTAATGGAAATGCTGGCTGTGAGCAGACCATCCGTAAGGATATGGCGCAGGAGTCAGCGGAGAACATCCAGAAGCTGAAATCATGCTGGGATGCCGGTGATGCAGCCTGCGTTGCAGACACGCGTTCGAAAATAGAACTCGATGAAAAAGCGTATACTGAGCTACGCCAGCAGGACAACATGGCCGGGCGTGCTTATGAAGACTCGGCAAAATGGTATGCTGATATTATTGATCAGTGTGCTGGTAAGTGTGATTGGTTAGAAGCTTCATTGCTGAAGACCGGAGCCGATGGGCTAGGTAATCTGGTTTATGGTGCGTTGGGTGCGGGGAGCCTGCCGAAACCGGGACAAACTGTAAGCGCGAACGATCTTAAGGTTGCCAGCGAAATTAGTAAGGATATAGCATCTGTTGGGAAGCAGACAGATATTGGATTTGCGGCAAAGCAAACTAAGAAAAGTGCAGGGCAAATAGTTATTAAAAATATAAATCAATCTGAGGCAATTGAAAATTTATCTGCCAATGGTTATATAAAATCAGTTTCGAAAGATGGTTCGGTTACCGTTATGACAAAGGGCGAAAAGGTATATAGGTTCTATCCATCTTCAACTGGAGGTGGGATCGCTGGTGCTGAATCTGGGGTGCCGTCTGCCTCTGTATCAGTAAATGGTAAAATCATTTCTAAATTACGTTTCCCAGGAGAGTGATGCCGTGACTATCGAACATAATAATGCAATGACTCTTCTTGAAAATGTTGTAAGGCTCGGGACTAATCTTCCTGCTCACGTTTTTCACAAAAAATTTGCAAGATATTTCTTTTTTGATAATGATATCTGCACATCAGACGATTTGATTAGTGTGACTAAACTAGTCATTGGTGAGTCTTTAGGGTATGACTTAATTGCGAGCGTTTTCTCTAGTTCAGATTTTAGATACTTAGGCAATCTACATATGAATGAGGATTGGATCGCTAAAATAGTTTCCTTAAGCACTGAAATGAATGGCTCTGGTGATTATGGAGGTCTAATTATTTTAGACCAGGAAAAACAATGGGCGATATTCCAGAAAACCCCTGTTGAAGAAGGGGTGTTGGGGGTCAATAGCAATAAAAAACTAGAGGCCATAAATGATTTAATTCATGAGAATTTTGTTGATTGCGAGAAATTTAAAGAATGGCTGGAGGAAAGGACATCACATGATGTTGAATTAGTCGAATCCATGGGGAGAGATTATTTAATGAGCATAGTAGAAAACTATAGAGAAGCATAGTTTACGTATTTCCTACTGCTCGACTATTATCACAAAACCCCGACAGCGGTAATGGCAGGGACGAAAAGCGCTGTTATGATGGGGCGTTGGTTGCTCTTTAACAGCGTTGGGGAAAATGGCGTAACGGGCTGAAAAAGCGCGTCTGGGAAAAAAGTTGCCTGGGCCAGAATACACAGGGAAAAAGTGGTTGTAACTTGCTGAGTGTGCTAGGAAAAATGCTGTTCGCTGGCTGACTCCGCACAGGATAAAGTTGTTGTGGAGAATAATGCGCTGGGTGCAGGCTCAGATCTTGGGTTCTGGCTGGGTAACACCCCAGGCTGTGATACGGCCTGTAAGACCGACATTGCGAAAGGCGTTGCTGAAGGAAATCTAGTGGTGTCAGCAGGCGTTGCTGGAGTGGCCGGTGGTGCACTGATAATCGGAGCAACACCGGAAATTGTGGCGGCAGCCAAAGCAGCACTGGAAGGCTGTAAACGGCACCAGCAATCTGTCTGAATAACGCAGGGTTGCAAGTAGCAGAAGGAGTTACACCTGGTGGTGTAGGTGCAGCGGGAGCTTTTGGGGTTGGTAAAACGGCCGCAGAGGCGACGGCGGCGAAAGCAGAAGCTGTTGCCGCGAATATTGCAAAAAACACCAATAATGCTGCTCACAACTCTGCTAACTATGCGGGTCTAAAATTGGATCTGAAAACTACTGAAGCGGCAAATGAAGTTGTGGAGAGCCTCCGCAACACTGGGCAGTTGCCTCAGAATTATGTAAATAAAATGCAGGCAGCGTCTAATGGTTGGAAACCTGGCAAGGCATTAAACAATACGACTCCTGGCGGTCAGTTAGGTGGGGATGTCTTTGAAAACTCGACTAACATATTACCCTCAGCGCAGGGTAGAGTGTGGCGAGAAGCTGATATAGGGTTAAATAACACTATGTCGAGAAGCAACCAACCAGGCACAAGATTGTTATATTCAAATGATGGTTTACTTTATATAACGACTGACCACTATGGAACTGCGACTTCAATAGGTAAGTGGAAGTGAGTATGAGTGAAATAATTTTAGACGGGAAAAATATAGAAAATGAGTATGAATTCCATAAGGTTATGTCTGAGTTATTAGATTTTGGCCCTTATTATGGGGGCAATCTTGATGCCCTAAGAGATCGCCTAAGTAATGATGTAGAAAGGCCTGTAACAATAATTTGGTTAAACTCAGAGCAATCAAAAAAATATCTTGGTGAATGCTTTGATAAAATTGTTCAAATCTTCGAGCAAACAAAGCAACAAGACATTCTATTTAACTGGGATGAGAAATTTGATTATATCTTGAAGTAGCGATAATCCCGGCCAATATGGCCGGGATTTCTATATCTAAGCCTTGAATACTTCCACTTTCCGCTGCTGCAACCGGATCACCCTGGGTGCGACGGTGATCTCCAGTTGTTCCGCGTTGGTGATCCCGGACTCGGTGAGCCAGTCCCCACCGATGATCAGTTCGCCGTTCTGCCGTACCCAATCCGCTCCCGAATCTTGCCGCTGCTGGCTGGCTTCATACAATGTGTTCCAGGTGGCCGCATCGGTGACTAGGGTGATCCACAGCCCATCGGGTCGGAGCGTGAGCTGCAAGGGTATGCCGGGAGTAAAACCCAGACCGGCCAGTGTGCCACCGTCGATCGTCAACTCCGGGATCGGTTGGTGTGTGAAGGTGATGTTCATGCTGCCCCCATATCGATATAGCGCCGGAACGCGTCGCCCTCGAGGCTCTTGCACAGGGCCTCATGGGGGCCGGTGATCAGCTGTTCCAGCATCTGGCGTTGTGCGTTGGTCTTGGCCATGATGAACCCCCCTGTTACTGCGTAACGA
>ENA-OFCE01000241-OFCE01000241.1-metagenomes-genome-assembly--contig:-NODE-241-length-38096-cov-7.681502_pt1 | contig 38096 bp, 31 predicted proteins | sample MGYA00153388_OFCE01 | MGnify analysis MGYA00153388 | reverse complement strand
TACCTTAACTACCAGTTAAACTTTGCCTAAAAGAGTGCCTTTTTCAGCAGTCTCGAACCGTCCCTGTGTCCTAGGTGTAGCATCCCTGAAACTCCATATAATCCATCGATGGATGCTCCACCAACCCGGTCGTTAGGATTTAATTGATTAGGGCTGACATCCGTATTCTGGTCCACAGTAGTACCTGGCATTCTATATTTGTTTACTGTAGCCCAGAAATCATTCTTATATTGATTTGAATCCGAATTTACTATATATGTCGTCCCGGCGCCGGTATACCAACCCTTTAAGTTTTGGTCATTTACCGATTCATAATTTCACTCCTCCCTTTTACATTTTCTATGGTATAAAGTACAAAGAGAATAGGCATGAAGTACATATTTTATCTATTATTGGGGCTAGATTTCATTTTATGACAAAAACAAAAAGAGCTTTATGAAAGCTCTTTTTGTTTAATTCTTCACCTACTAATTAGACATTGAAGTAATTAATATTACATATCCCTCAATATTAAAATCCCGTTAATATACTTCAAATTCTGCAAACTGCATCCTGTAATTGTTGTTGTCATTAGGATTTGGCCTCAGATTAGTGCCTTCTATCTTAACATACCTTGCGCTGGTAGCGGTAAATGTAGATCTTTGTATCGTACCTCCCGGCAACGAACACCCAGTTTTTGTCACCACCGTTGTCCAATTCGTATTGTCACTAGACACCTTTATTGTATAATCTATTGGGAATCCATAACCTGTATTGGCATCATCATTTCTCGGATACAGGTCAACCCTGCTGACAGTTTTGGATGAGCCCAAGTCCACAGTTATCTGTTCAGTATGATTGGTTGTAAGACTATTGTTGCTGGTCCATCCCATAGCACCTGCTATCGATGACTTCTTGGAATCTACTGCTTTTGTACTGCCCCAGTCAGTAGTCTCATAACTACTGGATGATGTTATAGTCTTACCTGCAGCTAGGTTTGTAGGCGTAGTGCCGCGGGTGAATTTTGCATTGAACGTCTTTCCTCCTGAACCATTTACGTCAACAGTCAGCTTTAATGTCGGGCTATACTGCGTCACGGTGATTCCAGCGTCAGCTGAAATGGTGGATGCTGCAGCCGTATTAAATTCAAGGTTTATAGATCCGGTATTAGCCCCTGTCGGGTCTGATACTGCGATCTCAATATCGCTTGGATTTGTCTTTATCATTACCGATGATCTTGCGTTACTGGTTATTATATCAGCCGTTCTTGTAGTACCCCACCAGAAATTTGCAGCAACTATACCCAAGGTATTTTCCTTTACGCAATGTGCAAAGGTTGAGTTCTCAACCACTGTTATATTTGGGTTGCTGGCATATGTATCCAACTGTGCACTGGTTTTACCCGGCAGAAGCACGTAAGCGTATGTTTTAATATTTGGGTTTGTACCATGGTCAAACCATAAAGTCATGTATCTTTGGGTACGATCGACAAAGTATTCAGGATCAGTTGGGTATTTATCGTCGATACTGCTCCATTGATCCGTACGCGACTCGCGAAGCCCCTTTATTGTCACTGCAGTTGGGAAATAGTAGCCTATGTCGGTATCTGACCCATTATTACCTGCCAGATGTATCTTGTTCACTCCCGACATAGTCTCGCTCCAGCCAAGGGCAGTGGATTTGGCAGTACCGTTTACAGTAAGTGCATTGTTTCCGTTGGCATTGAGCTGGCGGTTTTCAACAATAGTTTCCACTACCTTGTTGTCAGTGGAAGTAATTCCCGAACCTAAACATATAATCTCATCATCAAACATGAACCATGACTTGTTTGCCCTAAGGGTATAGTCAGAACTACCATACTGCATGCATGTGGCACCGTACTGTCCTGCTATGGTGGTACCTCCAACCTGATTGAACGGACTATGTACCGTCTGTGAGTTTTCCGCTGCCGCAGTATTTTGAAGCACTGTGGTACCCGGCAGACGGTAGCTGTTTACTGTAGGCCAGAAGGAATTCTTGTACTGACCCAGATCCGAATTATATAGGTATGTCATCCCGTCACCAGTATGCCAGCCCTTTAAATTCTGTATACCTATAGTTTCATAATTACCAACAGTACTGGAACACATACTGACTCCAAATGCAAATCCCGCTCTTAAGTGCACAGCCCTGTCCATATTGGGGTATTGCTTGTTCATTACAAGATTTGCTCTAGGGGTGACTGTTGGGTCAGCAACAATATCCTTTACCTTCACTAACACGTCGATAGAAGCCAAATCTGTATAAGCATTAGGCGAAGTAGCCGTTTGCATCCACTTTTTAACCATTGATTTAAAATTTGCCCGATCGGTAGACGATGGAGCAGAGAAAGCCATCCTTGCTACGAAACTTGCAATAGTCCCTGGGCTTGTCAATCCCTTATTATCGCTTTTAAACGATGAAATACCCCTTCCATCGACCATGTCCATCATATCGTTATTGTAAAAAAGCGGCTCAATAGCGGTATAGACCCATTGATAAACATTATTCAAATCTGGATCGGTTATGTCATAGGTAGAACCTGCTACTATATACGTCAACTTGGTAAGGTTATCAAGGAGACCCGAACCATATCCTCCATTATATGCAATAAGTGCCGTATGCTGTATCATTGAACCATCACTATAGGTTCCTTCACCAGAAGTAACATAATCAAATACCGAACTAAGTTGGTCCCTTCCCTCAATAATTTTTGCACTATCCTTATTAATGATTCCATTTAAAATTTCAATATAACAGGCTATTATTCGGTTATATCCGACTAGCCCCGCTCCATATTGAAGTTGCTGCTTATTAACAACCGCGAACCAATTGGCGATTTGTGTTGAAGTCAGACTGGAATAAAGCATTATACAAATATTGTTAATACATCCGGGTGCAGTTACCTGCCACTCATACCAGTTGTCCTTTCCTTTACCAGTTGCAGGATCATAGCCGATTGTTTGAGTACCCCAGCCTCTTGCTGGAACGCTCATTGTGTACCAATTTGTATATATAAAATCCATACCGCTTTTGATATCTGCCAATAAAGCCGAATTGTGGTAAAGCGCCGACCCCCTTGTGCAATAAGCAAGTGCCATAGCCTCAAGACTCTGATAGCTGCCTGACATCCAGTTGCAATTATAATTCTTTGGGGTATAAGGTTGACCGCTCCATAAATATGTTCTTGTAGGTCTCTTGTCCATAGTATCCCAAAGAGTCTGTGCTTTATCTGTTATTGCAGTTATTTTACTGGCTATATCCGGATCCAGTGGGTTATAAGACGGACCGCCAGTTAAGAAATCATAGGCTCTCTGCCGCAATGTGTCGTACTCGTCTGCCGCATAGGATGGAATCGTTGGTAACAAAAATAAATTCGTTAAAATCGCCACTATCAACACAATAGCTTTTAATACACTGGTCTTTTTTTTCATAACAATTTACCCCTTCCAACATTTTGTTATTTTTTTCTGGGACAAAATTCTTCACCTTTATTAAAATAATTCTTCCACCTCCCGTCTTAAGAAACGTTGTGTAAACAGCTGTTTTTCTTTATGTATTCTCTGGAACTGAAAGTATAAAATAGATTAATCCAATAGTGCTATTATAAATTTTCTGTCACTTATTTTCATGGTATATGGTATTATTAATATAGGGCTGTGGTTAATTATCTAAAACTTGATGGGTGGTCGGTATGCGATGAATGACTATGAACTTTATAGAGGTGCCAGCGTATTCAAAGAGAATGATCCGATATACTTGAATATAGCGCCGGGAAGATCCCGGGATAAAATAGTCCCCCATAAGCATGATTTTATTGAAATTGCTTATGTCAATTCCGGGAAAGGAACCCACTGGATAGGCAATGAAGAATATGCGGTTTCAAAAGGCGATCTATGCATCATCAATTATGACATACCCCACGTTTTCCTGCAGGATCCTTCCACCGCAGACGCCGGTATTGTCAACTATAACTGTATCTTCAAGCCGGAATTTATTGACTTTTCCTTGCTCCATACCAATGACTTCAAAGCAATTGCGTCTTCACTGCTATTTAACAGTTTTTTTATCGAGGACAAGCCAAAGATCAGGCTTAAGCTGACAGGTTCCATTCAGACGGAAATTGAAGAGCTTTTCAAGAAAATGCAGAATGAGTTTTTTACAAAACGAAAGGGCTATATTAATATCTTACGGTCCTGTCTGATTGAAATGCTCACAAAAATTTTCAGAATCATCGAAGAAGGGCAAACCCATTCTTCAAAAATAATTTCAAATAAATCAGAAATCATCAGCCGGACTTTTGACTTTTTAAAAGAGAACTATCATTCAAGCGACTTGAATATTAACGAAGTTGCTGTCCGGTCCTTTCTGAGCAGGAGTTATTTGAGTAAGCTCTTCAAGGATACCACAGGCCAAAACTTTTCTGAATATTTACAAAATTTAAGGATTTCTGAAGCCTGCAATCTTTTAAAAAATACGGATAGAAAAGTAACAGAGATTGTTTCCGACGTTGGCTTTAAGGATATGAAGCACTTTTACTTTATATTTAAAAAAATTATCGGAATGACTCCAAGTGAATATAGGAAAGCGTAAGACAAGGGGACGTGGGTGAAGAATTGTGCATTGCTGAAATCAAAAACAAGGTTCCGGACGCATACTATATTGATACCGGGGAAAAGGTGGATTTTGTGCAAGCCGGGACCCGGCTGTTTTTGAGGAATTTGCCTGTACCGCTAAGAGATAGTATATGTACGACCATAGCTGTGGAAGTTGAAGATGAGCCAGTACCCTTACGGACACAGGTTAATTTTTGGGTTCCCGGATACAACGAGGAAGATTTATAAAAACCAGGCTGGCTGCAAATTGATATGCTCCCTTTAAAGTAGACAGATGAAATAAAAAAATCTGAAAACTTTGAAGGGAGCATTATTATGCCACAAAAAGGACGATTACCTGTAGAAGAGAAAGTCAGAATTGTTGAGGATTACTTGGCTGGAAAAATAGGGTTAAGATCAACATGCAGAACAATGGGGATTGGTCAGTCGACACTAAAGCTGTGGGTACGATTATACGAGACACGCGGGGTAGATGGCCTGACGCCAACCGCAAAGGAACGGAAATACTCTGCTGAGCTGAAAGAGACAGTAGTCAAGGAGTATATATCGGGTGGGATATCTCTTGAGGGACTATGCAGAAAATATGACATCACACATTCACACATTGTCCGAAAATGGATTAGGAAGTATAATTGTCATGAAGAATTCAGATCGGCGAACAGTGGGAGTGAAATCTATATGACAAAGGGACACACAACAACATTAGACGAGCGGATAGATATTGTTAGCTACTGCATTTCCAATGGCAAGGACTATGGGAAAGCCGTAGAGCGATACGGAGTTTCATATCAGCAGGTATACACTTGGGTAAAGAAGTACGAGGAATGTGGAGCCGAGGGGCTTATCGACCGCCGTGGCAAACGTAAAGAAGTAGGGTCTATGACGGAAGTGGAGAAGCTCCGGGCCGAACTCAGGATCACCCAAGCTAAGTTAAAGAAAGCAGAAATGGAGAACGATGTGCTAAAAAAATTGGACGAGATAGAGAGGAGGTGGCGCTGAGCGGTGTCCGGCAAGAAAGCATGTATCTAACCATCAGGGAACTGTGCGAGGAGAAGAAATACCCTGTTGAAGCGATCTGCATGACACTTAAATTAAGCCGTTCTTCCTATTACAAATGGCTTAACCGTGAAAAAAGCCATCGTGAATTAGAAAACAAGGAGATAGCCACCATCATAGAAAGCTTGCATAATGACCATCCAGAATTAGGACACCGGCGGATGAGAGACATACTTAAGAGAGAACATAATATTAATGTGAGTGATAAGCGTATCCTTCGCATCATGCGGATTCTCGGAATACAGTCTACGGTCAAGTTCAGACGCTGTGGCTGTACAAGATCCGCATCGGATCCCCAGTATACGGCTGAAAACATCCTCGGCCGAAATTTCTATGCCAGCAGCCCCAATGAAAAATGGCTGACAGATGTTACCGAGTTTAAATATGTTCTCAATAATGAAGTTCACAAATTGTACTTAAGCGCCATTCTGGACCTATGTGATAGACGCATTGTATCCTTTTCTATCGGTGACCGCAACAACAATCAGATTGTCAATGAAACTTTTGATGCTGCTGTTTCTGCTAATCCTGGAGCACATCCCCTATTCCATTCTGATCGGGGTTTTCAGTATACTAGCAAACCGTTCCACCAAAAGCTAGTAAATGCTGGAATGACTCAAAGCATGTCTAGAGTGGGCCACTGTTTGGACAATGGCCCTATGGAAGGTTTCTGGGGCATCATAAAGCGTGAAAAGTACTATGGTAGAAAGTTCACCAGCCGTGAATCTCTGGTAGAAGCCATCACAGATTACATCGACTATTACAACAACCGTAGATATCAGCGCAGACTATTCACAATGACACCAATGGAGGTTCACACGCTGCTCATAGCCGCATAAGAAAATCGCCATTCCCTGTTGAGAAATGGCGATCTCCTTAGAAATTTTTTATTTATTTCATCTGTCTACTTGACGGGATGCACACCAAAAAACCAGTTAATTACAGTTTTGTGACAGCCCCTTTTGTATCATCTCTGACACAGAATATCTACTTAGTATCCTCATTTTCAAGCGGTATGGTGAATTTGTAGTCTTCCATGAGATTAAGGTAGGTGTCGTAGAATATGGATCCTACCTGGGCACAATCCTCTTTTTCCATCGGAGGATATACCGACTTAAATTCATGCTGAGCGTCATCCAACACCTCAGGAAAGTAATGAAAGGTATTCTCTCTGGTATAGCGTTTGCCCTTCTTATCATAAAGGAAAATTGAGAAGGCCTGGGTCAACGGAAGTTTTCCATCGACCCTATAATACAAAACGGTTTGATCCGGTAGAAACTCGATTTTTTTAATAGTTACACTTCCTATCTTACCCTGGTTTAGTGTTATTGGAAACTCACCATTAAGGTCGGCTTTGACTTCATCAACCTTGGGAATACTCGTGTTCTCATAGGGTATAACGGTAAGGTATTTGGGTATTTCCTTGGCCTTATTATAATTCCTTACACTTAACCCATCTGAATTCAGCTCAGCTCCTTGTTCCTGCAGTTGCCTTCCCTTGTCATCTATAAGATACCAGCCTTTAGTAATATAAGAATCTTCTCTTATATTTGCACCATCCTTGATTTTCTCATTTATATATAATGTAGTATTCAAAGGAGTGAATTTGACCTTACTAATTGTAATTTCCTTATCTCCCATAGTAACACGGGTATTGGGGCTGAAGGTATTCGTAGACTGCTTTATTTGCTCTTTTGATACAGGAAAAGAAAAGCTCCACTTACCTTTCCAGCTTTGCGGAGGGTGACTCTTATCTACCAATTGAATGATCTCTTCAACCTCATAAGTAAATGAGAATTCATCCGGTAGGTTTTCCCTGCCGACATTAAGTTCAACGACCCCCACATATGTATGTTTATCTGTAAAGCGCCCGCTGCTGCCGCCTGATACATTGAACTGCTTACCATCCACCTTACAGTTGGAGTAAAAAAACGGTGCAAAAGACGGTACACTGTTAAAGCCCTTATCACTTTCTAATGTGTAATTCACATAGATTATATTTTCATCGCATACTACTTCATTCACAGTAAATGTCAAGCCATTGTCAGTAACACTTTTGTTAACGCTTATGGCATATTTGGCATATTCACCATCATCATACCCGATGGCTTTATGCAAGTGACTAAACAGTGAACCTAATACAGGTATATTAGCGGCAAGTGCCGGATTTATAGTCCCTACCGTTACTGTTACACCTAAAGCCAAAATGACTGCAGCAACTATATAACGTATTTTTGGGGTTTTATTCCGGGTTGGAAGACTTGATAACGTTCGGTCCACCCTTTCAGAAAAAATCTTTGAGGCAGTAAGCTTTTCGTTCTCTAAAATATGTCTCAAACTGTCACTCATATCACATTACCTCCCCTGCACTCAGTGAATTTAGCAATTTGGAACGCGCCCTTGAAAGCCTTGACTTGACCGTTCCCTCAGGTATGCCCAATATACAGGCAATATCCTTTACAGGCACATCTTCAAAATAGAATAAGACAACTGTTACACGTAGCTCTTGCTCCAGACCACTTACCGCCTGTCTCACCTCGATATTTTCGGCGCTGCTGTCGGTGTATGGAAGCTCATCCTTCATCGCATGCTCTTTAACCTCTATTTTTCTCCTCTTGTTATATATTCGGTTACACTCGTTTATAGCTATCTTTATAAGCCATGTCTTGAAAAAAGTGTTGTCTTTCAAGGAAGCAATACCTTTGTAAGCCCTGATGATTGTTTCCTGGACCGCATCAGCACAGAATTCCTCTGACTTTAGTATGGCTTTTGAAACACGATATAACGAGTCCTCATGGTTTTTTATAAGCCTGCAAAATGCCTCTCTATTGCCCTCCTTTGCCAGACTAACATCATCCTGTTTATTGATAAAGCTAATATTTGACTGTATATTCAAATTCCCCCTCCTCTTCTCTGCAAATACTTTACTGCTCATTGTCCCATCTCCTTTCACTCTCCTACTATATTAGAAAGAAGTATATCAAGGATTGGTTCATTATATTTGTAATATTTCATTTCATCGCCATATTTTGCGAAACCAGATGGTTGAAGATATTTCGGCACAAATAGACACAAGTATCATAACTAACTGTGTCGTGGGAAAAGGTGCAGTGGCACATCAGCATAAGCATTCCCATTATCAAGAGCAATATATTGACTCTAACGATACTATATACTAACTCACTTTATTATTGAAATACTTTAGAAATCAAATCCAAAGAGGTGAAATATAATATGCATAACATTTTTTCAAGGCAATGCCCTATGGCTCCCAGTCAACCATCGTAAGGACCAGTATTCAGGGACAGGATGCCTGCTTTATATTCCCATACCCCGACCAGCCGCCTGAAATGTGGGGACAGTCGGCACTCATCGCAAGATATCCCAGGCCCATTACCATATCGGGTCAAACCTATAACTTCTTTATACTGTGGGCAGATCAGAACCATATCAGAGAGACCGGGAACACAGTGACATTTTTAACTGAGTAATATATCAAAGAAAAGAAAAGGTGAAAGGGGCTGTTGCAAAACTAACTGAGTAAGTCAGGGGCTGCCTCTTTTTTAGTGTAAATCATAAGGGACGAAGTTTAGCAGTAGCTATCCAATAATCTTGACTGGCTCAAATCTGACTCCACGGATTTTATTCTTATTAAAAACATCATACACCCTTTTCGATACAATCGGTACTTGATGAACGGAATATCCACCACCTAACCATTCTTGAGTTCTGTTAAAGTCTTTTATATCCCCTAGAGTTGCTCTATCATATACTTTTTGTCCTTTAGCTATAATACTCTTGCTTCTGCCACATAATATGCAAGGCTTACGCAAATCCTCAATTGTAAAATAAGTCTCTATACTCATAGGAGGCATTCTTCCTGCAATATATAACTGGTAGACATCGTCACGATCTATATTCTTCCTGTGGTCAATAACAGGCCAGAATTCACATCCTGTCAACCCTTCTTGCTCTATAATGTTTTTTAGTCTTGATGTAATAATAAACTCATATTCCCAATGCAATGCTGCTATATCATTACTTCCCATTTTAGGTTTTAGTGTCCTTAATGGGCGATTTTGCAATAATCCATGAGAACAATTCGGACAGCCTGAATTTAAATCATAAGATACTTTTATATACCCAAAATCATCATCAGGCTGTGGATATCCACAATAAGCATTTTGAATAGCATATAAAAGCTCTGCTGATTCGATTTCTTTCTTAGAATAGACGAATCTTTTAAATTCGCCATAATCCACATTTAGTTCTTTAAGCGTATTAATTAGGCTATCGTACTTGTCGGTACACGCAAATAGTTCCGCAACCTGCATCGTATCATCTTTAACAGTTTTTTGTCCCAGCGGAGACAGAATCTTCTCCGCCTCTGCTGGATTCATGTGGAAAGTAATTTTTGAGCTTATTCTCATTAAGTTCACCTTTTCATAGGGAATTGGTAATACATGTAAATTTAAGAATAATCCTCTTGAGTCTTTTGCTACTCAAGAGGATTATTTCATTTATGCTATTAGTCCATCAGGTTATATGCTTTCAACCCTTCTGAATAAAAGGCCTGTCAGATTGTGCTTCTGATATGTTTCAACAAATCTTTCAGTACAGTAGATAACTGCTCCAAATTCCTTTACCATAAAAAGGTCACTTCCATTCCATGAATCCTTTCTAATATATTCCTGCTTGAATGGATCCGTTTTAACAAACTTTCTGTAACCACATGCAGTACATTCCTGTTCGAAAAATACTTCTGATTTTATATGAAGTTCAGCACTCCTTTCTGCAAATAACCTATAATAATTTGGTGGATTATTTGAAATCTTTTTGACATTATATCCACTCTGTCTGAGTTTTTTGGTTTTTGCAGGAGGAATCTCATCCCTTGGTATTATATCTATTATTCCTAATTTATATCCTGTAATAGTTTCCTGAGCTAAAACATCCTTAGCCTTTTCTGATACTAAAGTATGACTAATAACATTAAGAAAATCAGGATAAAACTCATTTGATAAACAAATGCTTAAAAGGGTATCTTCATCTAATAACATTCCCTTCTTCCATTCGCGTCCACAAATATCACAAGTAATTAATCTTTGTGGATATTCATCCAACCCAATTCCATATGCAAACTTTTTTTGTTTTCCCTCATCAGTGGATAGTCTATAAAAATCCAAAAGTATCACCTCTAAAAATTAACATCAAAGCCAAACCGATTAGCCAGAATCCTAGCATATTCAATAATTTGCTCAGGACTAGCTTCATCCCCATATCGATTGATATAGTCTTCCCAATATACGTTATACTCCCAACTCCATTTTGAGTGAGATGCTTTATCGACCCAACTACCAAATCTCGGGTCATGTATACTAAATCCTTTACTCTCAAAAAACCATCCAAATTTTTGCGGTAAAACGTGATGAGCCTCTGCTTTTTTCATCCAACTTGGAGCCTTACCAATAAGTCGCTCTAAATTGTGCCTAAAGTTCCCTTTAGTAAAACTTCTTAACCCCGAAACACCTTTCACTAGCTTTTCAGCTTTATAAATATATGATCCCGGTATACCTGGCAGAATCACAGATCCAGCATCCCAAATTAAAAATCCAAGATTTATCCAGCTAGGGTTTTTAACTAGTTCATAAGCACTTAAACCGATACTTGCAATATCAATAATAGTTTCTATTATATTCCCACTCGGGTCTACATTATTTACTGGGTCATTTTCACAGTAAGCATATAAATTGTCATTATTAACAGCATCCCTCGTCAGAAATCTACCAAAGAACGGTACATACTATCTGCTCTTCAGATAGTAGAACCCTGTCTCAGTATCATACTGGTATGCTGAGTACCTGAACGGATTAGCATCCTTTAATAGCTGTCCATTTCCTATAGTAGCTGTTCTGGTAGCTTCAGTAATAACACCGAATGAATCATACTTGTATGATACCACTTTTGTACCATTCTTATCAACTAGCCCAACCACATTGTCATGAGCATCGCATACATACCAACAGGCTGACCCAATACATCTTTTCTATTATTTGCAATCATTGCTGGAAGAGCAGCTCTTCTATGTAACCTAAAGGGCCACAATTCCATACTATATACCGATTACCAAAAATTGGAGGTTTTTTTATGGCAGAAACGCCGACCCTACCAGGTGAAAATGAATTAAGCGAACTACTAGGTTCGCCCTATCGAGTGGATCCGTCAGACCCGGATACGATACCCAAATTTGTTGACAGGCTGCCCATTCCCCAGGTACTTGAGTCATCAAATCAAATAAACGAAAGACGTTATTATGAAATAGAGATGAAGCAGGCAAAGCACAAACTTCATAAATATTTCCCATACACCACCCTCTGGGGTTATAACGGCATGTACCCCGGTCCTACCATCGAAACGATGCGTGATCAAAGTATCATGGTAAAATGGATCAACAACCTTCCCAAAAAGCACTTCCTGCCCGTTGACCGTACTCTGCACGGAACGGTGGATACACCTGAAGTACGGACCGTTGTGCATCTCCATGGTGCCAATGTATCCCCCGATAGTGATGGTCATCCGGAAGCGTGGTTTACAAAAAATTATGAAGAGCAGGGTTCCCATTTTTCCAACAAAATATATAAGTATACCAACCACCAGCAAGCAGCTACCCTCTGGTATCACGACCATGCGCTGGGAATTACAAGGCTAAATGTTTACGCCGGGCTGGCCGGCTTCTACATCATCCGTGACCATCTGGAACCCAGGCTCAAACTTCCCGCAGGAGAATATGAGGTTCCTTTGATGATTCAGGACAAATCCTTCAACAAGGACGGATCGCTTTTCTACCCCTCGGAACCCGCCAACCCTGTCCCCGGTGTTTTTCCGTCAATCGTACCGGTGTTTTTCGGAAATACAATTCTGGTCAACGGAAAAGTCTGGCCCTATCACCCTGTTGAGCCCCGAAAATACCGCTTCAGGCTGGTGAATGGTTCAAATTCAAGAACCTACACCCTCAGTCTTTCTACCGGACAATCCTTCTATCAAATCGGTACCGATGGCGGGCTGCTGGGCAAACCCGTAGAAATACAAACACTGACAATCGCTCCGGCGGAGAGGGCAGATATTATTATTGACTTCTCCGCGTTTACAGGCCAGAACATACTTCTTAAAAACGCGGATACCAACCTACATACGAGCCAGGTAATGCAATTCAGAGTCGTACTGCCCCTAAAGGGGAAGGATACCAGCAAAATACCCGATGTCCTGTATCCGGTAGAGCATATGAATGAAGCCCTTGTGAGTAAAGTTCGGAATTTGACCCTTTCGGGAACTACGGACATGTACAACCGTCCCATGCTTTTACTGGACGAAAAAATGTGGCATGACCCTGTCACGGAGAAGCCGGAACTGGATACGATCGAAATATGGAACTTTGTAAACCTGACACCCTTTGCACACCCGGTCCATGTGCACCTGGTGCAGTTCCAGATTCTATGCCGCCAGCCCTTCGACGTAGAACATTATAATCAAACCGGAGAAATCATCTATACCGGTGACCCGGTGGAACCCAGCGAAAATGAGATGGGCTGGAAAGATACCGTACGGGCGGGAGGCGGGCAGGTTACCAGTATTATTGCCCACTTCAATCACCATGCCGGTGACTATGTGTGGCACTGCCATATCCTCGAACATGAGGATCATGATATGATGCGGCCCATAAAGGTTATCGGCGACAGTTGTTCCCACGGCTCCCACGGAGCCTAAACAAAACAAGTTCGGAGGCGCTGAAAAGCGCCTCCGAACTGCAATACATTTATTTTATATCCTAGCGGAATGAGCTGGCCTGCTGAGTTAACTGCAATATACTTTCCTTACTCTTGCCCCGATCCGGCTAAGAATTTCGTTGTTGATGGTATCACCCAGCCTGCTTAATTGATTCACAGAAAGAGCTTCCTCCCCATCCCGCCCAATCAAAGTTACGATATGCCCTTCTTCAACACCGGCTATTTCGGTGATATCAATCATCATCTGATCCATACAAATATTTCCGATGATTCTTGACTGCCGGCCTTTTATCAGAACCTTGCAGCCCATTCCGGACACACTCCTTGGATACCCGTCCGCATAACCGATGCTAATAACGGCAATTTTACAATCCCGTTCCGCAATAAAGTAATTTCCATACCCTACGGATTCTCCTGCCTTTACATCCTTTACCATCATTACTTTTGTCTTCAGGGAAAGCACAGGACGAAGGGCCAGATTCTCGAGAGTTGTATCATTTTCCTTTGACAATACCCCATATAAGGCAATACCGGGACGAACCAGATCGCAATGCAATCCGGGATAATTCAGTATTCCGTAGCTGCTTTGAAGATGAACACGCCCTACCGGAACACCCTGATTTTTCAGCGTGCTTATGACCTCATAAAAGCTGCTGATTTGTCTGGTTGTGAAAGCTATGTCTTCTTTTGACAAGCTGTCCGCTTCCGCCAGATGGCTGTAAGTTCCTGTAATTTTAAGCCTCTTTTCCTCATAAATAGAGAGTATTTTCCGTACATCTTCGGCTTTTTCCCCCAATCGGTTCATCCCTGTATCCAGTTTTACATGGGCTTTTACTGTTCCGACAGTTTCACAAAGTGCCTTTGCATATTTCTCGCTAATAATAGATTGAGTCAGGTCATACCAAATCAGTTTATATTTTTGACTTACGGGAGTATAGCCTAAAATTAAAATTTCACCCTTTATTCCACTTTTCCGCAGGGTGATGGCTTCTTCCAGCTCTGCCACGGCAAAGCTGCGTACTCCTGCTTTTTGGAGACACTTTGCAGTCATTATGCTACCGTGACCATAGGCATCTGCTTTTACCACTGCCATTATCGTGCAGCCTGGAGGTACTATTTTTTTTATTTCCTCCAGGTTATGGCATAGATTTGAGAGGTTGATTTCTGCATACGCCCGTAAGCTGTCGGCATTCATCGGATTCCTGCTTTTATACGCTTTCATTGCAATGCTTATCAGCAGAGAGAAGCAAATTGAAAATACCGTAACAAGAATATAATGAATAAGACTGTTTCCTACCATAATGGCTGTTAAACCAAGGAACTTTCCAAAACCCCGGACCACAATAATCATCAAGGGATGAAAAATATAAACCCACAGGCTTGCACTGCGCAGATGTGGAACTTCTTTTCCTTTCCCTCTCAGCAGCAGGGAAAAAAGCAAGTAAACAACAGGAACCAACAGCAACGTCATACTATCGTGGCGCGGTATATTATACCTTTTAAGCAGCAGCGCTTCGATACAAAAAAGAATGGAACAGAGAAAAAGCAAAGCAATATTGGTTTTTGTAAACATCTTTGCTTTTTCTCTTCGGGCAAACAATACCCCCAGTGCAATAAACAATGGAGCAAAAAAGAACCCGTTTCTTGTATAATCGAACCATGAAAAGAGTTCTCCATAGAGAGCATCCATCCATGGAATGTTTTTTACAAAACCAAAATAACTATCTCCCAAAAGTCCGACCATATACAGAACGCCTGTTATCCCGAATACCGCAGAAAGAGGCAGTTTCTTCACCAAAAGATAAACAATGACCATGCCTGTTATCAGTGAAGGCAAATACCACAAATGATAAAAGGTACCATTCATCAATAGATCCTTTACAAATGCCGAAAATGAAAAACTCCCGGAAAAATAACCGTTATACCAATTAAACGGCAAATAGACAAGGACCGCCATCAGATACAGAGCACCGGTTTTGATGATAAATTTACCGAGAGCCTTCCTGTTCCTTTTGCTGTCACCGGTCATCTTTAAGGAAAAGAAATAGCCCGAACAGACGAAGAAAAACGGAACGGCTGTACGGGCAATAACACGGCATAAGATGAAATTTGCTGTTTCACTGTAGGAGTCAAGGGGGTCCGTGTGGATGGCAACCACCAGTAAAGCGGCCACCATTCTAAAACAGTCGATTCCGGTATAGGATGTTTTTTTATCCATTTTCCCCTTCCCCTCTTCCATGGAACACTGTCACAATAAATCCGTCGCGATTATTGCCTGAAATGCGTGATCTTTTGCCTCCCGGTAAAGGAATCATGGTTATACTCCCTGTAGCCGGAACAAAGTAGATCTCTATCGTTTCATCTCTTTCATTCACAAATAGATGAGTTCCATCAAAGGGAAAGCGGCGGATAAATTCAATATACTCCTCCAAACAAAAGCCGTACCGGTTCATGAGACAGGCATGGGGAATACCTACATACCGAAAATGCCAGGGTTCTGCCGAAATTCCGGTCAGTGCTTCCTTTTCCTTTTGATACCGCAGAATAAATCCGTAGTATGCTGCTGCGCTTTTAAAAGCTTTGCATGCCCCCTTATCGGGAAATGACGGACGGATAAAATCTACACAATCCGTATCTTCGCTCAGATCAATGGCGAGTCCTGTTTGGTGCTCGCTTTCCATGGGACGTGCCACATACTTTTGTGTAAATTCTCTGCCGTTTTCCTGTAAGGAACTATGATAAATCGCTCTTTGCTCTGCTTCACTCCGAAGTCCGCTTACGGCAATCAGCTTTCCTTCCGCACCACAAGCATGAATGAGGGCGGATAGATTCCGGCTGCAGTTTTCTTCCAGGTAGATTTTTTCATTGCCATAGGAATGAAAATCAGATGCAGAAACGATAGAACGCCTTATGTCCTGGGGGATGAAGGGATTCTCTCTGTTGACTAGTATCAGGTGTCCGGAATGAAGGGTTTCGCTGTTTCTCTCCATTTCAATATATCGGTTGTTAAGGGGTATTTTCTCCTTTGGCCTTTGTACTGTATTCATTCTACGCTCTTCTCCTCCGCAAGTGCCAGCCTGATCAGCCGGTCGATAATTTCACTGTAAGACAAGCCTACTGCCGACAACATTTTGGGATAGCGGCTCTTATCCGTGAAGCCGGGAATGGTATTTACCTCGTTAAAAACAATTTCCTTTTGCGGCGTCAGAAACATATCCACCCGCGCCATGCCTTTACAGCAAAGAACCTTGTATATGTGCAGCGCTGTTTCCTTAATCCGGTCGGAGGTAGCCTTGTCAACCCGTGCAGGCATGTGAATTCTGGAGGTAGCCAGCGTATATTTTTCATTAAAATCAAAAAAATCTCCTGTCAGCTCTATTTCATCCACCTCGCCTACAATGGGATGCTCGTTGCCCAAAATGGCACACCCTACTTCAAACCCTTCAACGGCTTCCTCTATAATGATTTTATTGTCCTGCAATAAAGCGCTGTCTACTGCAGCATTTACTTCATGCAAATCAAAGACCTTTGTAATACCGATGGATGAGCCTGATTTTGCAGGCTTGACATAAAGAGGAAATTGCAGTTCCGCGGATACTACAATTGCTTTTGCATCTTTTTCTCCTTTATAAAGAACAACGGAACGAGGAACTTTAATCCCTGCCGTTTCAACGAGGCTATGGGCCACTGCTTTGTCCATACAAATCGCCGAAGAAAGGGTGTCACAACCCACAAAGGGAATTCCTGCCAACTCCAAAAGTCCTTGTATGGTTCCGTCTTCCCCGTTTTTCCCATGAAGCACGGGGAAAACCACGTCGATGGGAACGCTGCTGTATTTACCCTCGTTTATTCTCACCAGGCGACTTTTCCCTCTGCTCGGTGATAGAAAAGCTGAAACACAGCTATCGTGGCTATGCCAGGTATCATTGCGGATCAACTCACAGTCACCCTGGAATTCCAGCCATGTCCCCTCCTTTGTTATCCCAACAAGCACGGGGGAATAGTTGTTCCTATCTATATTTTCTACGACTGCCGCTGCCGATTGCAGAGAAACTTCATACTCATTGGATCTACCACCAAAGATAATGGCTATATTCTTCTTTTCCATTTTTCTCTACTCCTTTGTCTTTTGTTTGGTTTAATTGTAAACGATTCTATTTACTCTTTTCTTATCTTTAACCTTAAATAAATCTTAACTTTTTCTTACATCCCGTGATTTCGCAGCAAAACCGCTTTAAAATTGATATAATTATAATGGACAAGCTAAAAACAGGCATAACTCGCATCTCTGCCGGCAATAGCCCTGTTAAAATCGAATAATACCGACAAACTAATACTACTGCGTTAAAACATTAAATTTTCGGTAATTTGTAAGCAAATTACCGCAGTAGTACTAAGACTGGGCAAGGAATCGAAAGTGATTAGAAATAAAACGGGAGGTATCGGATGGAAACCCATATTTTGGTCGTAGATGATGAAAAGGAAATCGCGGATTTAATTGAAGTTTATCTAATAAATGAAAACTATACGGTTCATAAATTCTATAATTCCATCGAAGCTTTAGAATGTATAAATAGTGTAAAGCTCGATCTTGCCATATTGGATGTTATGCTCCCTGAAATCGATGGATTTGAGCTGTGCAGAAAAATCCGGGAACACTATACGTTTCCCGTTATCATGCTTACGGCAAAGATTGAGGATATGGATAAAATAAGAGGACTGACCATCGGAGCCGACGATTATATCACAAAGCCCTTTAACCCGCTGGAAATCGTGGCAAGAGTGAAGGCCCAGCTTCGGCGTTATACACGATATAACGAGAATATTACCCAGGAAAAAAGCATCATTGACTTTTCAGGGCTTGTTATCAATAAAGATACTCATGAATGCACCTTATATGGAAAAGAACTGTCCCTCAGACCCATTGAATTTTCTATTCTGTGGCTGCTGTGCGAAAACAGAGGCAGGGTCATATCTTCCGAGGAATTGTTTGAAAAGGTTTGGGGTGAGAAGTATCTGGATTCGAATAACACGGTTATGGTGCATATTCGACGCTTGCGGGAGAAGCTGAACGAACCGACACGCAATCCAAAATTCATTAAAACGGTGTGGGGAGTGGGGTATAAAATTGAAGGGTAATGAATTGATAAAATACAAGTGGAAACTGTTTTTGAAAATAATCCTGAGCATCACGGCTGGGGGCCTTGTATGGCTTTTATTCCTTTTTTTCGTTGAAGTAGGATTTGCGGAGATAGTGGCGGAGATAGTGAGTGGTTTCAGCAGGCCCTTGTACTATTTCCTCACTCAGTACAAGGAAGTATTTTTGATTGCCACGCTGTGCATGACCCTCCTTGCTGCAATCTATTTGGCCCTGGGTGGGATTCTTCGTCCCATCACAATGATTGTTGATTCCATTGATAGGGTTTTTGAAAAGGATAAAAAACTTGTAGAACTGCCTGCTGATTTTAAGGGAGTGGAAAACAAGCTCAATACCATCAAATATGAGATGATGCGAAATGAGCAGCTTGCAAAAGAGGCCGAGCAGCGGAAAAATGATCTGGTCGTCTACCTTGCTCACGACCTTAAGACGCCCTTGACTTCAGTCATCGGCTACCTGAGCCTGCTTAACGAGGCGCAGGATATGCCGGCTGAGCTCCGTCAAAAATATCTTTCCATCTCACTGAACAAGGCAGAACGGCTGGAAGTACTGATCAACGAATTTTTTGATATCACCCGATTTAATTTACAAAATATCGTCCTGGAAAAAAGCCGGATTCATCTTTCCCATATGATGCACCAGCTTGCGGACGAATTTTATCCGCTGATGTCACCGAAAAACCTAACCTGTAATGTTCATGCGGACCCGAATATCTTGATTGAAGGCGACGCAGACAAGCTGGCCAGGGTATTCGATAACATTCTTCGCAATGCCATTAACTATAGCTATGAAAATAGCAGCATTGATGTTTTCATTGAACAGAATGCACAGGGGGTCCGCTTGCGTTTCAGAAATCAAGGGATACAAATACCGCCGCATAAGCTGGACAAGATCTTCGAAAAGTTTTACAGGCTGGACTCCTCGCGTTCCACCGAAACCGGAGGCTCAGGATTGGGGCTTGCCATTGCCAAGCAGATCATCGAGCTTCACAAGGGTACCATCACAGCTTCCAGCAATGAGCAATTTACGGAATTTACGATTTTTCTTCCCGGTAGAAGCTAATATGCTTTGAAGACGGTAATCATTTTTTCCTCCTGTAAGCTCCCGTAAAAGAACAAACAACACAGGAGAGGATTCCACCCAATACAAAATCCTCTCCTGCGTTATTTATAATCGCCTCCCAAGGGATTAAATTAAAAGGCATACATCAACCTGTAATAATCCTCCACCATTCTTGCTGCTGAGAACTTCCGCTGTGACATTTCAATGCTTGCCCGCATCATTTCCATCCATTTTGCCTTATTCTCATAGAATGTCGGCACGACCTCTTCCAGCAATACTCTATAAAGGGATTCTACATCCACCGCATCACAGTCCTCACCTTCATAACCGTCCCCGATTTGCCAACCGTTTATTCCATGTTCACAACCCTCCGGCCACCATCCGTCAAGAACACTGAGGTTTAAAACACCATTCATTGCTGCTTTCATACCCGAGGTACCGCTGGCTTCCATGGGTCTGATGGGGTTGTTGAGCCATACGTCACAGCCTCTTGTAAGGAGTCTGCCGATCTTCATGTCGTAATCCTGGATAAAAACAACATTCTGTGGATACAGCTTCGCCATTTCATACAGGTTCGCAACGATCTCCTTTCCCGTAAGGTCATTGGGATGGGCCTTCCCGGAAAATATGATTTGCAGCTTTCCTGCCTTGAACAACGGTTCAATAATCTCTCTTTTCCGGAAAATAAGATCACTGCGTTTATAGGGTGCAGCCCTTCTTGCAAAACCGAGGGTCAGAACGTTTTCATCCAGTTTCACTCCGTTCCGCTGATATACTTCCTCTACCATTTCCCTTTTGGCCTGCCTGTGAGGCACCAGCAGGTCCCCTTTATCATTAAAGGCCTTCACCATCCTGCTGTCCTGCCAGGTACCGTTATGAACGCCGTTGGTTATAGGTATGATTTCTGCCGCACCGGTTACATCCTTCCACATGTTCCTGGCTGTTTTGCAGTGAAGCTCGGCAACGGCATTGGCCCTTTTTGAAAGCCTCAACCCGGCAACCGTCATACTAAAGGGGTCACCGCCAAGTCTCAGCATCTGGCCATAGGTCAAGCCGTTGGTGGCGCCCATATATTTTAACAGCTCATGGTCATGGGTTTCATTCCCTGCAACCACCGGAGTGTGCGTAGTAAACACGATTTGTTCCCGGGTCTTTTTCCAGGCTTCCTCAAAGGGCATCCCTTCTTCATCCATCTTCTGACGGATCAGTTCAATACCCGCAAGCACAGGGTGGCTATCATTGAAATGGTAGATGTCGGGCTCTATTCCCAGTTCCTTTAACGCTTTTATTCCACCGATGCTGAGCAGCATCTCCTGAGCAACCCGCTCCTCCGCAAACCAGCCATAAAGCTGACCAGTGAGCAGAGAATCAGGATTGTCGGGCAGATTTGTATCCAAAAGGTACAAGGGTACGTTATTGTACTTGGTGCATAGCCATACCTTTGCCCCTACCTGCCTGCCCCGGATTTTGACTTTAACCACAACCCCTGTGTCTTCAAGAAAATCATACCTGTATTCGGGAAAACTGTCGTAGGGCTTTCCGTCTTCGCCGATCAACTGTCTCGTATAGCCCTGTCTCCAGAGAATGCCTAGCCCCACCATGGGGTAGTCTCCATCTCTGGCTGCTTTCAAGATATCCCCGGCGAGAATCCCGAGTCCGCCGGAATAAATTTTAAACTCCTCGTGCAGCCCGAATTCCATACAAAAATATGCAACCTTTGGTAATTTACATTCCTGATTTTTCATAAACGACCTCCACACCTAAATTATAGGACTTGTAAAATAATAACCTGGTCTATAATTTTGCTACACCCTTCTCGGACGACGGACTTTATACGTTAATTTCTGCGTAGCATCCAAATGATCGGTAGTTAGATCAGTTGGATGCGGAGTAAATTCTTATAAAGTTCGACGGCCATTGTAGCAATGGCGGACCCGCAAAAAAGACCAGCTAATTATTTTACGGCGCCTTATACAATGCTCCCTATTATTACTTCTCCCGGATGGAGAAATCTGGTTTCCTTTATACTCCATGAGGTATCACAAGCATCTCCACCTGCATATACAAGGTTTATTGACCTAACGTCCTTCCGGACCTGGTCCGGCAGTATATTTTCAAGAACAACCCTGGCTCTGGCTTTAAAATTCCTGTTGGCCAGGAAGAATACTCCTTTCGCGGTTTCCTTGTCAAAATAGCAGAGGAAGGTTATTTTCCTGTTTGCCAAAAGTTCCGGCTGCTCGATGTAATTTACTTTCCTCGATATAATGTTCAAGAAGCGCTTCCTTATGTCGAAAGCTTTTGCAAGCAGCGCCTGCATCCACTCCCGTTCACTGTTCATCCAGTGAATGCGGTAGTGATCGAAAAAAGCCAGCTTTCCATACATAGGATCGTCTTTTTCAAGAACAAACCTTCCTTCCTCGGTGTTATCCAAGCCCAGATTCATGGGCTGTATTTCCATCACTTCCATTCCGTTGTTGATAAATGGAATGGCATTGGGTATAAAGCAGTTTAAAAGCACCAGTTGTTCCAGCTTCCTTTTATCCCCGTGGACCAGGGCAGCCCTCGGTGTATCCGGTGTTTCCAGGGCTGCAGTGATCGGGATTACAGACCTCATCAGAGTATCGGCTATGAGTTTTTTATTAAAACCCGGCTTTTCAAGTTCCTTATAAATCGCCCAGATAAACCCGCTGATGAAGTGGAACCCATCTTCTCTAGCCCCTTCAGACTTCTCGGGATGAAATTCCTCCGACCACAGGATAAAATTCCGATTGTTTGCCTTGGCCTTTGCGACGATTTCCTTGTTCAATCCAGGGGAGAGCGCGTGTCCCATATCGATTCTCGCACCGTCGATACCGTATTTTTCCTGGTAATAAGGAATTACACCCGAAATATAGTCCCTCAGCTCCTTATTTTCGCATTCTCCGCGGTAAAGGTTCAGGCATACCCCATCCTGCATTATATACGGAGGCTGGTCATCCTTAACATACTTCTTGGACTTTTCATGAACATCATAGTAAAATCGAAGGTACGTGACGTCGGTCCAAGGGGGCTGCCGATCGTTGATCACATCGGAAAAGCCGGGAGTTGTGGTTATCCCGAACTCAGCTTCGATACAGTCCAGTATGTTCTCCCCGGTTTGCCTGTGCTTTTGCACCACCCTCTCCCATTTCTCCGGGTCCATCTTCTTCGGAGAGTCTGTAAATTTTGCAAGGTATTCTTTTAAGCCTTTGGATTTGTAAAGGGCTGAAAGAGACTTATCATTTAAGGACATGGGCCTTTTTATCCTATCAACCTCCGGTGTTGCAAAAGTCTCATTATGTCTTACATCAATCCAGTAAAACCAGTCAGGATGTTCGACCATAAGGTCGTTGTCCCTCGAAACCGTCCTGAATACGAAGTCTACCATCACATGGATTCCGAGGATGTGGCAAGCCTCAACAAAGGCCTTAAACTCCATTTCCAAAACCGAGTCCGTATACTCGCCCAGAAGAGGGTCATGGAGGTTTTCATCCAGTTTATATACATTTTTGATGGCGTAGGGGCTGCCGATCTCACCCTTTTTGTACTTACTGCTGTATTTAAAAATCGGCAGAAGATAAATAATATCTACACCAAGGCTCTTCAAATACGGCAGATGACAAATAGCCTTCAAAAACGTTCCAGGACAGATTTCTCCCTTCTCCGCATGTTCCCAAGCCGTAAACATCCTCGGAAACATGCTGTAAATCGTGCTTTTGCTCAGATCAACACTGTTGCCGCGATTTCCACAGCCCAAAGGAGTCAGGGACTCACCGCCTGTTTGGGCGCTGGGCAGGATATGATTTTCTATACAGTCAATCATGAAATCGTATGGGTTTACATGGATCTCCCCTTTTCTTTCTTCATCAAGAGTATATGCACCATATCCTGTGAAATTCCACCCTTCCGGGATGAAGTACTTACCCTTAAAGCGGTGTCTTGCACCATTCATTTTATCCAATAGGATTCTTACATTTTCCATATACTCACCTGCTTACTTATTTTTACTTTATTTGCGCTGTTTGGACGGATGATGGCAAATCAAGCCGGAGTATAATTTTAACAATACTCCTGTGACTCCATCCCAGCTTGCTCCGGATGCATATTCCCCTGTCGCCGATGATCACCTCCTCCCATTCAAACAGTAGCCTTTCCGCCGGTCGTACGGATCAGGTCTTGGATGCCCCCTCGGTTAAGCCTTCGATAATATACCGTTGTAATAAAACAAACAAAATGGTAATGGGCAGGGCAACCAAAACAGCACCTGCTGCAAACATGGTAAATTCAGTATTCATCCGGCCTGTAACCATTTCATAAAGTCCAATGGCCAGGGTCTTCTTATCGGCAGACCGCAGCACAAGACGTGCAAGTATGAAATCCATCCAGGGTGTTATAAAATTCGATAAGGCAACAAACGTAAGAATGGGCACGGACAGCGGCACCATTACTCGTAAAAATACGGTCATATTGGATGCACCGTCAATTTTAGCCGCTTCCGGGAGTGAACGAGGTACCGAATCGAAATATCCTTTGACCAGCCAGGCGCCTCCGGGTATCGCACCGCCCGCATACACCAGAATCAATCCTAAGTGAGTATTCAGAAGATTGATCTGAAGCAGCAGCAGGTAAATTGCGATCATGGTCATAAATCCGGGAAAAGCCTGAAGTACAAGCATGGTCATAAGTCCAAAGCGTCGCCCTCTAAACCGGAACTGCGACAATGCATACGCAGTTATAATCACCAGAACGACAGCCAGCAGCATTGAAAAAAAGGCGATTTTTAATGTATTCATATACCATAATCCAAAATCCTTCTTTACAAAAAGCTCCGTATAATGATCGAGAGTCAGTTTCTTCGGTATCAGGGTTGAGGAATACAATGCCGTACCCGGGTTAAAGGAGGACAATATAATCCAAAGAATGGGATATACCGATGTTATCGTTCCCATAACCAACACAATATAAATCAGCATTCGCACCAGCTTGTCTTTTAATTCCGAAACACTCATTGTATCATATCCTCCTCCCGGAAAGACTTGGTATTCATAAAGTTAATAGCTGAAATAGCAGCGATCACTAAAAAGATCATGATAGAAACCACAGAGGCCATATGGAACTGATTCTGCTCAAGCGTTAGTTTGTAAAGCCACGACAGAAGGATGTCCGTATGCCCGGCAAAGCTATATGCGGCATTTGTAGGGTTTCCACTGGTTAGCAGGTAGATCAGTGTAAAGTTGTTGAAGTTGTATGCAAAACCCATAATAAGCAAAGGTACTGTTGCGAACAGAACCAGGGGCAGGGTGATTTTTCGGAACTGCTGCCCGGCACTGGCTCCTTCAATAGCTGCTGCTTCATAAAGATCCTTGGATATACTGGTGATAACCCCGGACATCAATGCCATATAATACGGAAACCCCAACCACAAATTTACCAGAATACAGGTAGCTTTAGCCCATGCCGGGTCTGAAAACCAAGGAGCAGGACCCATACCCAATGCCTGCAGGTATTTGTTTATGGGACCGAATTGCCCGTTAAACATATTACGCATGATCAGTACGGATATAAGGCCGGGTACAGCCCAGGGAAGTATAAAAACGGTACGCCAGAACTTCTTCAGGATGATGCCTTTTGCATTAATGAGCACAGCAAAAAACAATCCGATAAAAAATGTTGTAGTTGTTGCAAGCACCGCCCAGGTTACCGTCCACAAAGCGACGCCTAAAAATGTGCGGCTAAGGGAGGGCAGTTTGAACAAATTGATAAAATTCTCAAATCCCACCCAATCAACCAGCGCTCTGGGGGGCAGGTGATTCGGGCTTGAATAATTTGTAAATGCGATCATAATTCCGAAGATTAACGGCACTACCGTTAAAAAGAGAGTAAAAATACCGGCCGGTGTCAGTAAAAGATAAGGAAATCCTTTATCCAGTAAAACCCTCAGCGACTCCTTGATCTTATTGGGCTTTTTGCCCTGATCCCGCAGCCTCCCTACTTTGAAAGCATCTTTTACATTAATAATATAAAGCACTGCAAATATAAAAAGCACTACTATGGAAATTATACCAAAAACCATGAGGAAAACGGAATGGTCACCTTGAATGATTTTACCATTCTCCATTTTTTGCGGTGTAGTCCCCAGGGTAGCGAGTCCCCACAAAGCTTTTATCGTATTCGGCAGCATAAATAGAATGAAAAATATCTCCAACAGGGCAAAGGAAAGTCCTTTAAAATACTGCTTATTATATAATTGTCCCAACCCCATGACCAAGATAGAGAAGACTCCTGCTTTATTTGAATGGTTGCGCATACGCATTCACGCCTTTCTAAAGAATAGCCGCTTGTGATTTTGTCGTCAACTGCTTCGTTTTCTGCATCGTAACTTATTCCCTATGGAATCTTACTGCCGCAACTATAGGAGGATGTAAAAACCGCCTTGCTTCACACCCTCCTACAGACAGCGGCAAAATTTCCATTGTCCACATTTGTGCTGTCAATGCCTATTTACTTTGCGTAGCCAATGCATCCTTTATTGTCTTCACTGCATTGTCCAATATAGCCTTAGGGTCTCCACCCTTATTCCAGTTTTCCTCCAAAGCTGTACCCATTGGTGTCCATACAGAGCCCATTTCAGGAATGTTTGGCATTGCCTGGGCGTACTGCGCCTGCTCCAGGAAAGCAGCCGATATGGGATCGCCTTTTATGGATGAGTCATCCAGCAAGTCTTTACGCGGTGGTACCTGACCGATACTTTTAAACCTGCCGGAGAGTTTTTCCTTGGATGTAAGGAACTGCGCAAGCAATTTTGCAGCATTCGGATATTCCGTATAGGAGTTTACGTAAAATGCACGAATGCCGGAGAAGGATGTGGGATGCTTGCCGTTGGGCAATAGCGGGAGTGGAGCAACACCAAAGTTTACACCCGCGTCCTTGTGCCCTTTCACTGCCCAGGGACCATCCATGTTGAAGGCCAGTTTTCCTTCATTGAAAAGCGCCTTTTTGATATCATAGTTGATATCCGCCGTATTCAACGGCAGTATTTCCTTCAGTTTCTGATGGAATTTGAACCCTTCAACAGCGCCGGTATTACTTAATCCAATATCCGTTTTATCCGTACCGTTTTTACCGAATACATACCCGTCAAACCCACCCATGAAGGAATAGGCAAAGTAGAAGTTTCCAACTTCCATCATAAAACCGTATTTGCTTTTCTTAACGTCAGTGAACTGCTTGGAGAAAGAAATCAATTCATCAAAAGTCTTGGGAGGTTCCTTTACGAGATCTTTATTGTAGAATAATCCATACGTTTCGATTGCCACAGGATAGCCGTACCATTTATCCTTATAGGAAGTACCCTGTACAGCTGCGTCTAAAAAATCTGCTGCTTTTGATACGTCATTGGGGTAGATTAAGCCGGATGCAACCATTTCACCGACTTTATCATGGGGTGCACTGAAAACATCGGCACCCAGTTTTGCCGGACCGTCGGTTTTTAATTTGCCGGGAGCGTCCGTGTGCCCTACAGGCTCATATGTAACTCCAACACCATATTTGTCCGCGAATTCTTTGGTCACTTCTTTCAGCCAATCACCTTCCGGGCCCTCAGAGTCCCATATTTTAAGCTTTGCTCCAGCTTCCGGCTTTAGACCGGCATCTTCCTGTTTTGCCTGTTCGTTAGCCCCTCCTGTTTTTGTTTCCTCTTTGGAAGCCTTGTCAGTACCTTCACTACCGACAGTGCGCTGTCCACATCCTGTTGCACCCAGTAGCAATGATGCTGTTAGAACACCCGCCAGCATCGTCGACAAAAACTTTCTCCACCCTTTTGCCATTTCAAAATCCCCCTTACACTATTTTTTGCTATAATAAAAAGCTTTACTGGAGTAGAGCATTTTATTTCAATAATTTTGTGCATACGCTTGCACAAATATGCAAAAAAAATATTATCGGCTTGTTGACTTTCTTACGATCAGTGTCGCCGGTACAATCGCCCGATCAATGCTTTTATATTCACTGTTCATATTTTCCAATAGCAAATTAAATGCTTTTACTCCCAGTCCAAAAGCATTAACATCCACCGAGGTCAACGGTGGGGTGAAATAATCCGACAACGGCACATTGTTAAATCCGGCTACAGCGATATCCTCCGGCACCTTCAGCCCTTTTTCGGTCATGCATTTAATGGCTCCGAATGCCAGCAAATCATCACATGCAATAACTCCTGTCGGTACCGTCCCTTTATCCAGAAGCTTTTTCATCAGCTCATAGCCTCTATCATCCACAAACCTACCTTCTACAATCAGCTCATTAAGGACAGGTATATTATGCTCGGCTAAAGCCTTTTTATATCCTTCCAAACGGTCCAGCGTAACGATGAAGTCCGATGAAACACCAAGAAATGCAATCTTCTTGCGCCCCATCTTAATCAGATGCTTGGTTACTTCATATCCTATGGAAACATTATCATTGTCAACCCAGCACACTTCACGTTCATTTTCAGGCCTTCCGACCACAACAAAAGGAAATCCCATTTTTAAGAGTTCAGGAATTGCAGGGCCCTTTACTCTTGAAGATAGCAGTATAATCCCCTCAGCTATACCGCTTTTGGCAAACTCAGTGACTACCTGTTTTTCTTCTTTTGTGCTATTTACACTGGATATAAGTATTTTGTATTTGTTTTTATAAGCGGGTGACGCAATTCCCCTTAATATTTCAGGAAAAAAGGGATGCTGGAATGCTTTTTCGGTTGTACCTGTAACAACTACACCTATAATTTTTGTTGATTTGTTTGCCAGTGAACGTGCAATCATATTCGGATGGTAATTCATCTCTTCCATCAGTTTAAATATTTTTTCACGGGTCTCTTCACTGATTCTCGGATTATTGGCAATGGCCCTGGATACGGTAGATGGTGATACTTTTGCTGCTTTGGCGATATCATTAATTGTAACTCCCATTGTAACTCCCTTTCTCATTAGTGCAACCGCTTGCTCTATAACCATATATTAACATCACAATATGTTTAATGTCAATAGTATTTTATACTTAAGCACGCAAATATTTATGCATATTGTACAATACTAGCAGTTTTCCTTTCCATGGTTTCCAACTCGGGATTTGATTTCAGCGACAATGAATATAATAAGTGGCAGTATGATTTGGAAAGGCATTGCATAAAATTGATAAATCTTCTCCGCCCACTCAAACATTTCCATTGTACTTCTGTAAATAAAACCCGACAAATTCATCATCAGGAAACCAATGGGGGCAACAAGAGGTCTATAGCTGTCAAAGTTAAATATTTTTGCCACACCGTTACTGACTGCGTATAAACAAACACCTATTTTCACAATACCCGCCAATAAAAATACAACAGAAACAATAATCTCTATTCTTTGCAGAAAATTCCCGATATTAATAAGACTGACTGCAGATAAAGATGGAAAATATAATATTGAAGCTGTACCAATGCCTAGGACAAGGACATTCCTTATGGATGCACTCAACAAAATGAGACCCCCGATCAGCAAACCCGTTATATATACTTTATAGGTGCTGAATTTACTCTTTATTGAGCAAAAAACCATCATAAAAACCACTACTTCAGCAAATGGGAAGGAAAAAATCGAAAATGCACTTTTTAAAACAGGGGTGACCCCATCGTATAGAACCGGTCTGATGTTGTTAAATTCTGCTTCTGTTAATGACAATAAAATCAAACATATAATAGTAATCAAAAGAAAAGGAAGTACAAATCCTGCCCATCGCCCTAAGATTTCAATACCGGCTTTTATAATCCAGATACATACAACGCCCAAAAAGGCTGCAACAATCAACTGGGGAGTCTCAGGGAATGATACAATCTGTATAAACTCGGAAAAGTTTCTGATTACTAAGGCACCCAGGTGAAATGCGTACCAAACAAATAACAGCGAAATAATTTTCCCAAGTATTTTCCCGAACACCTCCTGCAATATATCAAACAAATCCTTCCCCGGAAATATAGAAAGAAGCCTTGCATAGATAAAAATTATAGGGATCGTCATTAATACTGCAAGCAAAATCGCAAGCCAAACATTCTGCTTCGCTTCACCGCCAGGGCTTAGCACGATTGCACTTCCTATGATAAACAAGACTACTATGGAAATACCTTGCTTGTTTGTGATGATTTCCTTATTCATATAGCCCCTTTCTACTTTATTCAGATAAACCGAATATTGCAGTAATTGCATTTTTTATAGGCACGGCCGGACTGGGGATTTTTACATCCAGTACTATCAACAAAAGTATTGTGTACGATATCAATAATAATGACGAATATGCCCAAAATGATTTCCATCTTTTGTTTTGATATAAGGGGATAAGGTCAATTATTATAAAGAATATATAAATGAACGAATATATGAAAATCAAAATCATACGCTAATCTCCTACTTTAATCGGCTTTGATGTAAGGCCGCTGCTCCTGATGTCTATATTCACATTTACATTTACATCCAAATCTCTAAATGTTTTATTCCAATCAGCGGCTATACTTTTCCATAAAGCTGGCATTTCACGCTGAACAGTATTTCCAAACCCGAAAATGTCCACACTGAAATCTTCCTTTACCTTATTGATTACACTTTCTATACCTGACTTTAAAGTCTTTTCGGCGTTTCTTTTTAAAATTTCTCGGCCTTTTTCATTGATAAGGTTATTGCTGACTTCCAATTCCTCGAGAGATACTTCCGTATCGACGTCTATGTTCATCGTCAATTTTCCATTTAAATAAACAGGCTTAACCTTTGTTTTATTTTTATATATCTCTAGCGTAATACCATCATGAAGGTCCGAAGAATTTATATTTACTGGAAGAGCCCCTCCTTTGATCTGGTTTTTTACAAACAGAAAATATTTTGTATCTTCTTCATTTAAAAAGTCAACTAGTTTATCTTTATCAAATATAGCAGTGCCTGCCAGCTCTGAAGTCGGTACCCCCTCGCTGATCACGATACCGGCAGCAGGTAAAGTTGCTGATATGCCTTCACCTGTCAAAGCATTAACAAAATTGCGTACATCAACTTGGGGTACTTTGGATAAAGACCGCCTTTCCGTGTTAATCATTTCTTCCATTTCAAAAGCTCGAATATCGGTTGTAATACTTTGCTGTGACAAAAGCTCCTTTGCAGTTTTTTCCTTTGAAATCAAAATATGAACCGTCAGTCTGCGATCGGCACCCCTTGTTATATAGTCAACAACCGGTAAAATCCCCTCCCTTGCGACATCCTGGCTTATTATAAAAATTTCTGCATGGCTCCAATATAACTTTCTGGAAGAAACTTTAATTGCATTTCTTGCTGCGTCAAAAAGTGTTTTGCCCTCCATCTCTACTCGCTTGGATTGTATTTTACTCTCCTTCCCTCCACCTCTTAAATCAATAATTTCTGCAGTCATCAGATATTGCTCTCCGTCACTGCTTTTATCAATGGCTACACCAGATACGATAGAAAGCTTATTAATCTCTCTATAGTTCCAGCATCCTGATAATGGTACTATGTTTCCTAAAACAAACAAAATAAGAAATATGGCTCTTATTTTTTTCATGGCTTATTACCCCGATTTATTTTATTTCTAACCCTATTGACTGCAATCAGTTTGGGACGGTACTTCAAATGCCACCACGGTGCTCTGATCACCGTATCCTTTACATCCTCTTCCGGGTTTAAAAACATAAGTTTATACATATAGGGTATTCCAAAGGTACGCAGTTCAAATAAATGAATCAACAATCCTGCAACACCGAATATATAACCGTATAAACCCAAAGTACCAGCAAGAAATAAAAAAATCACCCTTACAAGAATAACAGGGCCTTTCAGTCTTGTTATCATAAGACCTGTGATACCGGTAAAGGCAACAACAATAACCATGGGAGCACTGACAAATTTTGCATCAACTGCTGCCTGGCCGATAACCAAAACACCTACAATACTTAAGGCCTGTCCCATAAACATGGGCATGCGTAATCCTGTTTCACGAAGGATTTCAAACATCAGCAGCATGACAAATACTTCAACAATTGTAGGTAACGGTACTCCCTCCCTTGCTGCCGATATGTTTAAAATGAGCGGCGTAGGTATAATCTCCTGGTGATACGTTGTTATAGCCACATAAATGGCAGGGACACTGATGGTTAAGATGAATCCCAAAATTCTTATCATTCTTCCAATGGATGAAAAATAGAAATTAGTATAATAATCATCATTGGATTGAAAATATTCAATAAAAATGTGAGGTACAGTCAAAACGACGGGCGTACCGTCTACGATAATGGCAATGCGTCCTTCCAGCAATTTCGCAGCTATAATATCCGGCCTTTCAGTACTTCCTACTGTTTTAAAGGGCGTGTAGGGAGAGTCCCTGATTAATTCCTGTATATAACCCGAATCCATAACCCCGTCAATTTCAATTCTATCAAGCCTTTGATTCAGTTCATTCAATATCTTTTGATTTGCTATTCCTTTTATATAACAAACGCAGACTTTTGTGCCGGATTTCTCACCGATAACCCTCGATTTAATCTTTAAATCCGGGGTTCTGAGCTTTCTTTTTATTAATGACAGGTTTATAAGCAGTGATTCAGTAAACCCCTCTCTGGGTCCACGCAATACTCTTTCCGTCTCCGGTTCTTCGATGGACCTTGTCTCCCACCCCTTTGTGAGTATGATTAAAGCTTCCGAAAAACCCTCCAGTAAAAATATGGAATCCCCGTTATAAATCGAGTTGATTATTTTATTCATATCCGTTGTTTTCTCAATATTATGTGCTATCATGACCTGATCTTTGACACTATCAATCAAATTATTCTCACTCTTTAATAAGGAGTTTTGAACAAAGGGTTGAATAATATTTTCATTGATTATCTCTTTATCTACCATCCCCTCAAAAAACAGAATGCATCCCCTGATTTTGGGGTTTATCTGATTTCCGATAAACCGCTTAATCAGTGTGTCATCATCACTGATTATTTCATCAAACATTTTTATGTTTGACTCCAGCTTATGTGATAGTCTATAGTCATTTACTTTATTTATATTTACTTTATTTATGTTATCTAATTTTTTCTTATCCTTGCGCCAAAACATAAAAAACCACCTTACTTACAAAATACAGGGAACATATGCGTCTATTTTGTTAATGTTGGCCGCCGCACTCACGGTATCAGCATCACATGCACCCATATATCCTCCCATAAAAAATCTCCTCCCTGGTTTATATTTGCAATTATTACCAGAAAGGAGCATTCCCTATTCCTCATATATAACTTTTTTACAGCCTCTCTTCACAAACTGCCTGAACACCGGGACAAGAGAAGATTTAAGCATTGTCAGATAGAGCTTTTATAACAATTCAATATTATTTCTTTCCTTCAAATTTTTCATTGCATTCTTTGTATCTAATATGAAGGTTGAATTCGCTTGAATAAAAGCATAATCATAGCTCGTATGCATAGTAGTAATAACTACCAGATCTGCTCCGTTCAAGTTTTCTTTTGATAACTCCGTACTTTTATATTCCTTATCTTTATTCCTAAAGCAAGGTATATAAGGATCATTGTATTGTACAAACGCTCCTTCTTTCTCAAAATTTTCAATGACTTTAAGTGCAGGGCTTTCTCTATAATCATCTATATCCTGTTTATAAGCAACGCCAAGGATAAGAATTTTTGAACCGTTTAACGGCTTCTTAAACCTGTTTAAAATTCTGTATGCCCTTTCTACTACAAATTGAGGCATATAATGGTTAATTTCACCTGATATCTCTATCAACCTGGTATGGTAGTCATATTCCCGGGCCTTCCACATAAGGTAAAACGGGTCTAAAGGGATGCAGTGTCCTCCGACACCCGGCCCCGGATAAAAAGCCTGAAACCCGTAAGGTTTTGTCTTAGCGGCTTCTATAACTTCCCACACATTTATTCCCATCTTGTCACAAATAATTGCCATTTCGTTTACAAGAGCAATATTTATATTTCTATAGGTATTTTCCAGCAATTTTTCCATTTCCGCAACAGCAGGGCATGATACTTCAAAAACCTCACTTTCAAGCACATTCCGATATAGTGCTGCAGCTACCTCTGTACTATCCTTCCCAATCCCACCCACAACTTTAGGTGTGTTTTTTGTTTTATATATCAAATTTCCCGGGTCAACTCTTTCAGGTGAAAAGGCCAGAAAAAAGTCCTGTCCACAGGTAAGTCCGGACTTTTTTTCAAAAATAGGCTTTAAAAGCTCCTCGGTTGTCCCAGGGTACGTCGTACTTTCAAGTACAACAAGCATTCCCTTATGAAGATATGCTGCAATATTTTCAGCCGAAGTCCTTACAAAACTGATGTCCGGCTGTTTATAAATATCCAGGGGAGTTGGTACACATATGGCCACGCAGTCTGCGTCTTTTATAAAACTGAAATCGGAAGTAGCTTTTAACTTTCCGGTCTTTACTACTTCATTCAGATCGCTATCGATTATATCCCCTATATAATTCTTCCCATCATTTACCATATTGACTTTTTTATCCTGAATATCAAAACCTATGACGTTATACCCTGCTTTGGCTTTTTCAACAGCAATGGGTAATCCGACATAGCCAAGACCTACCACACCGATGATTGCGGTTTTATTTTTAATTTTTTCGAGAAGTTCTTCTTTCATTTTCTCCCCTCCTTTTCTATAAAATTCTTACTACAGGTCAAGTGGAAGCTGTATGGTTCTTCCTTCACGAGAGGACTTATAAATGCCCATTATCAGCTCTAATGATTTTTTTCCTTCTCGGCCGTCCGTATTAGGTTCAGCCTTTCCCTTGAGCACTTCCAACACATTTTCATAATACCCCGTATGCCCAAAGCCATAGATATTTGGAGGATCATAATTGGATGAAGCTACTAGCTTATCATCTTCATCCTGTTCTTCAAATTCCCACTTTTCTATCCTGTTTATTGCCACTCCCCCAACCTTTACAGTCCCCTTTTCTCCTATAACAGTAATACTGCCCTCAAGGTTTCGTGGATAAGTAAGCATCGTAACATTTATGTTCCCGATGGCTCCATTTCTGAACTTAATCACAGCCGAGCCGGTATCCTCAGTTTCTATTTTCCTGGCAAGTGTTCCCGTAATTGCTGTTACACTCTCAACAGGTCCACCCAGCCATTCCATGGTGTCAATATAATGGCTTGCCTGGTTACTGAAAGCCCCCCCGTCAAATTCCCATGTGCCCCGCCATTTAGCTTCTTCATAATAACTTTGTGGGCGTGTCCATAGTACATTGGACAAAATCATATAGATTTTCCCAAAACGGCCTTTGTCTACTGCTCTTTTTAATAATTGCACAGTACTATTCAGCCTGTTTTGCTTGACTACAAAAAGTTTCACTCTTGCTTCATCGCATACTTTTATTAAATCGTCAGCTAGTTTTAGATTAGTAGCCATAGGTTTTTCCGATAAAACGTGTATATGCTTTTTGGCAGCTTTTGTTCCATGAACCGGATGCAAGCCACTAGGCGTACATATGGACAGAACATCAATTTCTTCGTTATCAAGCATTTCATCTACATCGACATATACTCTGGGTTTTACTATTTCTTGTTTTATGCCTTTACTTGTCAAATTTTCTACGTATTCGGAGGCTTTAGCATCTGCTCTTTCTTCTATGATGTCACACACGCAGAGTAATTCAGCCTCCTGGTATAAGTTTGCTATCGCTTCTATATGTTTGTACGATATTCTCCCGCATCCAACCAAAGCGAATCTTACTTTCTGATCCACTGTTTTAACTCCCCTTTTACAAAATTTTATGTTAGATTGATAGGTTATTATAAAAACCCGCACCCACCACCGTTCGTTGCCAAAATGGAAACCACTAAGTTTACAGTATCCGATCTATACAGATATCCAACTTTAAACCTTACAATTTCCAGTGGCAAAAATGTCCGGGTTTTGGGGCAGTTTTGCCACTGGATAAATTCAAGTATAAAGTTGGATATCTATAGATAGGTGATGCTTTATATTATGAAGGCTCTAAAAAACAGGTTACAAATCAAGAAAATTCAAAGTACTGTAACATAATCTATCGATAATCCATAACTTATAAATAAATAAGTATAATTTTTTGCATTGGGTACTTGAAATAAACTTGAATACAAAAAAGAGAGCATGGAGGAGAGTAGTTTGTGTATACCACTGGTCACTGTCGGGATCATTAATTATAATTGCATACGATTTTTAAGAAATTGTATTAATTCATATCTTAATCAGTCCTACAGGAATATAGAGATTATTATTGTCGATGACTGCTCAACAGATGGTTCTGTTGAAGTATTGAAGGAATTGGAAGAAAACAACGAAAATATAAGATGCATTTATCATGAGAAAAATAGCGGTGGTCCCTCACAAGCTATTCAAGAAATGATTAAGGAAGCAAAGGGTAAGTATTTTCAATGGATTGCATCGGATGACTATGTTGAAATGAATGCCCTTCAAAAATTTGTAGATTATTTGGAAAAAACGAATAATGATTATGCTTATTGTAATTTCAAGATTGTCAATGAAAACAATACCGTCACAACACAGTGGAATTATACCCTTCCTACACTGAATGAAATGGTCTACAAAATATTCACACACTGCTCGGGGGTTATTCCTATGAATGGTTTGTATAGAGTAGACTTTTTCCACAAAAACTATCTTACCTGGAGCGTCTATCGAAACAATGACCATTCCAGCGACACGATTAACTCGCTCGACTTTATCAGGAATGGCATGAAATACGGCTTGATAAATGAAAGCTTGATTTACTATAGAGTGCATCAAAACAACTGTTCTCATAAAGTGGAGGAAAGAATCAAGACATCTTTTACGGTTTATGACTATATTATCAAGCATTTTAATGAGGCAATATATTTACCGGATATAGAATGGAACAGGTCTGATAACAGAAAACAGCTAAAGAATTATGTAATTGCTTCATTTTTTTATAGGGTAATGATGAGTTACCTGCGATTGGAAGGTATACCCAACCATATAAAATCTACCATTACTAGAGAAAGGGTAAAGGAATGTATAGGTATTTTTATTGAAGAAGGTTTGCGGTATATTCAGGAAGGGTTGGCACAAGGGGATACTTTACGAAATGAATTGATTGAATTGGAAAAAAAGTATAAAAATATCTTTTGAACTGTAAAGGAATAATCAGGTATGTTGGAACAAGTTTATGATATGATTTCAGAAGGAAAAGAGAATATCTACACTGACTGCATTTCCTCCTTCCAAGGAAGGAATATAGTATTATACGGTGCCGGAGGCATAGGATATGCTACAAGTAACATTTTAAAAGATAAAGGATGTAAAATATGCTATTTTGTTGATGATGACAGCGCTAAACAGGGGACCTATATTAATGGGATAAAAGTTGTATCTCTCGAAGATATCAACTGTGATGCAGGGTTTATTATTCTTATATGTATACCAAACCCTATGGATATTTATTATAAGCTTATAAGTCTAGGTTATAAGGATGTTCAGTATTTTCCTGTAATGATGAGTGAGAAGAATTATTACAATGTATCATTGATTCAAGAAAACCGGGATAAAATTGACAACGCATATAGCCTATTCGCCGATGACTTTTCCAGATTAGTATTTAGCAATATTTTAAAACATAGGATTACTATGGATTTTTCATACTTTAATACCATTATAAGTCAAAAACAGTATTTTCCTTCCGATATATTCACCTTTAGCGATAAGGAATGCTTTGTTGATGGAGGCGTCTATAATGGAGAGACTATCGTTGATTTTGTTAACGCAACTCATAATAACTTCCAGTATATTTATGGCTTCGAACCTGACAAGCAAAACTTTAATAAGCTAACGGAAAGTATCGGGCACATTGATTGCCAGCGTCTAAAGCTATTTAATGCAGGTCTATACTCGAAAACGGGAGAAATTGGATTTAACAGTCAAGGTAACAGCGGTTCATTTATTTCTGAGACTGGGAAAGATAAGATTTCACTGGTCAAACTGGATGAAGTTGTAGAGGAACATAAACCAACCTATATAAAACTGGACATTGAAGGTGCTGAAGAAGAAGCCCTCTATGGAATGAAAAACACCATTATAGCATACCATCCTAAACTCGCTATATCGATTTATCATAAGGCTGCTGATTTATGGGAATTACCTCTAATGATCCATAACCTGGCCTCTTCTTATAAGATTTATATAAGACATTATTCGAATGGTTTGCATGAAACAGTTTGCTACGCAATATAGGAGTCCCTATGCTTTAACCATAACGTTGGAAAAAGAATGGAAATCATGCTTTTAAGTAACTTTTTCAGCTTTAACCCTCACCCTCCAACTCCCTCTCCCAAAA
>ENA-OFCE01000239-OFCE01000239.1-metagenomes-genome-assembly--contig:-NODE-239-length-38262-cov-7.082079_pt1 | contig 38262 bp, 36 predicted proteins | sample MGYA00153388_OFCE01 | MGnify analysis MGYA00153388 | reverse complement strand
AGACTTGAATTTATCCAGAGGCAAAACTGCCCCAAAACCCGGGCATTTTTACCTCAGGAAATTATAAGGTTTAAAGTTGGATATCTGTACAAATCGGTCACTGTAAAAGTGATTTTATCCAGCGAGGCAAATCGGCTTGTCCTTGCCTCGTTGCCTGGCTGGAAATCACTAGTTTCCAGTGACCGATCTATACCTGTTGGCATCTTACAAAATCTTATTTCTATTTGCTCCTTACCTTAACCACTTCTTTATACAGCCTCTTCCTCCCCGGGCTTTCCCTCCAGGATGCTGTCATACCCGAAGCACACCGGAGCTCCATTTTCAGGATCTCTCATCACTCTCGCATCGATGTTGAAAACGCTTTTTAACACATCCTTCGTAATGACCTGTACAGGACTGCCGGCTGCCATGATCTTTCCATTTTTCATGGCTACGATTTCATGAGAAAAACGCGCCGCATGATTAATGTCATGCAGGACCATCACCACTGTGCAGCCCCGCTCTTTATTCAGCCGTTCCACAATCTTAAGCACTTCCAGCTGGTGTGCCATGTCAAGATAGGTCGTCGGTTCATCCAGCAGCAGGATTTTTGTTTCCTGTGCCAAAGCCATTCCCAGCCATACCTTTTGCCGCTGTCCCCCGGACAGACTTCCGATTTCCCGATGGCGAAAAGCAGTAATATTCGTAGTTTCCATAGCCCATTCAATGGCCGCCTTATCTCCGGGTGAGGTCTGATTCATCTTCTTCCGGTGGGGAAACCGTCCGTAGGAGACCAGTTCCTCCACCTTCAATTCAGAAGGTGCAATGGGGTTCTGGGGAAGCAAGGCAAGACTTTGGGCAATCTTCCGGGTTTGAATCTGCCGCAGATCCTTTTCATACAAATATACAGTTCCATTCTTCTGCTTGAGAATCCGCCCCATGGTTTTCAGCAATGTAGATTTCCCACATCCGTTAGGACCTATAATGGTAGTTATTTTTCCCTCTTTAACTGTAAAATCGAGATTTTGAAATACACTGAACTTTTCATAACAGGCTTCCAGATTTTCCACTCTAAGTATGCTCATTTTCAGTATATCCTCCTACGCTTTGGCCTTAAATAATAAAATTATAAAGTAGGGCACCCCTACCAGTGAAATAATAATTCCCACAGGAATTTCCGCCGGAGCAAAAGCAGTTTTTGCAATAAAGTCGGAAAGCGTCACCAGCAGCATCCCCACCAGCCCCGCTACCGGAATCACGCGGCGGTGGTGAATCCCCACCAGCCGTTTTGCAATGTGGGGAACAATAAGACCTACAAATCCAATACTTCCTGCCACCGAAACACAGGCACTTACCAGACCGATGCTGCTTAAAAGCAGGATCGTCTTTTCCTTTTCCGTAGCCACGCCCAATCCCTTTGCCGTGCTTTCCTCCAACTGAAACAGATCCAGCACATAGGATTTTCTGAAAATCACAGGGATCAGGAAAATAAACCAGGGCAGCATGGAAACAATGTGTTTCCAATTGGCGTTCCATATGCTTCCCGAAATCCATACCGTAGCCATTTCAAAATCCGTTGCCTTCATTTTTAAGCTCAGATAAAGAGAAACAGCTCCGAGGCCGGACCCCACTGCAATACCCGTCAGCAGCAGCCGCTGTGAGTCCAGTTTACCGTTTTTCCATGAAAAAAGGTAAATAAGAAGAGCCGCACCACCGCCTCCCACCAATCCAAAAAACGGCATGGTGAACACGGACTGCCAGTGGGTTCCGGTCATTTTCCCCTGATAGAAAAACATAAAAATTACAATGGCAACACCCGCACCTGCATTAATACCTAAAATTCCGGGATCCGACAGACCATTCCGGGTAATCCCCTGAATTACAGCACCTGCAATTCCAAGACCCAGGCCGACCAGTGCCGCCGTTACGATTCTAGGCAACCGGAAATCAAACATGACCAGGTCATGGGCCCGGGTAGGCTGAATTCTGAAAAGAGTGCGGATTACATCCTTGACCGTCAGGTCAAAGACACCATTGGTCAAACTGCAATACACAGCCACCAGAAGAAGAGCCGCTCCTGCAAGAAGAACTGCCGCGTAACGCACCTTTGAATCCCTATGCATGTTTATCCCCTCCTTTTTTTCTTGTGAGGTATAAAAAGAAAGGAACACCGATAAGGGATGTAACAACTCCAACCGGCGTTTCAAAGGGATAATTGATGAAACGGCTCAGCACATCACAAAGCGCCAGAAAAACACCTCCCAGCAAACCTGCACAGGGGATGTTCCATTTGTAGTCAACTCCGACCAGGAACCGGGTGATGTGAGGAATGATCAATCCCACAAAGCCAATCTTTCCGGCCAAAGCAACAGAAATGCCCGTTAAGACAATAACAGCAACAGTGGCAACAGCCTTTACCAGCAGGGTCCTCTGGCCCAAACTGACTGCAATCTCCTCTCCCAGAGAGAGAATCGTAATGGATTTTGAAATCAAAAGAGCCGTTATGATTCCAATAACGGCGAAGGGTACTGCCAACCGCAGGGAATCCAGGTTCATTTGATGCAAACGCGCATTATACCAAAAGCTTATATTCTGCGAAGTTTGAAAATATGTAGATAATACGGCTGAGATACTGCTCAGGAATGTTCCTGTAATGGTTCCCAGAATCGCCAACCGGACTGGAGACAGCCCATTGGGCAGAAGGGACGCCATGCCGAATACAAGAGCTGCACCCAAAGCAGATCCGATAAAGGAATAAATCATAATGCTCAAATCAGAAGCAGTCGGCATAAAAACCATGCAGAGAGTAACCGCAAAGGCTGACCCATCGGAAACGCCCATAATACCAGGGGATGCAAGATAATTCCTTGTCATCCCCTGCATCAAAGCTCCCGATACAGCCAGGGCGGCTCCAATCAGCAATGCCCCGGCCACTCTGGGCAAGCGTGAATGAATCACAATCTGATGGTCAACATTTCCCGGATCAAAGTGAAAGACGGCCTGTTGAACTGTTTGAAAGTCAATCTGCTTTGCCCCGTAGAGAATGGATAGTAGTATTGTAAACAGAACTGCAACCGGCGCGACGGATACGATAACAATCGGTAAAGAGAACCTCATTCGCATGTCATTCTACTCGCTTTATTTGTTTATTTCGGCAGCTTTTCCATAACTGCTTTCAGGAAATTTATCTTACTCCACGCCGTTCCGCCTTGTGCTAAAGGATCCACTGCGTTTATAAACACATTCCCGTTCTTCACTGCATTCAGGCTTTTCCATATGGGCTTGTTTTTCAATTCCTCCAAAGCCTGTGGCTGTGCCTGGTTCTCACTCTCAGCGAACTGGAGGAAGATATAATCCGGATTAATTTCACTAAATTTCTCCAAAGAGATGGTTTCCTGGGCCTTTGCTGCTTTGATCTCGTTGGGTACAGACAGTCCCAGATCGGAATAGAGTACAGGATTAAAATAAACGTCTGCCGGATAAATGCTGATGTTGCCGGCTCGAATCCGCACAACGACCACCTTTTTATCTGCCAGCGTTTTACTGAATTGACTTTTCGCGGTTTGCAAATCTTCCTTATATTTCTTTAAGGCCTCTTCTGCCTGCTGCTGTTTCCCCGTCAGTTCTCCCAACAGCTTCAAATTGGCTTCCCAGTTGGTAGCGATATGGGATACGGGAAAAGTCACCGAAATCTTCTGTAATTGTTCTGCTGTTTCCGTTGGAAACTTAGATGTACCCAGAATCACATCCGGGGTAAGTTTTAAAATCGCTTCAAGATTTGGCTGTGTCTTCTCTCCGATGCTGACGGAATTTTTTGTGATATCCTTAAACATGGCAGGGAAAGTCCCTCCCACCGTTATGGCACCTACAGGCTCAACACCAAGTACCAGGGCATCTTCCATGGCTTCCAGCGCACCGGTAATGACGATTCTATTTACTTTTCCAGGTACCGTATATTCCTTTCCCAGATACTGAATGGTTCTTTCTTTTGCAGGAGTTTCCCCTTTGTTGTGCTCACTGCCGTGTCGTTACTTGCAGGCTTTGTTTCTTCCTTATCAGTCCCGCTGCAGGCTGCCAGGTTTAACATCATTAAAACTGCCAAGCTAAGGCCCAGTATGTTTTTCCTCATTTCTTCAAAAAATCCCCTCTCAAAAAATAAAATAAAATTATGTTATGTAGTACGTTGCTTTTCAAACAATCCTTATGCTATTTTTCCGGGTATTTCCGGAGAAAGAATTGAATGAATAACACTGATTCTTGCCCTGTCGAAGCCTTGAAACAGCGCCCTTGCTCCTTCCGGGTCACTGTATACCTTCCAATAACTGCAAAGCAGGCATTTTTCACCCTTATGCCGGATAAACCCGCATACATCTGCCAGGGGAATGCCCAGAAAAACACCGATTTCATGCGGACACATGGATTCAAACCGCAATTTCAGCAATTGCAGTGCCTGCTCCAGTGTTTCGCAATTCTCATAGCCCATTTCCTTTAAAAACTGCATATTTTCTTTGGAAAAAATCAATTTTTCCAGCATTTCGGCATTATAAAACAAGACCAATTGCTGGTTTTGCGTTTTTTTGATTTCAAAAAAGCAAATTTCCAAAGAGGAGCAAATATCGTGTTTATATTTTTCCCATAAGTGGTACAAATTTTTGCCCTTGGTAGAAAAAGAGATCAGTGACGAGGGTTTCAGTCCTTTCAGCGTCGGAGCCACCCCATAGGCAATGGTGGAAAAAAGATGCTCCTTCCCTTCCAGCTTGCCCAGCTTTGAGAAAAAAGTCTGCAGCAGTGTCTTATCCAATATTTACACCTCCCGGAACATCCTTTTCTTATACGGATGCAAGCTTTGCCCCTAACTCTCTGCATAAGGCAAGCCCTTCTTCATCCGGAGTGTTTTGAACCGTAAGCCCTTCCGCCAAAAGGCGAGCACCCATTTTTTCCATACGTTCCATCCAATCCTGCATCCACTGTCCATCGCCCCAGTCAAAAGAGCCGAACAGTACAACAGGTTTTCCGGACAGGCCTTCACTTTCCAGTGATTCCACAAAAGGTTCCATTTCTGTTTCTTCCAGCACTTCGCATCCCATGGATGGGCATCCTAAAGCAACGGCATCCGCTGCCAGCACATCCTCTTTGGAAGCTTCCGCCACCGTCAGGATACGAACATTAACCCCTTCCTGCCTTGCTCCTTCTGCAACCGCCGCAGCCATTTTCTGGGTATTCCCCGTTCCGCTCCAATAAATAATTGATAGATTCTTCATATGATCCATCCTCCTGTTTTTATATTTTTATGTATTTATGCACTCACATGGCGCTGATCTTTTCCAAACTGAAGCAGTATACCGTTCAGCGAAGCTCCGCTGCTGTTATGGCACCGCATCACCGGTATGTTTTTTCTTTTCGCTTCCTTTACAGCCGTGTAAACCATTTTATGGGATGCAGTTCCCGTGAACAGAACAATTCCATCCGGATTTCCAATCATTTTATCAAACCGGGCAGGCATTTGCGTGTATACTTTCACCTGATATCCATGTTTGGCACAAATTCCTTTATACTCATCGTGCATCCTGTCATGGCCTCCTACCAGTACAATACTCATATAAGCCCTCCTTTCGATGATATTGATACTCATTATCAATACGTATTTAAAAAAATATGCTCTATATTTATGCTTTGCGATTTGTTCGTTTGCGTAAGATAATGTTGTTGATATTGATAATCATTATCAATTACTAATTTCATTTTCCATTTTACCAATAAAAAATGGCTTCGTCAATAAAAAATCTAAAAACTTTTATTCGTATTTTTGCAATAGACACGGAAACCTTCTTCAAGTCCAAGAACAGATGCAGCGCAGCCGTTTTGTCTACACTTTTCCTCTCCGTATTTCCCTCCCATTAAAAAAAGGCTTTCAAAATTGAGGGTCTTTTGCGTATTATCAAGAAATTTTTCATTAAACTCAAAGGAAATGAGTTTGAGAGGCCGTGGTAGGCCTTTTATAACCGGAAGCTCAAGCCCTCCACATCGATTTTACAAAAATCAGGAATACCGAAACGTTCTACCAACAGCCCCAGCGTGGTTACTTCAACTTCAATGGAATCATACCGTTATGGCTCTACAGCGTAAATTATTATTACACCACCAGTATATGAGGAAGACACATATTATGTTAACCACATCCTCATAAAGCAGCATCACCATTAATATCGAAAATATACTTCACACCGTACAGGGAACCTCTGCTCCCGATACTTTCACTGCAAATTCCACAAGCGCTAAACGCAGGATTTTGTACTATGATCCATATAATTTACATAATCGTTCCCCCATTTGCACATCATCTCCAGTACCGGTATTAAGCTCTTTCCAAAATCAGAAAGGGAATATTCTACTTTCGGGGGCACCTCTGCATATACCTTTCTTAGGATAAGTCCATCTTCTTCCAAGTCTCTTAACTGTTGGGTCAGCATTTTCTGCGTTGCTTGAGGAACCATTTTCCTCAGTTCACTAAAGCGCAATGTTTTTGTAGCCAAATGCCATAAAATCAACGCCTTCCATTTTCCACCGATCAAGTCCAGTGTTACTTCCATCGTACACTTGTACTCGTTATTTTTACACTTTATCATAGAGACAACTCCTTTATCGTAATCGTATCAACTACCGCACTTCCCCATTAGTATCCATTTGGATACTATCATACTTTTAAGTGCGTACTTGCAAAATAGTATCCTATTATATATTATAATAACATAAGAAAAAAACAAATACCAGCATATAAGATATGACTTTTTATAAAAGGCAGGTGAAGAAGATGATCACTAAGAACATGTCAATTACCGATGTGGTGGAAAATCATCCTGAAGTTATTGAAGTTTTCCAAAATCATGGAATGCATTGCTTTGGCTGCATGGCTGCAAGGTTTGAGAATATCGAGCAGGGCGCAATGGCGCATGGCATTGATGTTGATGCACTGATGGAAGATTTAAATAAAGCTGTAAAAATGTAAATAAAAATACCCCTGTAAACTGTGCGTTTACAGGGGTATTTTTTTGACCTATCCCTCTACCTCCCAAAGGTATTAATATACTTTCTTCCATTCTGCGATATTCTTTGCGTCAAATTTGAAAGGATCTCCCAGCATGATCTGGGTTCCTTCGCCATCCTTAACGACTTCCTTATCGCCCAGTCTTCCTGCTTTGAATTTGTCGCCTACCTTCCCGGTAATCGTTCCTTTTATCAGGGCATCGGCAGTATATCCCGACAGGAATCCGACGTCAATAGGGTTCCAAAGGTACATCCACTGGCAAACACCACTTTCTATGTATTCCGCCATTTCACTGGGCAGACCGAGGCCGGTCAACTGCACTTTTCCTTTAAGCCCCTTATCCGTGAGAACTTTTCCTGCTGCAGCGATACCCACAGTGGTAGGTGCAATAATCCCTTTGAGGTTCGGATAGGACTTCAGCAAAGCTTCCGTTTCAGAAACGCTTTTGTCCCTGAGGTCGTCTCCATAGGCAACTTTCACCAGCTTAATATCTTTGTATTTGGGATCTTCCAGTTCCTTCTTCATCCACTCAATCCAGGCATTCTGGTTGGTTGCCTGGGAAGTGGCACTGAGAACGGCGATCTCTCCTTTTCCACCGATCATTTCCGATATGGCTTGAATCTGCACGCGTCCGATTCTCTCGGGGTCTGCCTGGTTTACGTGTGTCATACGGCTCTTGGCATTAACCGCCGAATCCAGCGAAAGAACCTTTATTCCTTTATCCATGGCCTTTTTTAGCGCAGGCTGGAGTGCATCCGGATCATTCCCTGAGATAGCGATGCAATCCACTTTCTGGGAAACCAGTTCTTCAATCATCTGAATCTGCGCTTCCGCTGTCGGCTTATCCGGTGCCTTTAGTATAGCTTCTCCTCCGACCTCTTCCACTGCCTTCTTAAAACCCTCCATCATCTTTTCGCCATAAGGATTTCCGGTATTTTTAAAGATAATGGCAAATTTCTTTTTACCATCTGCAGCGTTTGAGGAACTCTTGGATGCAGTGCCTCCGCATCCTGCCATAGTGGACAGAATCAGTGCCAGGGAAACAATTGTAGATACTACTCTTTTCATTCCTTCCATCTCCTTTTAATAAATTGAAATTCTATACAAAACCAATCGTGTAGATGCTTAACTTTGTTCTGATTTACCCAAAGGGCAGCCGCCCCAAAACCGGGAATATTCCCCTTTGGCAATTACAAACTTCAACGCGCCGCATCCATAGACTGTTGTATGCGCAGGAGAAACCAGACAGGGGGTGTTTCCCCCGCCTTTGGGTCCGATTTAAATGCTTGTTGAAATAGGTTTTTTATTGTTTGAGATTTAATTTTCCCAGATTGAATCCCTTTATTTTATTGAATCTAAGCTTTGGAATCATAACCGCAAAAATCAGCAGTAATCCGACAATGATAAGAAGAAGCTGCGCCGGCACATTGACAAGACCCAGCCCATAGCGCAGCAAGCCAATGAGAAAGATCGCCAGTACGGCACCGACCATTCTTCCCTTTCCTCCTGCCGTACTGATACCTCCCAGCACGACCATGGCTATAACGTCCAATTCATAGCCATCCGCTACGTTAGGCCTTGTGCTTCCCATCTTCGAGGTGAGGAATAAAGCGGTTACAGCAGACATAAGACCTGCCAGTGTAAAAATGACCACTTTGATTTTATCTACCTGGACACCCGAAAATCTGCTGGCCGTGATATTGTTTCCCATGGCATACACATACCTGCCGAAAGTTGTTTTATGCAGCACCAATCCGAAAATTACGGCGCAAAGTGCAAAAGCAATCAATATGAAGGGAATCGGCCCTACGTACCCCCATCCCAGGAAAGTGTACCACTCCGGAAATTTTCCGGCTGCCTGATCTTTGAGTATGATGTAGGCAATTCCCCGGTAAATGATCATGGTGGAGAGGGTAACAATAACCGCCGATAATTCCTTGAATTTTACGATTAGCAGCCCATTGATCAAACCGCAGAGGGTTCCTATTATAAGGCAGAGAATCATGGCGGCTCCCATGGGCAGTCCGGCATTATAGGCAACCGCCATAATAACTGCCGATAAGGCAACGGTGGATGAAACGGAAATATCGATATCTCCCAGAATGATAATCAGCACCATGGGCAGTACGATAAACGACTTATCTAGGAAAGTCATGGTCGCATCCAGTAATTTTCCGGGGTTCAGATAATAGGGGGACAGCGAAGCATTCACAATATTTATGATAAGAATCAGTATTACAAGCATCCACTCCCATTGGAAGAAAAAGCTTTTCAGCGTAAATCTGTTTTTGGCAATAATATTTCTCTGTTCCATGGCTTATATTTTCCTCCTCATGAGATGATTTCGGTCAACACCTCTTTTTACCAGTGCGTTGAAGAGTACTGCAATGAGAATAATGAGTCCCTGGATCGCCGACTGCCAGAAGGGCGATACATTAATTAACGGCAGTGCATTGTTCAGGATTCCCAGGAGCAGCGACCCCAGAATAATTCCCGATATTTTTCCCGACCCTCCGGCGATATTGACTCCTCCAAGAACACAGGCAGCGATGACATTCATTTCATAACCCATGGCAGTATCCCCCTGGGCAGAAGCAAACTTCGACACCCATAAAACCCCCGCAAGCCCTGCCAGGGCCCCCATGACGGTATATACCAGCCATAGAATCCTGGCATTGTTTATACCGCTGATTTTTGCGGATTCGGGATTGCTGCCTACGGCATAAATCTGTCTCCCTGTTCGTGTGTGATTGATAAAATAGTAAAAAATAATGTAGATAATAATGGCAATAAAAATCAATGTATTGATTCCCAGAATGGAACTAGTGGCGATCCCCTTGAAGCTGGGCGGCATCTGGTGGGCACTGACCCATTTTCCATTGCTCACCGTAAAGGTCAAGCCTCTAAAAACATTCATCATGCCAAGAGTCGCTATAATGGGTAGGATTCCTCCTTTCGAAACAAGACTTCCAACTACCGCACCACAGGCGATTCCTACCAGGGTTCCAAGCAATATCGCCAATACCGGATGCAAATCCGGGTTTGCTCCCACCGCCAGAGCCGCTATCATACCGGACAACGCCAGGGTTGCACCGATGGAGAGGTCAATTCCCCTTGTGACAATAACCAGCATCATACCCACGGTGAGAATACTGAGAATAGCCGTATTCTTCACCATATCATTTATATTTTCCAGCGTCAGAAAGCTGGGATTCCGTATTTGCACCAAAACAGAAAGCAGAATAATGAACCCCAGCAAGCCCACCTCTCTGAATTTTGAAATATTAACAATTTCCATTTTCTTTTTTACAGCAATTTCAGCCATATGTATTCCCCTTCTCCTTCCGACTTAATGGTAGGATACTTCAGACCTGAATTCCTCCAGCGGGCAAACCGCCCCAAAACCCGGGTATTTTCCTCACCGGTTATTATAAGGTTTAAAGCATCCTACCTGTATACTGCAGCTTCCTGCACCTTCCCGGCAGTTTTACTTGCCATGGCGGCCTCAAGGATGGTTTCCTGCGTTGCGTCCTTGCGGTCAAGGACGGCAGTAACCCTTCCTTCCCGCATCACAACGATCCGGTCACTCATTCCAAGAACCTCCGGCATTTCGGAGGAAACCATGATAATGCCGTACCCCTGGCAGGCCAAATCACTCATAATCTCGTGAATGGCGGATTTTGCCCCCACGTCCACGCCTTTGGTAGGTTCGTCCAGAATAATAATCTTCAGATCCGCCGAAAGCAGTTTCGCTACAATGACTTTCTGCTGATTGCCCCCGGATAAAGAACTGGCAAGATCGAATATACTGTTTGCCTTTACCCCGACTTTCTCCGATAAAGCCTTTGCCACATCCGCCTCCCTACTGTCATTCAGCCAGCCTCTGGGGGAAAACTTTTTCATCGTCGACAAAGTAATGTTCCTGCCGATGCCCCACTGGAGTACCAGGCCTTGTTTTTGCCGATCCTCCGGCAAATAGCCGATTCCCAGGTTCATAGCCTCCTGCGGGCTGTTAATTCGTACTTCCTTTTCTTCCAGATAAATTTTCCCGCTGTCATAGGGCATGATCCCGAAAATAGCCTGACACACCTCACTTCTCCCAGCCCCCACAAGGCCGGTCAATCCAAGAATTTCACCTTTTCGAAGTGTAAAGGATACGTCGGCAAAAGCCCCTGTTTGTCCAAGTCCTTCGATCCGCAAAAGCTCTTCTCCGATCTTGGAGGGCTTTTTAGGAAACAATTGGGTTATTTCCCGTCCTACCATGGCCACGATAAGCTCTTCATTTGAAATCTCCCGAACACCCCAGGTTCCGATGTATTTTGCATCTCTAAACACCGTTACCTTGCTCGCCAATCGGTACATGTCCTCAAAACGGTGAGAAATAAAAATAATGGAAGTTCCGTTATCCCTTAACTTTTCCGTAATTTTATATAACTCTTCACTTTCTCTCTTTGTAAGTGCAGCCGTAGGTTCATCCATGATAATGATCTTTGCATGGGTTGATAGCGCTTTGGCAATTTCTACAATTTGCTGTTGGGCAATACTGAGTGTCCCCATGAGCGTTTTCGGATCAAAGGTTACTCCCAGTTCCTGTAAAAGTAGTCTTGCTTCTGCGTGCATCTGATTCCACAAAATCCGGTTTGTTCCTTTTTGAACTTTTTCGTGACCCATAAAGATATTTTCCGTCACACTTAAATCCGGATAACAGGTAACATGCTGGTAAATGGCTGCTATCCCCAGCTTTTGTGCGTCTAACGGGCTTTTAAGCTCTATTTTCTGTCCGTTAAAAAAGATTTCGCCTTCCTCTGGGGAATGGACACCGGTAATGATTTTTATAAACGTTGATTTCCCCGCTCCGTTTTCACCCATTAAAGCATGGATTTCCCCGGGCCGTAGTTGAAATTGAACATGATCCAGAGCTTTTACACCCGGAAAAATTTTCGTAATTCCTCTTAGTTCCAGTACATACTCAGACATACGATACGCCTACCCATCCTCAACAAATTTCACTGCTATTACTTTCAGCCTTTAGTGCAAATGTAATTTTTGTTTTTTTATTTTCTTTTTGTTTCGTTTATGTTTTATGATAAATATATTCGTTATGTTTTACAAATATCCTTCTTTATTTTTTAAAAATTTTGTGTAATTTTTAAAAAATCCACTTTAGCTACATCTGTCCATAAACTTTACTTCTGTAGGTCTAAAAAACATTTTAGATTCTTTACGCAAATAAAAAGTGATTCCATCGACCCTATTCCGGAATATCCGTATAAAAGAAAAACGGCTGCAAACAAGTATTGGAGCCACCGGGCTCCAATTCCTGCTTACAGCCGATACTTGGATAAAAATAGAATCATTTTTGTTGCTTTTTGTTTCTTTATGTTTTTTCTTATCACATCTTTTATTTTTCCAACCGCTTGCCTTATTCCAGGGTTTCCTTGCCACCAGAGGCATAATAAAGTATTTTTTCCTGTGAAGCCTCTTCTCTGGCATATACTTTTCGGATCTCCCCCTTATACATGACAAGAATCCGGTCACACATGCCCATGACTTCCAGCAAGTCGGAAGATATCATGATGATGGAGGTCCCTGATAGCACCAACTCGTTTATGATATTATAAATATCCACCTTCGAGCTGATATCAATTCCGGCTGTGGGTTCATCAATAATGAGAATCTTTGCATTGGTAAACAACCATTTCGCGAAAATGACCTTCTTCTGCTTACCTCCGCTTAAATTATTGATGAGCTCCGCACCGTCCACTCCAATCTCAAGCCTTTCAATCAAATCCATGGCTTCATCCGTTTCCTTACTCTGGGAGATAAAGCCCATTTTTGAAATCCGCTTCAGATTGGTCAGTGTTATATTTTCAGAAACCGGTGTATTCATCACCAGTCCCTCTTCCGTCCCTATGCCGGTAACATAGCAGAGCCCGTTGGCGATGGCGGTATGGGGAGTCATCCCTTTAAAGGGCTTGCCATTGACGATAACCTGCCCTTCATAAGGGCCATGGATGCCGCAGAGCACTTTTGCCAGGGTTCTTCTTCCCGATCCGCTCAAGCCTGTGATACCGATGATTTCTCCTCTTTTTACATCAAAATTGATATTTCGGATACGTCCGTTAAACCCCAGGTTCTCCACCCGCAGCTGTTCCTTTCCCAGCTTTACTTTCAGCTTGGGATACCGGTCTTCCAGTTCCTTGTCAGCCATTACCTTAATCATCCGGTTAATATCTACTTCATCAATGCTGCTGGATTGTACTAGCTCCCCATCCCGTATGACAGTGACCCGGTCAGCAATTTTTTTAATTTCCTCCAGTCGATGAGAAATATAGATAATGGCAACTCCCAGCTTTTTTATATCGCGAAGGACGTTAAACAATGCGTCAATTTCATGCTCTGCCAAAGCTGCCGTAGGTTCATCCATAATAATGATGTTTGCATTCTGGGACAGTGCCTTGATGATCTCCACAAATTTTTGCTGCCCGACGCTCAATGCCTTTACAAGGGTCCTCGGATTTGTTTTAAGGCCAAAATAATCCAGATACTTGCGGGTCTCCACATAAGCCTTTTCCCAGTCAATCAGCCGAAGCAGCTTATAATTTTTAATGGGCTCTCTCCGAATGAAGACATTTTCCGCAATGGTTAAGTCGGGGAACAACCGGATTTCCTGATGAATCATGGCGATTCCAAGTTCCTGCGACTGCTTCGGGCTATTGATGGCAACCTGCCTGCCGTCGATATAAATCTCTCCCGAATCCGGTGGGTACAGTCCTGCTAAAATTCTCATCAAAGTAGATTTCCCAGCTCCATTTTCTCCGATCAGCGCATGGACCTGTCCCTTTTCAGCGTAGAAATCCATCTGATTCAGCACCGTATTATCATTGAACTGCTTGGTGATTTTTCTCATCTCTAAAAAGTTGCTCAATCTACTTCCCTCTTTCTTCTATGATGTAGGAGGCTGTGAAAAACAGGATTTATTCAAACTCAAAAGCTGTAAATAGTTTTACAGCCTGTTCAAAATAGTACTTTTTAAATTCCGACGGTGCCTGTTTATTGGTGATTACCTTTTTAGCCATCGTCAAATCGCCAAGCCGGGCAAAGGCAGTACGGTTAAATTTGGAGTAATCCGCAACAATAACAATTTCACTGGATATTTTTTTTACACCCTGGATTACCATGACTTCTTCATAGCTGTCCACGGTATAGCCGGAATCAAAATTGACTCCTTTGACTCCGATAAAGGCTTTATTTATATAAATTCCATTCAAGGCCTGAAGAGCAAATCCTCCTACAAGGATCGAAGTTGATTGAACGAGGTCTCCCCCGGTTACAATGACTTTAATACCGATGCTGTCCCTCAATTCGTATGCAATGAGCAAGTCATTGGTGACTACTGTAACTTTTTTATCCTTTATGTTCCGAGCTATTTCAAGACAGGTAGTCCCCGGACTTAAAAAAACCGCTTCTCCATTTTCAATCATTTGAGCCGCAATTTTTCCAATCATCCTCTTTTCCTCGAGAGCACTGTCTTCCACCTCTGGAATCATGGGTTTTGAAACCTGTTCTTCCTTAAGAACGGCTCCCCCATAGGTTTTGATCAAAAACCCTTCCTGTTCCAATTTGTCCAGGTCTCTTCGGATGGTTACCTCTGTCACGGAAAAGAGTTCGCTTAATTCAAAAACATCCACTCGTTTTTTCTTAAACAGGATTTCCTTAATTTTATTCAGTCTTTCAATAGCAAACATTTCAAAACCCCTTATGGTTATAAAGTATACGGTCATGCAAGAGAAAGCATATCATTCGTAAGCATTATATCACAATTATGTTCTATTGTGTTTATTATCTTTTCTTCTATATATAGCTGCAACACTTTGAGCCTTATAAGGAGATAAATTCAAAATTAAAGTGTCCTAGTTGAATTTCATTTTACATTTTTTCATATACTATTCCGATTCCTCTATTTTCCATATTATACTGGAGATACCTGGTATCCAAAAGGGTACTACAATACATTTAAGTGCGTACTTGATAAAAGGCTTTAAAATGGTATTATCTTACTATATGGAAATCTACATCTGTCGATAAGAGAGAGGTTTATTTTTGAACAGGAGGTTGGTTGAATGGAATACTCTGAAATCATGCAAAAGAGATATAGTGTAAGGAATTATACACCCGACCCGGTAGAGCCGGAAAAACTGGAGCGAATATTGGAAGCCGCCCTGCTGGCTCCCACTGCTGCAAACAGGCAGGCATTTAAAGTTGTCGTTATAAAGACGGAAGGCCGTGAAGAAGAGCTAAAAACCATCTATGGCAGAGCCTGGTTTGTTGAGGCACCCTATGTTCTCTGCGTTTGCTCCATCCCGGAAAAATGCTGGGTGCGCAGTGATAAGAAAAATTACAGTGATGTCGATGCCGCTATTGTTATGGATCATATCATTCTGGCCGCTACCGACCAGGGCCTTGGAACCTGCTGGATCGGAGCCTTTGATCCCCAAGCTGCGAAAGCGGTACTGGCGCTTGACGATACCCTGGAACCCATCGCCTTTACCCCCATTGGATACGCCCGTGAAACTACCTTTAAAAAAGTACGGAAATCCATAGAAGATCTTGTTATTTACAAATAGTTTTATTTCTTTTGTGATACTGTAAATAAACAATTCAGGATATGGAAACCTAAATTAACGCGTTGTGCTAGCTTAGCACAAAGTATCATTCAGGCAGTTTCAATAGCATCGAAAAGATGCTTTCGAGGGAAATGTCTCTAGGGACCGAGCATGAAAGCCCTTTTCTCAGAGGCATTCCTTAAGGGTCAGGAGAAACTGTCTTCCATGATACTTCATGCCAAGCCAGCACAGGAGGTTAAATTAATGGAGGAGATTATAATATGAGCCTTTTACTTGCACCCTTACAGTCAGCTTCCCTGACACTGTCCAGCCGCCTGGTTATGCCGCCCATGGCTACTTCGAAATCCGAACCCGACGGGAAGGTAAGCCAGGGACTACTGGACTATTATGCAGAAAAATCCCAGGGCGGATACATCCCCCTTGTCATTGTAGAACATAGCTTCATTCACCCGGAAGGAAAAGCCAGCGAAAACCAGCTTTCTATTGCAGAGGACAGTGTAATCGAGCCCTTGAAGAAGCTGGCGGATGTATTGCACCGGAACGGTTCCAAGGGCGTCCTTCAAATAAACCATGCCGGAAGCTTAACGGCGGAAAAAATCACCGGAACAGTGCCCGTAGGTCCTTCTCCCGTCATCAATCCACGTAAGGCCGCGGGGGAACTTCCCCGTGAGCTTACGCGGGAGGGAATCACCGGTATTATAGAAGCATTTCGGAACGCCGCCCGCCGCGTGAAGGAAACGGGATTTGACGGAGTGGAAATTCACTCCGCACACGGATACCTCCTTAACCAATTTTTCTCTCCCCTAACCAACAAAAGAACCGATGAATACGGCGGGGATGTACACAACCGCATTCGCATCCATCTTCAGGTTATAGAAGCAGTACGTACAGCTGTAGGCAAAGATTTCCCTCTCCTTTTACGTTTGGGCGCTTCGGATTACACAGAAGGTGGTACTACGGTTGAAGACAGCCTGATTGCAGCACAGGAATTTGAAAAAGCAGGCGTAAACATTCTTGATATCTCCGGAGGTTTTTCGGGATATAGTGTACCGGGTCTTACAGGCCAAGGGTATTTTGCACCACTTACGGAAGCTATCAAAAAGGTTGTCTCTATTCCTGTAATTCTCACCGGCGGAATTACGGAGGCATCAGCGGCGGAGCAGCTGCTGGCGGATGGAAAGACAGACCTTATCGGCGTCGGCCGGGCTATGCTCAGCGACTCGAAATGGGCGCAGAAAGCCGTGGAGAGTCTTCGCTGATTCTGTTATGAATGAGGATTTTTTTACCGGGGTGTTATGTATGAAAGTGGTTGCTTTTAACGGAAGTCCAGGAAAAGATGGAAATACAGCGGAAGGCATATGAACATTTGAAACTTTGGGCCGGAATATGGCAAAACTCTTAAAGCAGTTGAATCGTTGATATGGAGTTTATGGCAAAATCCATCCTTATTGATCCAGAAGCCTATAATTGATCCTAGACCTTCCGGATCAATAAGGATTTCTCACTTCTATCTTCTTAATCAACTGCCCGCTTATGCTGTGTACCTCTTTAGATGACTCAAAGTGCAGGTGGCCGAACTAAAAGTTCTTCCATGATTTGTCCCAAATTCTTCCTATCCATTTTTTGGACAAGGTATCCCTGTTTTTTCCCGGGAGAAAGCTTCCATTCAAAAGAACAGTCCTCCTTAATGTCAATATAACCGCCAGTTTCCGCTTCCCAATACTCCCCGAGACCACGTACAGCATAAAGAACAGCACACGGATCGGCAGTATGGTGGTTCCAGTGTTCTCCACTGCCGAAACGCTCCCGATGTAGTTGATAGGCTCTTCTCACCGGATTTTCCAGGGGAGTTTCCTTTAATTTATCTCCGATGAAAATTTTGTGTCCGATTTCTCTTCCTACAAACATAATCTCACCGGGCCAGTTCCTTATGGCGAATACAGCAGACTCAGCGTCCCTGGTAAAGTTTACGTTATCGATTGCAGGGTCCACAGGGAAATTCCCTCCCATACATACCCACTTCCTGACTTTTTTCTGACAAGCTCAATCCCATCGAATTCACTATCGGTATCAGGAGTACTTTTTAATAGATTTGCCAGATTTGACATATAACCAATCGTCAGAATAACGACACTATCATCCTCTTGCTCCACCAGAATCCTTCTGTATAACTCTACGGCATCTGCTGCATGATCGTTGGATTCCAACTGATGCGGAAACTCAGCCGCCACCTTATCTAAAAAACTGGAGTTATCCCTGTAAGCACCGGAACCATTTTTGGGGACACCGACCGGAATGTGAGGACGGCCGTAATATGTGTTTATTGTATCTACAACGGGTCCTGACATGGGATATCTTGAAGATACCATGGTAGCCAGTATATCCACCTCTCCATCATCCGCCAGCTTATGAAGAATCCCCATGGCTGCAGTATCATCGCAGTCCGTCAGCATGTCAGTATCCAGTATTAGCTTTACCGGCTCTTTTATCCGTACGTTAGTAGAGTTCACCCAATTTTCCATCCCAATCTCCTTCACCTTCTGCATTATTCCTATTTTATGTAACACACAAAAGATTCTACATTCCTATTTTTGTGCGCTTATACCGAGTACAGGCACTGAATTTTTCCTTGATCGTTGATGCTCATACTCCGCTGCCTTAAGCCTTGCTCTGATTTTTTATCACTTTTCCGAACCGTGTTCCCATCGATTGGATGTACATAATGCCTCTTCCGCCTCAGCAATGAGTCCAAGAGAAATATCATGCCTTCCCCCTTCATATTCGGAGGTAAGCCATGCATCCAGTATATCCAAGGCTTCAAAAACACCCGTTATTTTTCCTCCGAGGCATAACAGATTCGAATTATTGTGCGCCCTTGTCATTTTCCCCATATAAGTACTTGTACAGAGAGACGCTCTCACCCCTTTGAACCTGTTGGCAATAATACTCATTCCAATCCCTGTGGAACAGATGAGAATTCCTCTTTCGGTCTCTCCCCTGGAGATGGCTCCGGCTACCTTGGCCGCATAATACGGATACCTGACAATCTGCGTAGAATCCGTTCCAATATCATTGTACGGTATCCCCTTGCCTTCCAGATATTCAATCACTTGCAATTTCAGCTCATAACCGCCATGATCGTTTCCGACCCAGATTGGTTTTTTGCCCATAAATGCTCCCCCTTGGTCGTTTTAATTCTTATAGAAGTAAACACTTTGTATGAAACGTTTCATTATGTAACGAAAAATAAATAGCATGTACCACTACGCCACTATTTATTTTTAGCATATCCGACACTCTCCCGTACTATGACCTCCGTTTCCAATGTAATTTGGTGTCCCTGCTCCTGTTTGCCTTTTCCCTGCTTATTCAGATTCAGCTTATTAACCAACATTTCCACGCTGGCAGTCCCAATTGCGTATTTGGGCTGTCTTACGGTTGTGAGCTGCGGTGTACAGAGAGACGCCATGTCAATGTCGTCAAATCCTATAACGGATATGTCGAAAGGAACCCGTAGCCTTCTTTCTCCGATGGCTTTCATCACTCCTATGGCCATCAGGTCGTTGGCGGCAAATATAGCCGTTGGAGGGTTTAAATGCTTTAAAAGCTCAACCCCGGCCGTATAACCACTGTACCAGTCATAGGTCCCTTTTTTAACGAGGGATTCATCCATCGGAATCCCTTTATCCTTTAAAAATTGAACATAGGCTTCCTGCCTGTACTTACTGCTCTGAGAGTCTATCAATCCGCCGATAAAGGCAATTCTGGTATGTCCATATTCAAACAAAAGGCCCATTGCCTTTAATGCACCCTCGTAGTCATCCACAGTAACAACATCATATTGCGGCTTGTAAGCATCATTTATGTCAACCAATATTACATTGCATTTTCCATGGATTTCCTCCATCTCTTCCTGACTGATCTGGGGTTTTACAAGAATCAATCCATCTACATTCTTCTCAATCAGTACATTAATGTATTCTCTTTCTTTCTGGATATCTCTATCATTATTGCAGAGGAAAACTGAAAAACCCGCTTTTCGGGCAGCATCCTCCACCCCTCTGGCAAGTTCCGGATAAAACGGGTTGGTAATGTCAGGGATGACCAGTCCGATACTCTTTGAAGTTTTCGTTTTTAATGTCCTTGCTGCTGTATTCGGTCTGAACTTTAAAGTCCGAATCGCATCCATGACCTTTTGCCGATTCTCTTCCGAAACCGTAGGAACTTTGTTCAGTACATTCGATACCGTTCCCAGCGATACACCGGCTTCCCTCGCAACATCTTTCATTGTAGCCATGACCGTAGATTTCTCCTATCCATATACAACGCACAAAAGTTTTTCATTTCTTCCTTTACACGCTTGTATTTCCTTGCTTACCCACTGCGAAAATCAAATCATTCCTTATAAAATCATTTTCACAATTTATCTAACGCTGGACTTAATTTTGTTATCCAAACTATATTCACTTAAATGAAACGTTACATCCATATTATAGAATAGGAAAAAACCAAAATCAATAGTGAATGACATATTATTTCTTCCACTCCACCCCGCATAAGCTAAAGCTGTATGCATAACTCCGGTTTGCGTACAGGGTGAACGCCGGAAGGGTCTTTGCTTTCCGGCTGCGCTCGCCGCCCATCCCCATTTGCCGGTAATTCACCCGCAAAACCACCTTGTTCCCTGAAGTCAGGTTATGGGTACGGCTATTCTCCTCCAATTCCACAGGCGTATATTCCAGGGCATTGGCTTCTATCCATGGTTTTCCCGTCACCATCAGACCAATTTTCTGTGAATTGGTTACTACAATCCAGCGTACATCCGTCTTATTCCCACATTCCTGCAGGTGTCGGTAGGGAACAAACTGTTCTTTGACGATTCCCCTGTACATTCCAACTTTGGCGCCTTCGGCCCGACCCCAGTAATTTTCGTGGGGCCCCCTGCCATACCAGGTTATATTCTGGAAGGAAGAATCCATCACCAGCATCATGCCCACCTCGGGAATTTCAGGAAGATTCTCTCCAGGAAAAAGCTCCTCGGTAACTTCGATCCCCCCATTTCCATGAATGATATAGCTCACTTTACAAAAAGAGGCCACTAGGGTAGGAAGCAAAAACTCTTCCTGAATTCTGACTCGGTCCTCGGATTTTTCAAGGTAGAGAGACTGTAATGTTCTATTTCTCCCTGCTTCCCTCCAGGTTGCACACCGCTCCTGCAGTTTATCCTCCCTGTCGTTATCGGTACAGGCCCTCCAGAAATTCGGCACCGGAGGCTCCCGGAACAATTCCGTTTCCTTATAGCAATAAGAAATAATATCTCCATTGCTTTTATTCAATTCAAAGGTAAACTTCTGCCCCTCCACTTTCAGGAAATCATCCTTTTCCGTGAGGGCAATCCGGGGATACCGGGGGTATTCGGCCCGGATGATCCTTTGCGGAATGGAAATGGCAAACTGCTCAAAAGCCACCTCATGGCCCTTGGCTGCCCAAGTCGTGTCTTCCTTCAACCGCAGGCTAAGATTAAGAAAATATTCCTCGTACTGACTCCGCTGCACCGGCAGTTCATAAGGTAAAGTTATAATCCTTGCTTCTTCAGGAGCTACCGCCACTATCATTCCGCCTCTGAAAACCACCTCTCCATTTCGCAGAACCTCCCATAGAGTCTCCATTTCTTCCAGATTCGTAAGTATATATTGGTTGATGATTTTCACTTTTCCCATCCTTAGATCTTCAGCTTCAAGCTTTATGTTTTGATACCGTTTTTTTACTTCATGAAGTTTCGGGTTGATGGTCCCGTCCGTGAGGAACAGGCTGTCCCCATAGAATTCCTCCCTTGCGACAGGAATATATTCACAGGGAATGAAGGGCCGGTATAGTTTTTCCCCTTCCCGGGGTTCATACTCTTCAATACCGGTTTCCTCAATTACGCAAATTCCGTACTCATCGCAAAGATCGTACCATAAGGCAGCATTCGGCTGCTGATCCATATATATTGCATTGATGTTGTACTGCTTCATACACTTTATTTCTTCCAGCACTTCCTCCATACCGCAGATCTCTTCATTTTTCCAATGCGCTTCATGTCGGCGGACTCCTTTAAGCATCGTGGGCTGTCCATTGATCCTCATCGTACCTTCCTGGAATTCAAACTTCCGGAAGCCTATTTTACAGTTTCGACTCTCAATCACACCTCCATCATGATCCTTCAGATTCAACACCAATGTATACAGGTTGGGAAGCTCCATACTCCATTTCAAAGGATTTTCCACTGCACAGTTGGCCTGTATCTCACAGGAACCCTCCCCCTTCACGGAAGCATGTAGTGTTAGAAGTTCATGAAACACCACACTCTGGCCCGGCTGGTACAATATAGCTTCCACCGTCCAGGGTTTAATTTCGTTTTCAAAAGGGCTGAGTACCTTTATTCTTATTTTTATGGTTGCATCCCTATACTTTTCATCCAGTTCTGCTACCACAGAGAAATCATGGATATGGGTACCGAGATCTTTGCAGGACTCCGGGATACCCTCCTCCGGGGATGTAGGGCTGTAATTTTCCACCATGTTTGAAACCTCCAAACTCTTGCTTTCATTTTCTCATATTATAAGGTATGCTGGCTGTACAGGATATTAGGACTTATAAAATAAAACAGGGTCTATAATTTTGCTACACCCTTCATGGATGCTAGGATGCATAGGCGAGCAGCAAGCAGTGCTTGCGACCAGCCCATGGCGGGCCCGCAAAAAAGACCAGCTAATTATTTTATAGCGCCTTATCAATCCTTTGGAATATTTTCATGAAGTCAGACATTCCCGGGGATCCGTTTCATCTCATTGGAGCCACTCCCCTATCGGAAAAATTCATGAAGAACACTGTACATATCTTTGAACCAGTCAAAATGCAATCCCATAAGATATAGCATATTCGATTGTTTGAAAGCATAATTAACTTTCGAATATAATTATGTAAACTTTTTACTACCTGATTAATATATTATAGTAAAAGTTATTCTAGGAGGGAAAACCATGACTTACAAAGAAGCTTTGGAAAGCGTTGCAAACAGCTGGGCTTCCTCAACAAAGCACAATACTGACATTGTAAGTGTACCTGGCAATAAACCGGCTGTTGCAAAGAATGCAACCGCCGCTGCAACAGGTAAGCATTCCACTCCCCGGCAGCCACTGCCAGGAACCGTGCTCCGGATATCCGTTCCGGAAGGGACGGCCCTTAATTTTCTTGACTTCGTCGAGGTGGTATCCCCGGGAGGAATGGGCTTGCTTGTCAGATTCCCATTTCTATCCGGTTTGACACCAGGCGGCATATCCCTAAATTCTGCTTTCTCGGGTATATTGAATGCCATAAAAGCAGCAGGCGGTACTATTGAGTTCCTGAGTTGATGAATTTCCGACAGTTTTTAAGGAACTGTCGGCTACATATTCAGTAATAGCCTGCTTTATTCTGCAACTATATAAGGATTTTACTTTTGCTGGATATAAATTTGTAACTTCTATTTATTATAAGGAGGGCTTTATATGACGGTAACGGAAAAATTGGATACTCTGGAAGAACTATTGGACATTGAAAAAGGTACTCTGAGTGAAGAGACAGCGTTGGATCAACTCAGCGAATGGGATTCACTGGCTGTTATAACGTTGATTGCTATGCTTGATGAAAAATATGGGAAGTCCGTTACACCCAAAAAAATAAAGGAATTTAAAACCGTGAAGGACATTCTTGATGAAATGGAATGAGGTGAGGCCCATTGGCAACCGGAGTATTGAATAATGTAGAGATTAAAGGCATAGCCTGTGCAGTACCCGAACGCATAAAAAGAAGCGAAGAATATAATGAAATATTTGGAGCGGAGACTGTCCAGAAGTTTGTCAATATGACAGGCATCAAAACAAGACATGTTGCTCTGGATGAGCAATGCACTTCGGATTTATGCTATGTTGCGACTAAGAAACTGTTGGAGAAATTGGCTTGGGATCCATCGTCTATCGATGCTTTGATACTTATCACCCAAACGCCGGATTATGCTGTACCGGCAACAGCCTGCGTCTTACAGCATAGGCTTGGATTAAGTGAGGATTGCATCGCCTTCGATATAAATCTGGGCTGCTCAGCATACGCATATGGCCTATGGCTGGCTGCTACCATGATTTCAACACAGAATTTAAACCGTGTGCTTCTACTTGTTGGGGATACCAGCAATTACGGGCTAAATCCCGGCGATAGCGCCACTGCCATGATATTCGGCGATGGAGGAACCGCAACGGCACTGGAAAGAACGGAAGGAAAAAGTTTAAAGTACTTTTTAAAAACCAAAGGCAGCGGCTATAAAACCATCATTGTCCCTGCCGGCCGGGCCAGAAGCAGGAGCAGAATCGATATTGAACCGACGGAGTATGGATTAACCATGAACGGATCAGAGGTTTTTACTTTTGCTATCACGGATGTACCCAGATCCATTAACAGCTTTATGTCGCAATACGGTATTGAGAAGAATGATGTGGATATGTACGTGTTCCATCAAGCAAACCTTTTTATTTTGAAACATTTGGCAAAAAAATTAGGTATCCCCATAGAAAAACTGGCCGTATCCATTGACAGGTTTGGAAATACAAGTGGCGAGTCTATACCCTTAACCCTGGTCGATGCATTGGGCAAAGAGGACTCAAGCGGAACCATACGGCTATTATTGTGCGGCTTCGGTGTAGGTTTATCCTGGGGAGGAATTTACCTTGAAATGGACAAATCCGTATGCCTTCCTATGATATATACCAGCGAGTCTTTTAAGGAGGGAGGCTAAATGATAAATCCCCTGGATTTGAGCGGAAAGAACATTTTGGTCACCGGCGCCTCATCCGGTATCGGGAAAGGAATTGCCATACTTTTAAGCAAAATTGGCGCCAATATTATTATGGTGGCAAGAAATGAGGAGAAGCTGAAAGAAACCTGTAATGAACTGGAACCTGGAGATCATTCCTATTATCCGCTGGATTTGAGCAATTTGGATGAAATCGGAGATATGGTAAAGAATGTATGCAAGGACGGCCGAAAATTGAATGGGTTGGTGCACTCAGCCGGGATATCCCTGACAATTCCTCTTCAATACTTGAAAATGGATGATTTGAAGAATATCATGTCCATAAACTTTTATTCCTTTGTGGAACTGGTAAAACATTTTTCAAATCGAAAATATAACGATAACGGCGGCAGCATCGTTGCCATATCATCCATTTCGAGCAAAGTAGGAGCCAAAGGCCTGTCTGCATACTGTGCAAGCAAAGGAGCGCTGGAAAGTGCTGTCAGGGCCATGGCATTGGATTTGTCAGCAAAGAATATAAGAATAAACGCTGTAGCACCCGGTATGATAGCTACGCAAATATATGACGGACTGAAAGACATTGTCAATAACAAGGATTTTGAATCGGATCTTAAAAAAAGGCAGATTATGGGAGTTGGAAATCCTGAGGACGTTGCTTATGCCGCTGCATACTTACTCAGTGATGCAGCCAGATTCATTACCGGCACATCCCTGGTCGTTGATGGCGGATATTTGGCACACTGACTTTTTTAACTATAATTTCTATAATAAATAAGACATGGAGCACGCTCCATGTCTTATTTATTATCATTCAATAAAACCTGCCTTAGATATCCATCATTTACAGCCTTCCATGATTTCTTCCTTAAGCAGATTGAGAAACCCTTCTATGCTCTCACGGCTAGCTTGGGATTCATAATAGCTGACTGAAAACGTCATTACACCGTTATAGGTGCCGACACAAAGCAGGAGTCCCGGTGCACTTATTGCAGGAGGAATAATGTAAGCATCCGTAACAGCATTCCTGCCAAATCTAAATAAAGATTTGTTGAGATAGCTCAAATTCGATAGGACCGGCGCAAATTCATCCGTGTAGGTAAGGCTTGCTTCTGAGTTTCCATAATAAGCAAGAGTATCATAAAAATTCGCCCTTTCCACGCGTTCCAGCCCAACAGCGCTTTGTAAACCGGGACGGCTGTTCTTTATTTGATTCGTCACAGGCACGATTCGAGCTAAGGTTCCTTCAAAGGATTCGTTCTCCACCCGTGCCAGGCTTGAATCCACTCCACCGGAAAAATTCCTGATTGCTTCGGTCTTTTGGTCAGGGAGATAACGGCGCAGATCGACTGTCATGGAAATATGCATAGGTATACCACACTCAGGCTGGGAAATTTCAAACATAGTCCTGTAAAATGCCGCAAGAATTATATCATTGATGCTGGCTCCTCTGGCTTTTCCATATCTCGACATAACATCCACATATCCATCGGGAAGTTTACAGACAGCGACACGGGCAACATCCGGTTGACCCTGCTGCCAGGGGAAAGCCCACATCATCTTCGGTATATCTACGTTGGGATTCCATGCTGTCTCCGGGTCCCTTATACCGAGTGCACTGAACAATCGATCCTGATCCTTCCGGGTCCGCATACTTGGTTTCGGCACATAAACCCCATTCTCCTGATCAATCGTTGTATAAATATCCGAAAGAAGCTGGATATACTCTTTTGCTCCGGTCCCATCACAACAGGTATGGTTGATTTTCAAACATAGAGTGTCATAGGAGTCGGAGCTTATCAATCTTAATTTAACCATAGGGTCATTATCCATGCTAAAAGGGCTCTCTAAAAAACGCTGAACAGCTTCATCCATATTATGGGTCTTCTCAAAAGAGCAAAACTGGACTTCATCAATATCATTCAAACGTTTCCAATAAGGGGGTTCGTGTTCGACAAGCTTGCATCCAAATACAGGCTCTGCATCAAGGGATAACCTTACCGCTTTTGCAAGCTTTTCAGGGTCCAACTTGCCATCCAGCTTCATGGCGGCTTGCACCTGAAAATTTGCTGCTCCAAACCGGGCGACATAATTAAATATGTCATGTCCATTAGCAGGCATCTGCATCGGGATGCCTGCTGCATCTAAATAGATCTGTTTATTGGGATCGCCAGATTTCGTTGGGACCTTGTATATATTGAGACCTTTTATATTTGGGGGGAGCATCTTGTATAACATGTAGAGAAAATCCAAATCAATTTCACAAAACGCCGGTTCACCCGGATTCTTCTTATTTGGACTACTGTGTAATTTTCCATCGCGACCAAATTTCATTTGAGTGTTATCAAATTTTATTCTAATTTTCATGCACATCATCTCCTTATTCATAAGATTTCTTATACTGCTATACTACCCTAAGATATAGTTAACATAAGTTAGGCTTTATTTTGTTTTATGTTCTGCAATACCATATTATGAAGCTCTTGATACAAGTGTTACATTCAAAGCATTATGTCGATCATCCGAAATTGCTAAAAAGCGATAGATTGTTGGCTTATGTAATTTACGGTGAAACTTAGCTGATTCCAAAGCCACGCTTCCCCGGAGCCGTTGGCTGCATGACTTCCCAATCAACAAGCATCATTAAAGCTCTGCAGCCCCCATTGAATAAAAGCGATGTAAACAATTAGAACTTTATGAAACCACGGCAGCGTAGATCCTACCTTCGAAGGACACGGACCAGGACCGTAGAAGTAAGGAATATATCCGCAAAAGCACTGTAAAATCGCACCACACAAGCAGCGTAAAATATAAAAAGCGATAGATTTTAAAATCTATCGCTAAAATTTACATTTATATACAGGAACTAATCTGTTTTTGACAGAACAATAAAAAACACATGGTACCCTCAGCACCAATCATATATATACCATACACTGGAAACGTCAAATTGTCAATACAAAATCCAAAAAAACATGGAAAGCAAGGAAATATTTATTTGTTCCGGTCTAAAAGCATAGGACCGTCGATTACTCTATTTTTCTTTTTCGCCCGTCTGCTATAGAATAATTGAACTACGCAGAATTATGGAGGTGAAATGAATTGTCACAAATTCAACTGGAAGGTATTTGCAAATCCTTTCGGATTTCCGAAAGGCCTGAAGGAAAATTCGGAATCATGCGCGGAGCCTTTGTCCGTAAAACGAAAATCATCAAAGCCCTCGAAGAGATAACTTTTACCATCGGTGAGGGAGAACTTGTAGGGTATATCGGACCCAACGGCGCAGGAAAATCAACAACGGTAAAGGTCATGAGCGGGATACTGACCCCGGAAGAAGGAAGCTGTAAAATAATGAATCGGACTCCGTGGCTGGAACGTGTTGCCCATGTCTCACAAATCGGGGTTGTATTCGGCCAGCGAAGCCAGCTTTGGTGGGACGTTCCCGTGAGCGATTCCTTCGATTTATTAAAGGACATGTACAGTATTCCGACTCCAAATTATTCACGCCGCATGACAGAGCTTGTGGAAACCCTCTGCATCTCCGACTTGCTTAAGACACCGGTTCGCCAGTTATCCCTTGGCCAGCGCATGCGCTGCGAGATTGCTGCAGCATTATTACACAGCCCCCGCATCCTCTTTTTGGATGAACCCACCATCGGACTTGATGCAGTTTCAAAGCTTGCTTTACGAGACTTCCTTAAAAACGAAAACCGCCAAAACGGTGTCACCATGATCCTCACTACCCATGACATGGACGACATCGAAGCATTATGCAGCAGGGTCATGGTCATCGGACACGGTACGCTGTTATATGACGGTAAATTGGAAGCCTTAAAGGAAAAATACGCTCCCCTCCGGCGTATAAAGGCAACGCTCAATGAAGCGGTGAAGGAATTCTCCGTAGAGGGAGCGGAGCAAATTAGAGTCGAAGGAAATGTCTGGACAGTACTCTTTGATCCCTTAAAAACCCGCGCACACAGCATGGTCACCTCCCTGGCCCATCACCTGCCGCTAAAGGATATCGTAATCGAGGAGCAGGATATTGACGAAATCATTGCTTCCATGTACAGGGAGATGCGGCTATGAAAACGGAGAAATTCAATTACTTACCCACAGCAAAGGCTTGCGTGTCCATATTTAAAATGAAAACGGCAGAGGGTTTTCAATACCGGATGGCAGGAATCGCAGGCGCTTCCACCAGCATTTTCTGGGTGCTGATCGAAATCACCGTTTATTTTATTTTCTATAACTATGCCAACAATAAGGAAGCCGGAATGATCGCCGGCCTGAGTCTCAAGCAAATCGTATCCTATGCATGGCTTACGCAGTTACTTTTCTTCATGCAGCCCATGAGCATTGATAGTGATATTCTTAACAAAATTACTACGGGTGATGTAGGTATCGAACTTTGCCGGCCCATCGACCTGTATTTTCACTGGTTTGCCAAAACAGCCGCCTCCAGATTGACGCCCATGTTCTGGCGAGGCTCCATCACCTTACTGTTTGGGCTGATTATGCCGGCTACCTATCGTCTGTCTCCACCTGCTTCGCTTTTAGGTTTTGTATGCATGCTGATTTCCTGCGGGACTGCTTTCCTGCTTTGTACGGCATTTGGAATGCTGGCGTGTACAGTGAGGTTAAATATTACCTGGGGAGATGGTCCAACCTTCATCATCATGCTCATTGGAGGCGTATTGTCAGGCGCTTATTTGCCTCTCCAGCTCTGGCCGGATTTTATGCAGCCCTTTTTACTCCTCCAGCCTTTTGCCGGATATCTGGATATACCGCTTCGGCTTTACATCGGGTCCATGCCTCCCCGGGATGCAATTTGGGCCATCGGTATGCAGATTGTATGGATAATGGTTTTTGTGGGGATCGGTAAAATGCTGATGTTCAAGAGACTGAAAAATATTATTGTGCAGGGAGGGTAAGAAGTGAGGGAACTGAAACTATATTTCAAATTCATACGGCTGAATTTCCTTTCGGGGTTGCAGTATAAAGGCTGGCCCATTATGATTCTCCAGGTGCTGATTGTTGTCATCACCGACCCCATCGGATTAATTTTTCTTTTTTCCCGTTTTGGAAGTATCGGTGCCTGGTCCGTCGAGCGAATCATCCTGATTTATGCGATGGCAGTGACCAGCTTCGGCCTTGCCGAAACCTTCTGCCGCGGGTTCGATTACTTTCCCTGGAAAATGATACGCTCGGGCAGTTTTGACCGTGTATTGCTGCGGCCCTGCTCGCTGATCGTACAAATCGCAGGCTCCTATTTTCATATCCACAGAATATCCAGAGTAGTTGGGGGCATGGGCGCTATTCTATGGTGCCTTTGGAAACAGGATGTACAGGCGACAGCATGTAATGCCGTAATGATCGCTCTTGCCCTGGCGGGAGGATTTTTGGCTTACACCGGAGTTTTTGTCATGACATCCGGAATCGCATTTTTTACAATTCAGGGGCTTGACTGGATTTATATCTTTACAAATGCAAGCTATCAGGTTACACGCTGCCCCATCGACTACATGCCAAAGGTTTTACGGTATATGTTTACCTTTTTCATGCCGATGCTGGTGATAAGCTATTACCCCGCTTCGGCAGTGTGCGGCTGGGGTGAAAGCTATTTTAAGGGGTTTCTGGCCTTACCGGCGGGAATGCTGTTTTTTATGTTTTCGACCCTCATCTGGCGATTCGGTGTAAGACATTATAAAAGTACTGGAAGTTAGAGTAATGAGAATTTTCCTTATTACACTATAATGAAGACAGTGTGTCAAGGGGACAGGAAAAAAGCCGGAATTCTCTTCCGGCTTTTTTCCTGTCCCTGAAAGTTTTTATTTGATGAGCATAAAATCAATTTCCATTCCCTCTGCGGAGTTAGGCCCCACATAGGCCGTAAAGCAGCCCGCCTCCGATTGCACCGACTGATCCCACAGATGAAAGCGCAGCATTGGTTCGGCAATGGCGAAGGAGACCTTCCGAGCCTCTCCAGGCTGCAGAGATAGCTTTTGGAAAGCTTTGAGCTCTCTGATCGGCCTTACCACACTTCCGCTGATATCCCGAATATAAAGCTGTACCACCTCTTCCCCTTCCCGGCTGCCGGTATTGGTCACGGTGACCGATGCTGTAATTTCCTCTCCCGGCCTCATTTCGTCCCTATTTAAAGCAAAATCCGAATAGGCGAAAGTAGTATAGGACAGGCCATACCCGAACGGGTACAGCGGCGTATTGGGAATATCCAGATATCGGGAATAAAAATGGGTGTCATTCCCCCGTGGCTCCGGTCGTCCCGTATTGAAGCAATTATAGTAGACGGGAATCTGTCCAACTGTATATGGAAAACTCATGGTCAGGCGGCCTGCAGGATTATAATCCCCAAAAAGTACGTCTGCAATCGCATTTCCGCCCTCCGTACCCGGAAACCATACCTCCAGAAGCGCCGGTGTCTTTTCCGCCAGGTCCCGGAGCTCCAGAGGCCTGCCGTTGAACAGTACCGTCACCGTGGGCTTGCCCAGCCGGAGCACCGCCTCTGCCAACTCCTGCTGTCGCCCGGGCAAGGTGATGAAAGCACGGCTGCACGCCTCAGCACTCATGCAGGGATGTTCTCCCAGGGCCAAAACGATGGCATCTGCCTTTTCCGCTACTGCCACCGCCGCCTGTATGTCCTCATCGGTTCCATCGGTAATTCCGCACCCCTGCGCTATAATCACCCGGTCTCCTCCCAATCGAGCAACCATCCCCTGCCGCAGTGTCACCGCCTCTTCATCATAGCCATCACCGCACCAACCACCCAGGATATGGTTCGCATCGGCATAGGGTCCGATAATCGCAATCGTTCCCACCTCCGGTGCCAATGGCAGTACTCCGTCATTTTTCAGCAGCACCATGGAACGGGCAGCCAGGTTCCGAGCCAGTCCGCGATGCTCGTCACATAACAGTATTTTTTCTTCCTTTTCCGGGTCCGCTCCCCTGTAAGGATTTTCAAACAGTCCCAGCCGTTCCTTCAATTCCAGTATCCGCATTACAGCCTCATCAATGAGTGCTTCTTCCACTTTGCCCTCTGCCACCAGTTTTTCCAGATGGGTTACATACTCGGAGGTCATCATCTCGATATCCACTCCGGCCCGGAGGGATTTTTCCGCAGCCTCCCGGCCATCCGCCGCAATACCGTGATTGATCACTTCGTTGACCGCTCCCCAATCCGAAATCACTACGCCGTTGAAGCCCCATTCCTTCCGCAGCACTTCTCTGAGCAGCCAGACGTTCGCCGTAGCAGGAATACTATTAACCGTATTAAAGGAAGTCATGATAAGGGCCGCCCCTTCCTCCACCGCAGCTTTGTACGCAGGGAGGTAGTACTCCCGGAGCATCCGCTCCGAAATATCTACCGTATTGTAATCCCGTCCCGCTTCCGAAGCACCGTAGCCCGCAAAATGCTTCACACAGGCGGCGAGATTGTCCGGTTCTCCGATATCGTTATTCTGATAGCCTCTCACAAAGGCCCGTGCAAAGAGGCTGTTGAGGTATGGATCTTCTCCCGTAGCTTCCATCACCCGTCCCCACCGGGGATCTCTCACAAGATCCGCCATGGGAGAAAACGTCACATGCACCCCGGCTGCCGAAGCTTCCCTCGCTGCAGCCCGGGCTGAAGCCTCCACCAGTTCCGTATCCCATGAGCAGCTCATGGCCAGGGGAATGGGGAAAATGGTACGAAAACCATGGATCACGTCAGCCATGAACACCAGCGGAATGCCATGACGGTTTTTGGAAAGATACCGGGTCTGGATGTCTATGGCTCTCTGTGCGCCTACCCACCCCAGCACCGAGCCTGCATTGCTGTCGATATCTTCTTCAAGTCCCATATCCAGCATGGGACCGGTAATCACCCCTTCACTCTTGGAATCAAAAAAAGAGGGAGAAAGTTGAAGCATTTGTGCAACCTTTTCCTTCAACGTCATCGCTTTTATTATATTTTCTAATCTCTGCTGCTTCTCCTGCATCATTGGTCTAACCTCCATGGTTTTATCTTTTCGAGTCCCTTTGCGTTTCTCCGGTTCATCAAAGAAAGCCCCTGCTTAGACAGAGGCTTTCTCCATTATCCAGTGGAACCTTTTCAGAGACAATCTCTTCTGTCGTCCTGCTACCTGCCCTATTTTACAGGCTGATAGTTTTCAAGCTGCTTTTTAACTTCTGCAATAATCTTCTCTATACCTGCTGCTTTCAGCTTGCTCCGGTAGCTTTCCACCGCAGCCTCCGGATCGCCTGCCTTTCCGAACAGGATTTGCACACCGATCTGGGAGTTTACCTGGTTCACTGCCGCCAACTCCGATGCTACATTCTTGGAATCAAAATTGAAGTTGGAGAAGGGATCCTTGATGGAAAAAGCATCATACTGCTTGTTCATGCTTTTCCTCTCCGGATAATCAGTAGCCACCTGGATTTCCAGTTCATCCGTCCTGAGATTCCAGCCTGACTGTCCATACCCATTCTTCCTGGCATCGAAATTTGCAGGATTTACCCGTTTTCCGTCTCCATTCAAGGCATAGTTGCGCCCCTCGGTACCGAAGTGGAACAAATTATAAAATTCTTTGTTGTTCATCAAGAGATCCACCAGCATCAAAGACCGCTCCACATTCTTGGAATTGACACTGAATGCGGTGGCATTCTGCATGGTCCGTGTCTTGACCACTTTTTTTGTTGCATCGCCGAAGGTGAAGAACTGCGGATCGGAATTGGGCTGTGCCTGAAGCAGGTTGCCATACCAGCCTACGAAGCCCTGCGCATGATGGAAATATGCTGCTCCTTTACCACTGTTGAATTCGGTGGAAGGATCATTCTTCGTGGAAAGTACATCCTTGCTCCAGAAACCCTTATCGGACCATTCCTTCATCCGTTTTGCAAACTGCAGAAACTCATTGCTGAAAGCAGGATGAAAAACATTCTTTATATCGTCCTTGGAATTTGCGACCAAATACATGTTGGAAATATCCACACTGGGTACCTTGAGCCAGGTTCCCGTGAAATCCACAAGCATGCCATAAAGATCGGCAGCTTTGGAACTATTGGCCATCCACGGTGTCATCCCTTTTTCATTCTTCAGTACATTCTCAAAATAGGTTTGCACATCATCCAGTGAAGCCAGAGGCTTCATGCCATACTTCTTCAACAAATCGCCGCGGTAAATCAAACCACCCGGAATATACTCGGTATACCGGGAAGGAATCCCGTAAATCTTCCCATTGAATTTTGCATCCGCCCACAGGTCCTGGGGTGTTTTCTTCCAGGTCTCCGGCGCATATACGGGCAAAAGCTCATCCAGCGGTTGGAAGGCCTTCTTCTCCGCAAGGCTGAAATATGTAGGGTTGGCTGTAATAGAAGTGTACACAAGGTCGTAGGCTTCCCCGGAAGCAAAAATCAACGGATATTTGGTTGCAATGGCGTCCCATGGTATATATTTGATTTCCAATGTCGCATTGATTTTTTCCTTCAGCCGTTTGTTCAATGTCTCCATCACAAAGGCATTATCGACGGAAGCACTTCCCCACAGGTACATGGAAAGATTGACTTCCTTGGAAGTGTCTACTTTGGATTTACCCGACTGGGTATTCCCGTTGCTTGACGCCTGCTGCGTATTTTCCTTCGGAGTCGCTTTTGCACCTCCGCAGCCGGTCAGGCTTGAGACAAGCAGCAGTGCTGCCAGTGACAGAACCGATACCTTTTTCATGCTTGCAAACATTTTCATATTATTTCTCCTCCTGTGAATTTTTTATATCTGAACAGCAAGGAACTCCCCGCCGCATCAGCCTTTTACAGCACCAATGGTCAAACCGCTGACAAAATACCTTTGTACAAAGGGGTAGAACAATACCACCGGCCCCGTAACCACCACAGCCATGGCCATTTTCATGGATTCGGTGGGGATCTGGGAAATATCCACCTGTACACCCAGGCTGATAAGATTGGAGATGTTTGAAGCGGCCAGCATGTTCTGCATGAAATACTGAAGAGGATATTTTTCCTGATTCTGTATGTACAGCATAGCATTGTACCATTCATTCCAATATCCCAGTGCCTGAAACAATCCGATAGTAGCCAGTGCCGGAACGGAAAGGGGTATTACGATCTGCCAGTAGATGCGGAAGTCTCCCGCCCCGTCAATTTTAGCCGATTCATATAGGGAATCGGGAATGGACTTCATGAAGTTGCGGATGAGAAAAATTGACCAGGCGCTCACCATACTGGGTAAAATCATGGAAAGATAGCTGTCCTTCAAATGAAGGTATTTCACCATCAGGATATAGTACGGCACCAGTCCCCCGCTGAACAAAGTAGTAAAATAGATATAAAAGGCAACCTGGTTTCTATACCGGAAATCCTTCCGGTTGATCACATACGCTCCCATAGACATCAGAATCAGCCCCATTGCCGTGCCCACAACCGTAATCAGTAGGGTCACTTTATAGGCGCTCAGAATTTGACGGGGTGCGCGGAACATCAACTCATAAGAAAGAAAGCTGATATTCCTGGGAATCAATGCATACCCATACCGGCTGATGTCCGATTCCGGCGTCAGGGACGCAGAAATCACAAGCAGGAACGGAAACAGGCAGAATACGGAAAACAGGCCTGTAATGGCATAGCAAAATATTTGAAAACCCCTTGATGTGCGATCTTTAATCATATTCACTTTTTTCACCCCCATTAAAATAGTGCATAGTCCTTGTCAATCTTTCTGACGATAAAATTAACTCCCAGTACAAAAATCAACCCAAACAGCGATTGATAAAAACCCACCGCAGAACTGAGTGAAAAATTGAAATTCCCTACCAGGCTTCGGAATACATAGGTATCGATGATATCTGTTTGTGCGAACAACAGTGAATTGTTTCCGATCAGATTGTAAAAAAGATCGAATTGTCCCCGCATGATTCCTCCCAGACTGAACAGCAGCAGCATGATAAAAGTAGGCTTGATGTGGGGCAAAGTGACATACCGGATCTTTTGAAGGGTATTGGCTCCATCGATATAGGCAGCTTCATATATCTCATTGTTAATTCCGGTTATGGTAGCCAAATATATAATCATACCGTAACCGGTACCTTTCCAAATATTAAAAAGTACAATTATGTATTTCCAGGCGGACGGATCTCCATAAAAATCGTGCTTATCCACCCCGATGGACGTGAGAAGAGAATTAACCGCTCCATGGTCGAAGTTAAAAAGGTTATAGGCAAAAACACCAACGATGACAAAGGAAATAAAGTTCGGAAACAGCATAACCGACTGAGTAACTTTTTTGTAGGTTTTCCCTGAAATTTCACTCAGCATGATAGCCAACACAATCTGTACCACATTCCCCAACAGGATGAATACGATATTATAGAGAATCGTATTTCTGGTAATAGCCCACAGATCCCCATTGGCAGCCAGAAACTTGAAATTATCCAACCCCACAAACGGGCTGGCAAAAATACCTGCAGAATAATTATAGTTTACAAAGGCAATATAGACTCCAGGCATGACCATATAACTGAAAATAAAGAAATATACTGTGATGGGCATGACCATGAGGAACAATACCCTGTTTTTTTTCAGTTCCCCAAGAAATGTGCCCCGAACGGTTTTTTTATACAACTGAATCCCCCCTGAAGAATAGTGCAAATCTCCTGTTGCTTCCTAATTCCTGTTCTAAGTAAATACAGTATCAATCAAATGCAGCATCAAAGAAGTTTTAATCTAATTTTCACTTAAATCACCGGTTATTTAAGTTTATTATAATGCATTCTTTTATATAATGTCAACAGTTTTCAGTTATATTAAAGTGAATTGTTTGGTTAAAATGATATGATTTTGGGAAATATATGCAAGTTTGCATGGAAATATTCTCTATTTTCGCCTTTTTGCGGTTTACAGATGCCATATTAATTTAACTTAAATTTCAGTTAAATTTAAGTTAAATTAATATTCTCTAATAAATCAATCGGATATGCTTTTTACGCTCTTACGAATAACCAGCTCTGTAGGAATTCGCATATGCTTGACAGGGTTATTGCCGTGAATAGCCATAATTAATGTTTGCAGTGCCATTCCACCTACTTCGTCCACAGGCTGTCTTACAGTGGTAAGGGTAGGTTCCACGTACTTGGCAGTTTCAATATTGTCAAACCCGATCAGGGATAAATCTTCCGGTATACGGATTCCCGCCTCCCTGCATGCGAGCATGACCCCCAGCGCCATCTCGTCATTGGCACAAAACAGGGCACTTGGCATCCTTTTCTGTGCAATCAGAATTTTAGCTGTACTATAGCCTCCGCTTTCCGTATGTCCTCCCTGGCAGTACAACTGGCTCGCCACATCGATTCCCGCTTCTTTCAATGCGCTGCAATATCCCATATAGCGTGCCTGTGTCTCATAGGCCATGAAGCTTCCTCCCATGAAGGCAATCTCCCGGTGCCCACAGGAAACCAAATACTTGACGGCATCGTAGGCTCCCCGCTCATTGTCCATGGTGACCGACCAAAGATGTTCTCCATCCACACTCCGGTCGATGGTAACGATAGGAAAATCCCTGGCACTGTATTTAAGAAGGATGTCATCGGAGATGTTATAAGCCATGACGATCAAGCCGCTGGGCCGATGCGTCTTAAAAACATGCTTAAGCAATTGTTCGCTGCTTCCCGTCGCCGTGCTGTAGGCCATGAGATGGCATCCGTTGGCAATAGCAGCTTCTTCCACACTTGTAAGCAATTGCGAAAAAAACGGCCCCCGGAAATTGGACGTGACAATTCCCATGATGTTTTCCTTTTCACCCCCGTATTTTCTCGCCCTTGCTGCGGACTTGTATCCTACCTCCTCTGCGGCGGCCAGTACCCTTTCTTTTGTCTGGTCACTGATATCCCCTTTTCCGTTCATCACATAGGATACCGTAGCTAAACTCACGTTAGCTTTTTCCGCTACCTCTTTCAGTGTTGACACCGACACTCCCCCTCTCCTGCATAGTTTTCATGTGCTTTTACCCTGTATTATATACATCGGAATGAAATATGTCAATTAACTTAATTTAAATTTCACTGAAACGCCATTTTAGAAGTCAGTATTTTTCATTGAAGGCAGAAAAGTGACTATAATTACAAGCCCGTCAAGCAACCGCCATGCTGTAAAATGTAAAAGGTGCTGTTGCAAAACCAGCTTATCCCGTTAGTTCTGCAACAGTACCTGATTTCCATTAAAGGACTTATGTAAATATGTTTTATAATGAACTCTGCCCAACTCAGTTGTTTAATAATGCATTTAGTTCAAACTATTATTTTTAGGAAAAATAAGGCTTTCTCAGCAGTGCTATGTACATATCCTTCCCTCATTTTCTTAGTAGGCCTTACAAGGAATTCCATAGGATACTACTAAGATTACTATTTCCTTTAAAACTTCTTCTAATTCCGTTTCATTGCTATACTCCACCAAAACGATTTGCGCCTTTTCTCGATTACAACACATAAGACACTAATCTCTGAGCCGTTAGTATTGGTTATATGGATTGTACTTGCAATTCTTAATCTCTATTCCGTACAAGCTCCCCTTTTCCAGTCAACACCTCAATCATGATTGCCGCACCGAGCTTAAATCCATATATAAAGGATGCCGCAGCATGCATTGAGTCTGATTGGGAGCGCAAATCCAGCAGGTCTTCCAGCTGTTCATAGTCCTCTTCTGAAAGCTTCTTTCTCCACAGCCCTATGGTGTCGGATATTTTTTTATTTAATGGATGGTATTCAGGGTCCTGTGGAATAATT
>ENA-OFCE01000238-OFCE01000238.1-metagenomes-genome-assembly--contig:-NODE-238-length-38507-cov-3.540622_pt1 | contig 38507 bp, 33 predicted proteins | sample MGYA00153388_OFCE01 | MGnify analysis MGYA00153388 | reverse complement strand
ACGCAGGCTCGACGTTCTATGGCTACACCGATGAGGGCTTGGTGGCGGAGTACGCCAGTGCCAACAATCCGATCAATGCCAACAACGGCGACCTGCTCGCGGCCTACGGCTACTTGCCGAATCAGACGTGGCAGACCAATCCCGCTTACAAGCGGGATGTGCAGACAGGAACCACAAACCCAGATCGCATCCACCTGTTTCACAATGATCATCTGGGCTCGCCGCAGCGGCTGACTGATGCAGAAGGCAAGACATCCTGGAGCGCGAGCTTTGAGAGCTTTGGGCGAGGGTATGCCGACACCAGTGCGGGAACAACGCCTACCGTTACCTCGTCGACACCCACGGCTAACAATCATCGGTTTCCGGGGCAGTTTTTTGATGCGGAGACGGGGTTGGCGCAGAATTTGATGCGGGATTACGAAAGCGCCGTAGGTAGATACCTTCAGATCGATCCGATCGGACTTGCAGGTGGGGCAAACAACTTTGCATATGCGCTGGCGAGTCCACTGTATCGGATCGACCCGAAAGGGCTCGATCCTTGGTTCGGCGGTGAAATCGGGGTGACCGCACATTTAGTTTTCATTGGAGGTGGCGCGAGTTTCGGTGCGCTTGCGAATCTCAAAACTGGTGAAGTTTGCCCTTACATGATGCTCTGCCCTTTCAGGATTGGTGCAGGTTTTCAACTAACGGGCGGCGCGAAAATTGGTCTGCAAACAGGATCGCATTGCGGAAAAGATTTAACCGGATGGCAAGTTCAATTTTGTGTCGAAGGAGCGCTCGGCGTAGGTGCAGCACGCTGCGGCGGAGGTAACTTCGACGACATAGGCGGAGGCAAAGGAAGTGGACCCTCATTTGGTACTGGTGGTTCCGTTGCTATCGAGTTTTGTTATATCCAAGTTTTTTCAAACGCATGCAAAAACACGCCGTGTGAATGTAAGAGTCCAAAACCATGCGATTGCCCAAGATAAGCGAATTCGAACTCGTATCCCGTAGAGTCGGAATTGCGCTACTCGTTACGTTTGCGTGCGTCCTAGCCTACTTTCTGTTTTTTGGTGGACGCGGCTTACCGATCGCGGCGATCATTTTGATTTTGCTCCTGTCCTCGATTGGAGGTTTTTTCGCGACTATCACCGCGATTTCCGCGTGGCGCGGGGAGGCCTCTGCGCGCCGACTATTACCACTGGTTCTCGCATGCGACATATTCGTGTTCATCGCTCTACTCTACCAATTTATGAATTGATAAGGGGCGCTCAAGATGAAGAGCTTGAACTAAAGGGGCCTGGTTGATTTACCTTACCCTCCATCCCGGCAATCCCCGGCAAACCCGGTCGCATCATCAACAGCCTGTATGACGTAGAAGGCCGTTTACTGCAACAAGCCCTGGGCGCAGGAGCCGGTCGCATCACCAGCACCTTGAATCGCTTAAGTCCCTTTCTCGAAGAAACGCTCGACGAGCGAAACCTAAAGACCACCACGCATATGATGCCGCCCGAAACCCGCTCTCCATCACCACCCCGGACGGTGTGAGTACCACCACCACCTATGACGCGAACTTAAGCCTCCCGCTCACCCGCTACCAATATGCAAGCGACGGCACCGGCAATCTCCTCAAACTGATTGAAGCCGCAGACACCCCTGATGCCAGGCTCACCGAATACAGCTACGACAGTCGTGATGGCTTCAAAACTAACCGCCTGAGCATGACCCGGCGCGCCAACGCGCCCAACGCCATCGGCAGCGCCACGCCCGACCCACAAAACGACGCCACCACCACCTACACCTTTGATGGCTACGGCAACGTCAACAGCGTCACCGACCCTGAAGGCAACCTCACCGCGCACACCCAAATCGACCCGCTCGGCAACGTCACCCTCAAGACCGACCCGAGAGGCGTGCAAAGCCAGATGCAATATGACGGCCTCGGGCGACTCACCCAGATCACGGAAGCCAAAGCCACGGCTGACGAACGCACGATGAGCTACAGCTACGACGGCACCGGTCTGCGTAAAACCATGACTGACGCGAGGGGCAACACCACCACCACCCAGTACGACCTGCTAAAGCGCAGCATTAGCACCACTGACGCCAACAGCAACAGCACGCGCACCGACTATGACACCGAGGGCCGCAAGGCTCGCGACATCGACGCCGATGGGGTCGCCATGACCTACAGCTATGACAGCGACGGTCGCCCCACCGGCAGTACGGACGCCGCAGGCAACACCACCAGCTTCCTCTACGGCAACCTAGCAGGCAGCAACGCCACCAACCCCGCCGTAGGCGTACAGGCAGGCCTTGAGGGCCTACTGGCTGCCGTGCAGTACCCCACCTACCGGGAAGACTACCGCTACGACGTGAGGAACCGGCAAACCCAGGTCATCCAGAATCTTGATGCCACCACCCGCTACACCACCACCACCCAGTACGACGCAGCGGGCAACCCGGTCAAGCGGACTGATCCGAAGGGCGCGATCACCCAAACCGATTACGACCGGTTTAACCGCGCCACAAAGATCATTGATCCCGCAGGCGGCGCAACCCTTTTTGCCTACGACCGACGAGACAACTTGATCGCGGTCACTGATCCAAAGAACTCGGTCACCCAATACCAATACGACAAAGCCAACCGCAAAACCCGCGAGACGCGACCGATTGGTGAATTCACCACCTACGCCTACGACGCCAACGGAAACTTGAGCCGCACCGTAAGCGCCACCGGCAGAGCGAGAGCGTACAGCTACGACCCGCTCAATCGCAGAACCAAGGAAGAGCACTTCCTGCCCGCTACGGGCGGCGTACTGGCCACAGCCGCATCGACACAAAGCGCAACGACTGCCGCAAGAGTCATCGGCTACCAATACGACAAGAACGGCAACCTCACGAGCTTTGAGGATCGCGAGCGGGCTGGAGCGTTCAATGCGCCGTCCGGCGCTAACCCCAGCAGCACCGCGACCCCCACGCCCACCACTGAAACGCTCATCAGCAAAGGCAGCTACGGCTTCGACAAACTGAACCGGCTGAGCTCACAAACGCTCGGTTACGGCAACCCAATTGCAATCAGTCAAAGTGGCAACGCTTCGACTATTGCAACCAGTGCGACTCTCACCCCGCTGTTCAGTAAAACCCACAGCCAAAGCTTCACCGCAGCGGGCAGAAAACAAACCCGCACCGATCCTGACGGCAACGGATCAAACAAAGCGCACAGCTTCACGTACGACAGCGCAGGACGTCTCGCAGCGATCAATCTTCCGGCCACCGCACAGAACGCCGCAGTCGGCGCAACGAGCGGCACGATCACCGTGAGCCAATACCGCTGGAACCAGGCCAGTGAGATTACCTACCCGAATGGCTTGAAACAAACGACCACGCATGATGCTCTGCTGCGACCGACCAACATTCAGGTTGCACCGACCGGCAACCCAAGCCCGACCGCAGCGAACAGCGCGATGAACTTCGGCTACGTGTTTGACGAGGTCAGCAACATCAACCAGATCTCCCGACAGGGCAGGGCCACCAGCTACAGCTATGACGCGTTGTATCGACTCACCGAGGCCATTCCTGCGTCGGTGGTGAGCGGCGCATCCACAACGAACCCAGCCAGCAGCCAAAGCCTGCCCGCCGAGCGCTACAGCTATGACCTCGTACACAACCGCATCACTGAGAACAGAACTGGGGGTGATGCCAACACGGCAACGCCTAGCCTCGCCAACGTGAATCTCAGTTACCGCTACAACGCCAATCACCAGATTACCGACATTCGCAACAGTGCCCTGCCGAACCCACCCAACACCGACGCGGTAAGCCTGATTCAAAGCTTCAGCTACAGCGCGGATGGTCACACCACGCAAATACAAACCAACGCGCAGATCACAAACAACGTCCTGCTTCCCGAGCGACCAGAAAACCGCGTCTTCATTTACGACGCACAAGAGCGCTTGATAACCGTTGCCGACAGTGGCAACATCATTGCCATGTATCGCTATGACCCGTTCGGACGACGCATCTTGAAGACGCTCACGCAGCAGGGGGCGGATAACGCCAATACGCCGCAAGCCAAACTGTTAGCCAGTGGTTCCAACACGCCGAACGCGAACGCAGGCTCGACGTTCTATGGCTACACCGATGAGGGCTTGGTGGCGGAGTACGCGAGCAGCAACAATCCGATCAACGCCAACAACGGCGACCTGCTCGCCGCCTACGGCTACTTGCCGAATCAGACGTGGCAGACCAATCCGGCTTACAAGCGGGACGTGCAAACGGGAACCTCGAACCCGCAATCGCCAGACCGCATTCACCTGTTTCACAACGATCATCTGGGCTCGCCGCAACGGCTGACGGATGCAGAAGGCAAGACGAGCTGGAGTGCGAGCTTTGAGAGCTTTGGGAGAGGTTACGCCGACAGCAGTGCGGGAACTACGCCAGTCGTTACCTCATCAACACCTACCGCCAATAACCATCGGTTTCCGGGGCAGTTTCTTGACGCGGAAACGGGGCTGGCGCAGAACTACTTCAGGGATTATTCGAGCTCGCTGGGGCGGTTCAGCGAGGCTGACCCTATTGGATTGCTGGGCGGCATTAATCGACACGCTTACACGGGCGAAAATCCGCTCAAATTTTTCGACCCTACGGGAGAAAACACAGCCGTCATTGGCGGCGGATTCGGCTTCGGAATTGGTGGGCCGCCGGGAGCGGTGGTCGGCGTGATTATTGGCGGCGTAATTATGGTTGGGGGAGGCGCGTACTTCTTGTTTAGAAATCGAGATAAATCTGGTCAAACCGAGCGTGATAAAGCGGCGCACAACCCGGGGCGCGACGATTGCGATAAGTGCAACCCATGTAGCCCGCGTTCAGGCTCAACATGTTTCGTAATGCACTCCGGTCATCCGCATTTCATAAAGCCAAATGGCCCATACGCTGACCCGCATTTCCATCACTTCGTTATGGAGCAAGCACCGGACTGCACCTGCCGATGGAACGGGCCGATCATTGATAGCGCTACGCCGCTTCCCATGGCAACTGCCTGCCCTTTTTCTTCGTACTAACTGTGGGTCATATCGCTGTTCGACTTCAACGTCCGCTTGCGCTTGCCGACGAAGATAACGCGATATGCCTGCCTCCTGGACTTGCTTCCCATTTAAGTTGGGGGCGAAGAATAGTTTGCGGCGATCTGCACATCTGCCCATCTGCGCTTTCGGAAATTTCTGATGCTCGCGCAAAGGGCAAATTGGTGTCCTTTCCCGAATGGACGAACGCGCATTTCCTTGAACTAAGCAAAGTCGCGACGGAGGACATCGATATTGATTTGCTACGCGCTTGCCCGAAAGGCGCCGAGTTGCTTTTAATGCAGACAACTGAGGCAGGAGTGGCGCGAATTTACGATGCTTGGGGGTATCAGCTCTTGTCCCCTATTAGCGATTTCAAACTCAATTCAAGCGTTTCATTTGTGGAATTGGGGTTTGACTCGATAGACGCAGGTTTTTTGAGCGTACTGTGGAATTTGGGTATCGACCGTACAGAGGCGATCACGACATTTAAGTCTGCTTTTAAGCTGAATGACAATGGCCTATTTGCTACCCTTGCGGAAGCAGAAGATTTTTGCGATTTTGTGACCGATCAACAAAGCCAACACTGCAACATTTTTCCATTGAGAATTTCGACCGTGATCGCGGTGCCGTTATCAAATTGAGTCGATAACGAAAAACGCTACAACTCAATTCGTTTAAGCGATGACCTACAGCCATGACAGCCGGTTATCACCTTGTCGCCCACGGATCGCTCAAGGCAACAACTTATCGCTACAGTCATTATTGGGTAGGGCTAACGCCGGTTTAATACAACTATCGACTGTAGGCACAAAACGCCGTTTAGCCCAATTTCAGTGGTCGTTTCAGACTGAAGCTCTTGATGCCATCAGCACCACGGACGCCAACGGCAACAGCACAAGAATCGACTATGACGCCGAAGGCCGCAAGGCTCGCGACGTAGACGCCGATGGTGTCGCGATGACCTACAGCTATGACAGCGACGGACGCGCCACCGGCAGCGTGGACGCCGCAGGCAACACCACCACATTTATCTACGGCAACCTAGCAGGCAGCAACGCCACCACCACCGGCATTCAGGCGGGCCTTGAGGGCCTGCTCGCTGCAGTGCAATACCCCACCTACCGGGAAGAGTACCGCTACGACGTCAGGAACCGGCAAACGCAGGTTATTCAAAACCTTGATGCCAACACCCGCTACACCACCACCACCCAATACGACGCGGTAGGTAACCCGGTCAAACGGACCGACCCCAAGGCTGCGATCACCCCTATTTCAACGTCACCGGAATTTCTCGGCGGAACCACGGCAAATAGCCGCGCACGTCTCTACGTTCAAAGTCGTCTGCGCGGCGGGAACCCGCGCTGGTTCCCCTAGTTGAAAACCGCCTGATAGAGAAACCCGTCCCGCTCTCGTGCTATCGGCACCAAAAAAATGGCGAACTCACCCATCGTGCTGTGCCGCATGGCGTAAGTTTGCTGCGGAAAGAGTAGCGCTGCGCCGTTTCTGAACAGCAACGAAAACGGCGCGCGCAAAGCCTCGTATTTGGGCGGCGGCAACGGGCGCACTTCGACCAATACAAAGTTAATATTGCCATCGATGATGGCCGCTGTGAAGGTTGAGTTCAAACAACCTGCGAAGTCTTCTAGCGTCAGTAATTTCATGATGGCAATTTCAGATTGAAAAAAAGCCCGGACGCTACGCAGTCCGGGCTTTAAGTGATCCGGTTATCGGTTGCGCGCGGACATTTTGCAACGCGCGCGGCCGAACTCGTTTACCGCGTTGCTGCCTCGCGAGCATCAGCGGTCATGCGCTTGCGGCCAAGGCCACCCCAACCGATTCCGAACATCGTCAACACCATCAGCAGCAGCGCGGCGCTAGACAGCGTCGGCACTGGAGCCGGAGGCGGTATGCCTACGCCGCCTTGATCGACGATGGTGCCGTTGGCGGTCAGGTCATCGTCGCCCAAACCACCGTCGGTGATGCTGAACGAAATGCTGTTTTGTCCCACGACAGACGGGATGAGATACCAGTTTGGCGTGCTATTAGACGGCGTTGGGCCGTACTTCCAGTACTGGGCACTGAAATCAACTGGGCCGGAGTAGACCACGGTCATGTTGATCGTTGAGCCCGGTGTGCAGCCGGTCGTGGAGAAGTCAAACAATCCAAACGGGAAGGCCACGCCAGCAGGTGCAGTACCCGCCGGAGGGCTCGCAGCATCGCCAGTGAGCGGGATGAACCTCGGTGCCGAGAAGGTACATGCCGCGCCACCACCGGTGAAGCTGGCCGTGATCGAACCCGAACCTGTGGGCGAGCTGCCCGTGTAGGTTCTGAACGACGGCGTGACCGTCGCTATCGCCGACGCGGCACCACTGCCGACGACGTTGGTCGCAACAACCGAGCAGTCGTACGTGGTGCCGGTGGTGAGACCGGTGACCACCAGCGGCGAGGTGGTACCCGTCGCGGAAAAACCGCCCGGTGTGCAGCTTGCCGTGTAGCTCGTGATGGCCGCGCCGCCATTAGATGCGGGCGCGGTGAACGCGATGCTTACTTGGCTTAGGCCTGCGAGGGTGGTGCCGATGGTGGGCGCGCCGGGCACAGCTGCATTCACCACGATGGTTGCTGGTGCCGAGGCGCTGTTGAAGTTCGCGTTACCGGCTTGCGTGGCTGTCAGAGCGCAGCTGCCTGTGCCCACGATGGTCAACGTGCTGCCTGCCACCGTACAGATGGTCGGTGCCGAGGTCGTTGCAAACGTAAACGCTGTCAAACCGCTGGTAGCGGTTGCCGTCAACGTGATGGGCGCAACACCGAACACGACCGGTGTTGCTGGAGCAAACGTTACCGTTTGGTTCGCGGTATTCACCACGATGGTCGCGGGTGCCGAGGCGCTGCTGAAGTTCGCGTTGCCAGCTTGGGAGGCTGTCAGAGCGCAGCTGCCAGCGCCCACGATGGTCAGCGTGCTGCCTGCCACCGTACACACCAATGGCGTGGTGGTGGCAAACGTGAACGCTGTCAAACCACTGGTGGCGGTTGCCGTCAAGGTGATCGGCGCAACACCGAACACCACTGGGGTTGCAGGTGCAAACGTTACCGTTTGATTGGCTGCGATCACATTGAAGGCGCGAGTCACGGTGGTGGCGGCGAGGAAGGCTGCATCGCCTACTTGGTTGGCATCGATGGAACAGGAGCCCGTGGTGACGAAGCTCAACACGCCGCCGCTGGTGATGGTGCAGACACCGGTGGTCGTTGAGCTGAACGTGGGTGTCAAAGTCGAGCTGGCCGTTGCCGTTAACGTCGGTGAGGTGCCGAAAACCTGCGCGCCCGGATTGTTGAAGGTGATGGTTTGGCTGGCCTTGGGCGTGACTGATACGATGCCGGAGGCGCTGCCTGAGCCCACCGAGTTGCGTGCCGTGACTGAGCAGGTGTAGGCGGTGCCGTTGGTGAGGCCTGTTACGTTGATCGGCGAGCCTGCGCCTGTGGCGGTACCGCTGGGGCTACAGGTCACGGTGTAGTCGATGATGGCGCTGCCACCGTTTGAGCCGGGTGCGGTGAAGGCGATGCTGGCTGCGCCGTTGCCGGGCGTGGCCGCGCCGATGGTCGGTGCGCCGGGGACGACCGCATTCACGTTGAATCCTTGCGTTACCGTGACGGCGGGGAGGAAGGCCGCGTTGCCAGCTTGGTTGGCATTAATGGAACAAGCGCCCGTGGTAACAAAGCTCAACACGCCGCCGCTGGTGATGGTGCAAACGCCGGTGGTCGTTGAGGTAAAGGTCAGCGTCAAACCTGACGTGGCGGTTGCCGTCAACGTGGGCGAGGTGCCAAAGTTTTGCGCGCCCGGATTATTGAAGGTGATGGTTTGGGTGCCTTGGGGCGTCACCGACACCGCGCCAGATGCGGGGCTTGAGCCCACCAGGTTGCGCGCCTTGACCGAGCAGCTGTATGTGGTGCCGTTGGTCAGGCTGGTCACGTTGATCGGCGATGCTGGGCCTGTGGCGTTGATGCCGCCGACGTTGCAGGTGACGGTATAGTCGATGATGGCGCTGCCGCCGTTTGAGCCGGGTGCGGTGAAGGTGATGCTGGCTGCGCCGTTGCCGGGTGTGGCCGCACCGATGGTCGGCGCTCCGGGCACGGTGGCTGCCGCAACTGTCAACGCGTAGTTCTTAACTTCGAAGTAGCTTCCTGGCCCCGTGCTGGACTCGGTGACACGAATGGTGACCGGGTAATTGCCCGTCGCCGCTGCCGTTGTACCGCTGACGACGCACAAATTTGATACCGCAATGCCCGCAGGGAATGTGCCGGTTTCCAGCAAACAGGTGTAAGGCGCGACACCGCCACTCACGGTCAGTGTTTGCGAGAACGCCACATTCTGTATCGCAGTGCCAGTCGGCGAGGTCAGCGTCAGCACAGGGTTTGCAACGCTGCCGTTGTAGCCTTTGTCGGCGAACTGGGCAGCGGGCGTTTTCGTGTCAGTCGAGCGGATAGTAAACGCGTACAGGCCACGCTGGGTTGGTGTGCCGCTCAGCACGCCGCCGCTCGTCAATGTGAGGCCAACCGGAAGCGTGCCGCTCTGCAGCGCGTAAGTGTAGAACCCAACGCCGCCGCTGGAAGTCAGTGTTTGCGAAAAGGCCGCCCCCGCCGTCATCGCCGGCAGACTCGCCGGAGAGACCGTGATTGGCGAAGTGGGTGCAGTGATGGTGACGTTGAACGTCAGCAAATCGCCGTTTTCGTCTTCCAACTGGAAAGTGTCCGAGGTGGCTGTGTCACTGTTGTGCGTGTATGTCGCGAACTGATTTCCGCCAAGGTTGCAACAGGGGTTCACAATGACCGAGCCGTGAGCGGTATTGAAGGGGTTTGGATTCGGGGTCGCCGGTATCGTCCCAAGGTTCAGCGGGCCGTCACAGGTTGCGAGGTTTGCGGAGGTCACCGACCCGCCCTTCGGCACCGTCAAGGTCTGTGTCGGGCAAAACGGCGAAACGGCGGCAGCAGCCGGTAGCGACCACATTGCTGCGATGAGCAGCAATGCCAGGAGCGACGCCAGGCGAACTGTGTGGGCGCAACTGCGAGATAGTTGCCTCAATATGTAATGCATTATTCCTGTCCCCTGATTGCTGACCATCCGTCGGAGGTCACCTGCTGAAACTACGAAGCGCAGCGCTTCAATTACGGCGTGCCAAATAAAGCGCCGCTGACCAAACCAGCGCAACTCTTTTTGCACGCTCATCATTAGAGCAGGATCGCCAACACAACGGAAGACCCGCAGATCGAATTGTTCGGAGTTGTCACAAATGGGACCTTGTAAGCGCAACCAATGGCGGGCAGAATAAATGACGCAGTCCGGAGCAATAGTGCGCCGCGCTCAATACCAAAAGGCAAGATTCAATGAGTGAATTTTTCATTGGCCAGATCATGATGACCGGCTTCAACTTCGCACCGAAGTATTGGGCGCTTTGCAATGGCCAGTTGCTGCCAATCCAGCAAAATGCTGCCCTCTTTTCGCTGCTGGGCACGCAGTACGGCGGCAATGGCACCACCAATTTCGCGCTGCCGGATTTGCGAAGCCGTACGCCGATTGGCTACGCATCGTCCGTTGACCCCAGCTGGCAGCCGCCATCCGTTCAGATTGGCCAAGCGTCCGGCGTCGAAAACGTCACGCTGTTGAGCACCAACCTGTCCAGCCACACCCACTCGGTGAACGCGTCAACCACCGCTGGCGACAATCGCAACCCGTCGACGCGAGTCTTTGCGACTAGCACCAACACCTCTGCGCCGGTCAACATGTATGGGCCTTCCAATGGTCCTTTGGTGCCCTTGAACGCACAGACAGTCAGCCCCGCGGGCGGCAACCAGGCTCATCCCAACCTCCAGCCATATAGCGCGATCAATTTCTGCATTGCGCTAAGCGGCATCTTCCCATCGCGCGACTAGAGTTTATGCGCGGGAAAAAAACTTCGACGCATCGCACGCACCCATAGTGAGATCGTCACAACCAATTTCGGAGGAAATCTAAATGAGTACACCCTATATCGGCGAGATTCGCATGTTTGGCTTCGGAACCCGGGGCGCACCCAACGGCTGGCAAGCCTGCGATGGGAGCCTTTTGCCAATCGCAGAGTATGACGCTCTATTTGCGCTGATAGGCACCACGTATGGAGGCGACGGGCAGGTGACTTTCGGCGTGCCTGATCTGCGCGGCCGCCTGCCCATTCATCAGGGTCAGGGTCCCGGCCTGAGCAACTATGTGATTGGTCAGCGCGCCGGCACCGAGACTGTGACCGTGTTGCCTACACAAATGCCAGCGCACACGCATACCGCAGTGGCGACCAGCGCGGCCGCGACGTCCCTCACGCCCGGGACCACGCTACTACCCGCCGCGGTAAGTGGCGACACGTTCTACGCGACCGATCTCACAGGGGCTACAGCAATCGCCATGTCGGCGGAGTCAACCTCATTGGCAGGTGGCAGCCAGCCGCACGAAAACTGCATGCCAACGCTTACGGTCCAGTACTGCATCGCGACAGAGGGCATTTTCCCGTCTCAGGCCTAAAACGACGACTCGAACAGAATCCCACATTTACGGCAACAGGCGGCAATAGTCGCGTTGCACTTTCACAGGTTCGCGAAATATCGCATCGGAGGAACCAAGTCATGACACAACCTTACATCGGCGAAATCCAGACGTTCGGCTTCAACTTTAACCCGCGCGGCTGGGCGTTCGCCAACGGCGCCACCCTGCCGATTCAACAGAACACAGCACTATTCTCACTGCTGGGTGTTACCTACGGCGGCAACGGAACGACGACATTCCAGTTGCCAAATTTCGCCGGTCGGGCCGGCTGCGAGCAAGGCAATGGGCCGGGCCTGTCGCCACGAACGTTAGGCCAGACTTTTGGGGTCGATACGGTCACTCTAACCAGCAATCAGATACCGCAGCACAATCACGGCGTGAACTCGTACTTGCAGCCCGATGCAACCAAAAAGAGCGGCACACCCAGCGCTAATTCCGCGCTTGCCCTGCTTTCGGCGGGTGTGCCGAAACCCTACATCGACACGCCCATCAACACCACATTCGCGCCCAATATGATTACCCCGAGCCAAGGTGGTGGACTCCCGCACGAAAACCAGCAACCCTATCTCGGCGTGAATTTCTGCATCGCGTTGCAGGGGGTCTTTCCCTCGTTCCCGTGACGTGACCGACACGGCGTCACCGTCACCGCTGCCGTTTCCACCAGCGCGCCACGATCACATGCAGGCCCCTGCCCCTCTCATTGAGCGAGGGATGGTGTTGCGCTGGTTGGGCAGTGACGATTTGCCATGGTTGCGCGACCTCTACGCCACCACGCGGGCAGATGAAATGGCACCATTGCCCTGGTCGGCCGCGCAAAAGCGGCACTTCCTGGATCAGCAATTCGCCCTGCAGCACGATCATTTTGTGCGCTACTACGGTGGGGCGGATTTTCTCGCGATCGAGCAGAGTGACGGGCGGCCGATCGGTCGCTATTACGTCGCTTGCAGCGACATCTTCCATGTCGTCGATATAGCGGTCACCCCTGCGCATTACCGCCAGGGTATTGGCACAGCCCTGATCGAACACACGCTCGCGGAAGCAGCCGACGGGGGGAGCGATGTGCTGCTTCACGTGAACAAGCTCAACGACCGGGCGATGAAGCTCTACTTGCGGCTCGGGTTCGCGGTGAGCGAGGACGCTGGGTCACATTGGCAAATGCGCTGGTCGCCGACCAAGCCCGGATAGTGTCCGCTGGCAGGTCGTGCCCTCCTAGTCCGTCTTGCGGGTTCGGAGGCAATGAGGAGGAGAGGCCATGATGCAGTGAGCTTTGCGGCGGCCATGGACTCGCTACCCGCTCAGTGGGTGAAGGTTGCGCGATACAGTTTGTTGGTGTCGAGTGGCGAGACGGTAAAGCTCACGGTAGTCGAGGTTGCGCTTGCCAGCGGAAAAACAGCTAACGCCGACGGCCGCGCTTTCGAACCAATGGACCGTTGGAGCAGGGAAGCCGCGCTGGCTGAGATCGATGGAAAAGAGAGCGAAGCGCCGCCGTGACGGTTAACGTCGGCAATCTGCTGCTCACGAGCGGTGTTGACCGCAATTCGCAGAAGGTCAAACACTAATGCGTTCATGGCGTCCTGTTCGGCGCCAACGTGGCAGGCTATCCCTTGGATCGTGCAGCGTGCTTCTGCTTTCGAGTTCGTGGCGTCGCCGATGCAACCCATTTTCGCCACGACACAATTGGGATAACACCACCGTGATTTGCTCTGCTCGATGAAACTCCGTGACCGTAGGCAGCATAATTTCCCCAAAGCACAACGAATTGCCGCTCTGAAAGCTACTCTACTGGCGGCTCCCGGGAATTACTCAGTGGGGACTAAATCGAATCGATTAGCAGCGTCCAAAGCGCACGGTCTGCGTCAAAGGAGAGTGTCGTTCCGTTCACAGCGACACTAGGCGCACGAAGCGCAGGGGTCTCCAATGCGCTGACGATGTTGACCGAATCGAGACTGCGGTGCCTCAGGAACGGAAGGTCGATGTCGAGTTGCTGGGTTTCGTCCGTGGCTTGTTGAATACGCAAGACTAAACTTCGCCCCGCCGACGGCTCGTCGCTCCGACCGGGCTTCGCCACGCTAAAGAGTGCATCGGCCTGGGCAACACTCGCCAGTTGCGCACGCTCCGGTATACGTCCCTCTTCGGCGACGGCATTGTTGAGCAATCGGGCGTGCAGCTTCGTCTGTGCGCACACTGCTGTGCGCAACGGGTAGCCGGTTGCCGCCGTTCCCACCTGCGCACCAACGTCAAGCGTGTACGACTGCGTATGAGTCGCTGCGTCACTTCCTTGCGCGCCCCCATTGCCACCAGGTGTGTTTCGCAGCAAGCACCCTCGCAGCGTCGTGTTATTGATCGTCCACGCTGGTATTCCGTTGTGATAGACGCCGCCTACGGCCGCACCCGATGCACTGCTGGCGAGTGTCGCGAAATCGTGGCTCGCACGGAAAATCAGCCCCGGCCACGACGGCTGCGGGTTGCGGCTTTCCCAGTGATAGCAGGTGCCATATTCGAGCATGTCGCCGGCCTGACCAGTCGAGTTTTTCAGGCCGAACGAGGCGAGCACCGACGTCCCGCTCGGAGCCGCCCCGGTGGTAGCAATCCGCACCAGCGTTTCGCCCACAATCAGGTCGTAGCGGGTGGTATAGTTTTGATCGCCACCGCTGATATTGCCAACTGCGCGCCAGCGGATTGGACCGTTTTCAAGAAGCGAGCCCGGGCTGCCCGTCATCGCCGTGGAGGAAGCTTCGAACGTCCCCGTCGCGCAAGAACCTGCGGAAGATACGTACTCCATCCCGAATTGATAGATATTGCCGCCGTCAGTCCAAATCTCCAGCTCGTTAGCGTAGCAATTGGTCTGCACATACTGCTGGCCCGCAATCTCGAGCGACGAGATTGCCCAGCCATGGCTCTGGTCTAGCAAGAGCTTGACCTGGCCGTTGCTGAACTGGTAATCGTCTCCCGAGATACTTTGGGGGAGCACGGACGGCTTCGCGCTGCCGCCTGGCACCAGGTGGACAATGCGGTAAGACATAGACTTCATGCCGGGCACCTGAAACAGCAGGGTACCCTCTGAACTGCGCTGCACCGGGTAGAGAGCGCCGTCCACGCGAACTTGATAGTTGCGGTGCCCTTCGCCGGGATCAGGGCATTCAACAACCGCCGTGTCAGGTAAATCGCGTCCAAGTTGATTAAACACAACCAGAGCATGCTCGCCCTCCGCAGAGGGTACCGACACGCGCGCTGCAAGTTAGTCCATGGCCTGTGCCATCGCCTCATCGGCCAGCGCTGCGGCATTGCCCGACATCCGCAATTGACCCTGCGAATCCCAGATCGGCCCGGCGCCCGTGGTTTCTGTTGACTGCGCAGGGTCGTATACGGAATCGGGGGACGTGCCCGTGATGAAATCGTGATGACTGGTTGGCACTAGGAGGTGCCAACCTTTGGCAATTGATTGAATCGGCGTGTCGATATTGGACTGAACGCTTCCGCCATACATCGAAAGTATTGAGGCGAGCACCTCCGCACCGACAAGCTGTCGCGTCGCATAGTACTGATCAATCTTGAGCTGCGGACGGCTGGCGAAGTGACCGGTCCTGGTTGATGTCAACTATCTTGACCGCTCGGCGACAACTATCCTGGCCGGTGGAGACGGGGAATGAATTTGATAGCTTATGTAGTTGAGCGAACCTTTCGCACAGGCGGGGCATGCCCCGCCTGTGCGGCGCGACGGCGGTAGCTCTCCACATTCATCTCCAGAATGGTTGAGTGGTGCACGAGCCGATCAACGGCTGCCAGGGTCATGGCGGGTTCCACAAACACCTCACCCCACTGCGAGAACGGTGCGTTGGCGGTGATGGCCAAACTCTTGCGCTCGTAGCGCTCTGATATCAGTTCGAACAGAACGGAAGTTTCGGCCTGGTCGCGACGAACGTAGCTGAAATCATCGAGAATCAACAAGTCAAACCGATCCAGTTTGCCCAGTTCCTGCGGCAGGCGCAAATCACGCCGCGCCGCCTGCAAGCGCTGCACCAGCTCAGAGCAGCGGGTGAATAGAACGCGTCGACCGGCATCAATCAAGGCATGCCCCAAGGCGCTCACCAGATGGCTTTTACCCACACCCGGCGGCCCGAACAGCAATACGTTGGCGCCCCGGTCAATCCATTCGGTTGCTTCCGTGAGTGCCATGACCTGCGCCTTGGACACACTGGGCACGGCTGTAAAGTCAAAGCTGGAGAGCCGTTTGTCCGGACCCAGGCCCGATTCACTGCGATGGCGCTCGATGCGACGGGCCTCGCGCTCATTGATTTCATGCTCCAGCAATGCCTCCAATAGCCGGTGTGCTGGCCAGCCTTCGGTGTCGGACTGCGCGCACAGATCACCGGCCAACCGTTTGATGGTGGGCAGGCGCAAATCCGTCAGCATCATCCCCAGCCGGGCCGAAGTGCTCGTAGCGGTAGTTGTCGTCGTTGACGGTGTCATTGATTGCGCGCTCATACGAGCACCTCAAACAGTTCGTCATAGGAGGCCAGCATGGGCAGCGTCACAACCACCTGCGGAACTTCCCCCCTGGGCGGTGCCAGCAACTGGGTCAACGCGATGAGATTGGGCAGCTGGTCGAACTCAAGCAGCAGCTCCAACTCGTGGGCCAGTTGGGCCTCGTGCCCGTCGGCGGCCAGAACTAGCAGGCCGACCATCGTTTTACAGGCTTCGCGTTCAGGCCTTTGGGCAGACAATCGTTCCCACGTTTGGCGGTATACCGCACGGGGAAAGGCCGCATCCCGCAGCACCCAGCGGGCGAATGCTCCGGGTTTGCGCTTCAATGCGCCTACCAAATGCCGGTAGTCGATTGAGCGACCAACGCGCTGACCTTCTGTCGCTCGTGCCCTTGGCAGACTCAACACGCATTGGCCTCCCAGCCAGCATTCAACGTGCTGGGCATACTGGCGCACCATCAACCGGTGACCGATGAGTTGGCTCGGCACGCTGTACAGAACGCCCTTGAGGGTGAAGATGGCGTATTTGCTGACCCGGGCAGGGATCTCCTCGAATTCGGCGGTGCGGCGCACTGGCAAAGCTTTGAGCATGGTGCGCTCGGTGCTCAGTCGCTTGGCGGCACGCGTATTCATGCGTTGCACGATGGTGTCCACAAACGCTTCGTAATCAGCTCGCGTATCAAAGCTGCGACTGCCGCGTAACCGCAATGCCTGGTCCAGTGCCGTCTTCAGGGAGTTGTTGCGTGATTCGATGGAGCCGTTCTCGTTGGATCGGCCGGGGTTGCAGCGTGTGGCGCGCAGCCCGTAGTGACGGCAGAGCTCTGCATAGCGCTGGGTCAATGCCTCCTGCTCTGCTAAGTTGTTGAACGCTGCCGAGAGGCTGTCGGTACGGTGTTCTTCGGGGACACCCCCCAACGCCCAGAGCGCTGCCTGTAATCCCGTGGACAGTGCCATGAAGCTCTCGCCAGAGTCGATGACCGTGACGTGGCGCCAACCGGAGTAGGCCAATGCAAATTGGTACAGGCGGTGACTAAACACCACCCCGGCAATCTCCACGTTCAGATCATCAGCCACGGTGAAGTCTGAAATGCCTTGACGTCCCGGTGGATGTTCCTGCGCAAAGTAGACCTCCCGCTCGGCGCCAAACTGGGCACGCCACAACCGGATGCGGCGTTGCAGGGTGCGCAGCACGCCGCTATCCCACTGGCCGGGATAGCGGCGCTGGAGCTCTTCGAGCAGCGTGACGGCATTGAGCCTGGCGTCGGTTTGCAGCAGCGGGATGACCTCGCTATCCCAGACCGCACTCAATGGGTCTTCTCGGGTTCGCCAGTCCCGCTGTGGGCGCTGGGAGGGCAGGCGTTGCGCACCTTCGATGCGCCGGGCGCTTCGCTCGCTGATTCCGGCTCTGGCGGCAGAAGCGACTTGACTGAGCTTGTTACGGTGTTCTTTGTACTTGTGCACTTGGTGGTCCGTGATTGTCTTGCCGGGCATGCCGCCTACCTTCGACTTGTGTTCGAAGGACCAACGGTAGCCCCGCCTCGCGGACCCGCCCGGTGCAGGCCTCTAACCGGCCAACATAGTTGTCGTCAACCGGCCAAGGTAATTGTCGTCAACCACGGTCCAGTAGTTCTCGGCGTACAGCGTGGTCGGCAGGAGCTGTGACGCGCCGGGTTCCAGGCACGCAAAGTAGTCCGCAAATGTCCCGAGGCGTGCGCTTGCGGTCGTGCCGCCGCCTGAGGGGGTTGCCCCGATCACCTCCGACCAGGTATAGCCGCCGGACCACGCGCCGTTGTCGGAGGCAGGGAACTGCCAGTCTCCGCCCTGTGTCGCGAAGATGACCCCTCCCGGCCACGTGTTCCCGGCGTGGTCACGCAGAAATGCATCCATTGCTGCTGCGGTGTGAGTAATGCTGTAGTTGGTGATGCCGTAATATGTTCGCGGCATGAAGTGCGTGAGCACATTCGATCCGTCGCGCCCAGTCCAGTTAAAACTCAAACCTGAGGCGCGTACGGTCTGATCCGCCAACTGTGCCGAACAGGGTGAGGGCTGCGGTGAGCCGGGAATCCGCGACAATCCAGCCGCCTTCATTCCCATCGCCTCAAACAGCACCGGCAGCTGCGGGCTGTGTCCGAAATCGTCAGGAATCCAGCATACCGGAAACACCTGATCAATGAGCTGCACCCGCCTCAGGAAGTCATGACCGGTCAGATAGTTGCGGATGAAAAGCTCGCTGTTACACACCAGATTGTCGGGGGAGGTGATGCCACCTCCAAGCAGGCAGAATCGACGACCCGCTGCTTTCAGCGTTCTCAGCTTCGACAGCGGGTCAACGGTCGAGTCCTCCAGATACTGGCGCAGAAATCCCACCTCGGCATAGGAGAAACAGAAGTACGCATTGTTGCCAGTACCGTCGAACGTCGCGGCGACACTGTTGAGGATAGATCGGACATCGGCCTGGCTAGATCCCTGGTTTCCGTAGTAATCCTCGAAGATCATTTGCCAGTCCCAGTCGTTGTGTGTTGTGGGGCACACAATCATGGGTACTGTGGCGGCGACCTTTCTGGCAAGGGTCAACGTATTGGATTCGGCCGTTTGCGTTGTCATGGAAGGGGTTCCTGATCCGGATATTGGGGTTTGTCACGAAGTTGCTGACGATGCAGCATTGACCGGAGGGCCGGAAATGAGCAATCAACCTCGGAGGCTGCCTGCGTAAGTCACACGATTGCGCTTCGCGGTTGCCCCGCCATCGATTACCCGAGCTGGGGTGCTTGCCAATCACTTGACGACCAGGTCGGTTGTTGTCACAACGAGTAGGTCTTCCAGGGCAAGGCAAGGGGGTTAGACCCCCGCCCTGAAGGCACGACTCATTTCTGCGGGGGTACGCGGCGCAGTCTTTTGCAATACGGCCTCGGGCACTGGCGAGCCTGCTTTCAACGAATCGAGCCAGGCGTAGAGCAGTGTGCGCTGGCCCGCAGTGAGATCGCGGGTGACAGGCATGAAGCGTTGCTTCTCGAAATTCGCCGGATCGGTCAACTGCCGGATCACCGTGGCGTACGCGGCCACCTGCTGCGGGTCATCAAGGCGCAACCAGTTATCCATGCAGGGGGCCATCGCGTGCCAGTTGTAGAGCACGTTTTGGTAGACGTTCTCCCACGTCGGCGAGAGACGGCCGACGTTGTCGTCCGCAGGCAAGGTGCGCACCCACAGATAAGCGGTTTGTTGCGTGTTCACCTCAGTCGGCGGCGGTGTTGTGGTGCTGGCGACGTAACAATCGATCTGCCCAACCAGATTTGACGATGCGCCGGCCACGCTCAGCGCTGCGATACCGTTGGTGTCGGTCAATGTGATCTCGCTGGTGGGCGAACTCGTTGACGTGTTCACCCAATGCACAGCCACCCCGGCAGGCGCAGGAACGCCGCGTGACAATACCTGCACTTGCAGCGTCGCAGGATCACCTTGATTAAGATAAACGTTCGGCGTGATCTCACACACATGCAGCGCAGATTCTTGCAGCAACACAATTCCGTTGGCATCGCGAATCGATAGATCAGCGGTCTGCGCGAGTTGTTGCGATGCGGGCGACAAAGGCAAGGTCACGATGCCCGCGCTTTGTTCGTAAGCGGCGCGGTCATAGTCGCTGGGTTGCAACGCTGCGATCTGGGTATCGCCAGCAAATACGCCGAGCGTGCCGAGATTCGCTTTAGTAAGATCGGGGCCGGTTTCGGGAATCGAATTGCCCAAATCGACGACAAGCGCACTACTCGCTAGTCGCGCGCTAGAGGTGGCTATGCCAGGGGCTGCGCTCTGGATCAGACCACGATCGCCGATGACTTGAGGCGCATCCCCCTTGCGCCAAAGCCCGAGCACGCCAACCACACGCGAACGGGCCGGATTGGGCTGAAAGCCGCCGCCGCGAAGCTTTTGTTGCAGGGCGCTGCTCTGTTGTGTCATAGCCGGATTGCCGTTGCGGCAATCAATATCGTCGTAGTAGACCGTTCGATACGCATTCCAGCGAACGGTTAGACCCAGCACGTCGTCATCGTCAAGCGCACGGGAGAGCGCGGCAATGGCTTGCGATCCGCGCGCATAAAGCGGCAACGATGCGCCCTTGGGGAATGAGGTCTGCCAGACCACCGAGGCAACGCCTGCGATGCAGGAAAAGGTTGGGTTTCGCGCAAAGTTGATCTGCCGCGCGATCATGCGCAGCGAACAGTTGGCCTCGACTTGACAACCACCGTCGACGCCAAAGCTGATCTGATCAAAGAAGAGTTGCGAAGACTGCGACCCGTACGGCTCCAAGTCCACCAACATGCCTAAAAAGTGAACTGGCGCGCCAACAAATTCGTCTTGCGTGGAGGTGCCACTGCCTACATCCACGCCGACAACCTTGGTGTCAAAGAAGCGTGATCGATAGGTGCCGTGCGGGTTCCAGTTGCCATTACTGGTGACGTCGGTGATCGCTGCATCGCGAAAGGGTTGCACCGCGCCGTCGGGGGTCATCACGGTCTGCGCGCCCATTTCGTCATAGTTGCGCGGATAGTTGTTGGTGGTCACCGGATCGAAGGTGGTTTGTCCGCAAAAATAAATCCGTGGGGTTTCAAGAACACTCATGGTTTTCTCCTGCGATCAGAGAGGAACAAACAGAAAGGCCGGGCCCGCCACCGATTTGCCGTCAGACAGCGGCGTATTGAGGGCGCGCAGGGCGGTCATGCGAAGATCGAACATGGCGCGAACGGCATTACCCAAACGATCAGGCTCGCCACTCATGGCGCGTTGCAGCTCGCGGAGCATTTGACTGTAGGCCGTATTGCATGCATTCTGTGCTGCGACTGCGGCAGGCGGATCCTGCGAAAAATCATGGGTTGACGGATCGCTGATCGCGGGAAAAGCGCTACCCCAGTCCACGCCAAGCGGCGCGCCCCAGGCGTAACCTTTCGGGTTATTGGCCTTGGTGAGCAATTGATTGCGGTTGATCTCTTCAAAGCGATAAAAGTGCGCAAGATCACCCTGAAAGTCGACTGGGCTTTTGGGGCCGCCTTCACCCTCCGAGACAATCTCAACAATGGCGCGCTGCGCATCGGCATAGCTGTTTACCGCAAACAGATTGCCCACCAGGTATTGGGCGTCGGTAATCTGGTGGCGATTGACCTGCCACGCGCTTGCAGGCAGCGTGGCCAGGTAGCGATCAAGCTCGGCGTAGAACTGACCAATGGTTTGATACTGCGGCATTGCAAGTAGCTTCTCTTGCGGAAAGTCGATGGGGCCGTCCTCCGGCGTTTCAATATTCATGCCCTGTTGCACGGCTGGCATCGAAAAGGGATAGAGATGAATGGTCAGCCCCCCGAGATCACCCGGTAACGGGCCGGGGTAATGCGGTACCACCGACGGGTTTGCGATCATTGGGCTGCCACCGAGGGCGTTCAGGATGTTGCAGTCGAGACAGAAATGAATCATCTCCTGCATCACGATGGCCTTGATCCGCTTGGTCGCCGCTGCATTGGTATCCGGCAGGATGCTGTAGAGTGCGTAGAGATAAGGCGGCAGCGTGCCGAACTCGATCTGGATGGCCGTTTGCAGCGCGCTGTAAGCGTCCTGCATTGAGGTGAGACTCTTCTTCGCTAAACGAATCATGCGTGCTCCATTTAAGGGTTGATTAAGTCGAAGTAGTGATGACGCATCCCTACTTGGACGGAGATTTGCTGTCGGCTGCTGGCATTGGCCCAGCCCCATGCATCGTCGCCCAGTCGAGCACGGTCTTGCGAGTTGATATCGTGTCGCTCGTATGGTTGCCAGTCGGACAATCGCCGTCGAACAGGCAGCACCACTCAGGCTCTGGCGAACACATCTCCTTGACCTGATTCCAGGTGCTCAACGGATTGGGTTTTTGCATGCGGAAATTGGTGTAGTTCTGGCTCACGATGGGCGCATTCGGTGGATCCGTCGGTGCGCCGGAGAAAAAGAACGATTGCGGATGGCGATAGGGCGCGGCACTGCGATCCACGCTGTCCGGGCGCGCCTGTTTTTCAAAGGCGTAACCAAACAGAATTTTTTGTGGCCCGACGGTCAGCGAATAGGCCTGCAAGGATGCGCGCAGATGTGCACTTTGGGACGCGTTGTACGGCAAGTGCTTGATGAAATCTTGACGTGGTGGATGGTTCTGCAGGGAGAATTGACAACAGGCCGGTGTGCCCGGCGGTCGATCTTCGTAGCGCAAAAAGTAGGCCTTGTTGCCGAGCGAGACAAACGAGCAGGTGAAGGTGTTGGCAAACGGAAAGATCGGCAAGCAGCGCTTGACGTAGTGCTCCATCATGGCACCCTGGCCGTCACCGTCGGGCGGAACGTAGCTCGCATCGTAATAAGTGCTGCCGTACGACACTTCATAGTCGCGCGCGGTGAGCCCCGCTGGTGGAGAGGCGTAGGGCGGCGGAAATCTGTCGAATCCGCTGAACACCCGGTACATCGTCCAGTCACTGCTCCACCAGGTCGGATACTGCGGGTCGGTAGGCTCGCCCGGTTTGCGCGCAGCGACGCACTTTTCGGGCGGCATGCACCCTTTGTTGTTGTGCACGCCACTTGTGGCATACACATGGCGCGCTGCGGCACCGCCTTGATCGACGGCTTTGGGCAGAGGCTGTGCGCCTGCATGCACAACCGCAAAGGCCCAGACGACGGCCAGCACATTCGCCGCGAGGCGTTGATAGGTTTTCATTACGGCTCCTTTGTCAGGTTGGTCGGCTGCGTCAGGGCACGCTGAATAATCCAGAGCAGGGACGGAAGTAGCAGGCAAACGGCGAGCAATGGCAATACCCCAGGCTCGCCCAGGCCCCATGCCACGCAGACTGCGTAGAGCGCTGCGACCGCGGCGGATGACAGCGCTGCTAGCGCCAACGCCAGCGCAAATGGCACCCGCCACAAGCCTGCGAGAATCGCTGTCATCTCGGCCAACATTGGCAACGGTCTTGCCACCACGATCCACCACAGCGCCTGGGCTTGCGCTCGATGGCGCAGCCGATCCCAGGCGGCACCGCCGATCCATGCGCGCAACCGCGCCTCGGGTGTAAGCCGCCCCAACAGGTAGCCTGCGAGAAACGAGAGCGTTGATCCAACGAACGTTGCAAACCCGCCCAGCCAAGGCCCCAGCGCCACGCACAGGCCTATTGAGACGATACTGCTGGGTATCGGCAACAGCACATCGGCAACCAGTAGAACGATGCCCGTGATAGCAATGATGAGGGGGTCGCTGTGCGCCGCAAACCAGGCTGGCACGCCCTCGTCCATACGCTGCCCCCACAGCGCGAAGGGCACCAGAATCGCTGCACTGAGCAGCAGCAGTGCGAACGCAATTTTGATTGTGGAAACACGCGCCGCATCACGGGTTGCGTTTGATCCGTTGGGTGTATCAAAAGGTGGTGTCATGGTTAGCGCCAACGCCATTGCAGGTTGATACGAATTCGCCGTCCGCCGATGGACGTGCCAATGGTTTCTTCGGCGCTGCGATTGAGCAGATTGTCGAGACTCAACGAGGCGAGTACGTCATCGACCAAACGCAGGCTCGCCGTGGCGTTCACGAGCGTGTAGCCCGAGAGCCAGCGGTCGCCCGTGGGAATCGACGAATCAAAACGACGGCCCACGTAGCGCGCGCTGATGCTCACGTCACTTCTCTCGGTGATCGGCAGTGCCACCCTGGCGCCGCCCTGAAGTCTGGGTCTACCACGCAGTGGCGTGCCATCAGCCGGGTCACTAAAGCGCATCCATGCAGCATCAGCACTTGCGCGGACACCCTTGGCAACATCGAAGCTAGCTTGCGCCTCCAGGCCGTCGACGTGAATTTGCGCACGGTTGACCAAACGCGGTGGTGGCCCCGCATCGAAATCCACCAAATCTTTGTACCGCGAAGAAAACGCAGCAACGCGATAGCTGTAGACCTGTCCGGGCAGGGACGCGACGAACACTTCTCGCTGCTGTGCGCGCTCGGGGCGGAGTGCCGCGTTGCCGATCAGCGGATGCCCCAACGCATAGAAACTCGGCAGTTTGGTTGCCGTGGAAACCGATGCACCGATCACAACATTCATCTCAGCAAATTTTCGTTGCACGGAGAACGCGGGATGCCATTGGACACTGCGGTCACTCAGACCACTTGCAATCAGTTCGCGAACGCCTGCCTGCGCGTTCCACTCGCCGTCGTCGTAACGCAGCTCTGCGAACGGCCCCGTTTGCATTCGGCTAAGTTCAAAGCGCGCAGGAATCTTGAAGCGAACATAGTCGATCACACTGTCAAAGCGCCCATGCTCTCGTTGCACGTCTACTCCCACTACTGAGGTAAGGCGCGATGTCCAAACATTACGCCACAACAACTGCACATCGCTGCGCTGGTAACCAGTATCACTGCCGATCGCCGGGAACCCGGCTCGATCACGTACGCCGCCAGCGATGCCCGGTGTATCGTCGCGCTCTTCGCGGTCAAAGACCGACGCAGTGAATTCAATGCGGCTCGCGGGTGACGCAGTCCACCAGCCGCGAAAGGAGCCCTGCAACGTGTCGGACGTGCGCGTCTCCAGCCCACGACGCACTGCGAGCGCTGGTCCACCGCTGTCATCTGGAAAGCCACTGTTTTCGCTTCGAGCCACGCGCGCCGACAGCGCCACGCCCCAAGGCTCGCTTGCCGACGAAACCCATCCGACGTTCGCGGCTCGATTGCGAACGGTGCCGATCAAATGTCCGTCTTCAAACGAACTGGCGCTCGCGCTCCAGCCTGCGTGCTCAGCGTGTGCACTGAACATGCGAGGACCGTCGCCACCTGCTTCGCCTTCCAAAGCGCCGCCTGATTTTCCGGTGCGGCGCGTGTGAATGTGAATCAGCCCGGCGAGCGCTTCGCTATTGGCCACGCTGACGTTGCCACGAATCACTTCAATCCATTCCACATCGGCAAGTAAAAGCGTATTGAGATCAACGGCGCTACCGCGAGACGAGAGCGCATCGTTTTGCCGAACACCATCGATCAGCACCACGACATGGCTCGGGTCCGCCCCACGCAGATAGAGGGAGCTGTAGCCCCCGGTGCGCCCGCCGCGATCCACGCTGAGCCCCGCTTGCGCGCCGAGCAGCTCGGCCACGCTGCCGTATCCGTTGGACGCAATGTCATCCCGCGTGAGCACCGTGACATGACTTGACGAGGACGCGGCGGTCAATGCTAGATTGGATGCCGAAACAACCACCGGCTCAAGCTGCGCCACGGGCCCCGGCTGTACCTGTGCCAATCCGGGCAGCGCCATGGCAGCGAGCACAAGCGCTGCCACGTTTCGTAGGTTGACTTGCTCCTTTGATGCCGTCCGGTCAACGTTGCTTCCCGACTCCGGCTTGCAGTCGCTATTCCCCATTTCACCGCTTCGCCGCACAGCTTCCTTTCTTCCATATTTCATCGAGATTTCAGGGATGTGACAGCTTCTATTTGCTCCCACGCCACTAGAAAAAAGTAGCCCAACTGCGCGCCACGATCGCCCCTGCAGTCGCACCAATTCATACACAGGTTAACGGCGGCGATGTTGTCTCAATTGGGACGTTGCCTGAAACGAATGTGTCGCCTAGCATCGCAAACACAGTAGGCTGGTCGAAGCGACCTGCGTGAGAAACATGGGGTGTCTGGTGAGTAGTGCGCGAAGTCGTTTTAGATGTTTGACCGCAGTCGCAACCTGCCATGCATGCGCTTGTCAGATGCGGCATTCACATCGCGTCAGGGTCGGTGCGGAAAGATGAGCAGCGACGCACTTCCCCCAGTCAGTCTCACTTCAAGCTGGTTCATTCGACCTGGGTGCGAGCGACAGGCGTGGCCTGCACTGCAAGCGCTTGCCGCAAACGTGCTGGCCAACGAGCCGGATACCTTGATGTATCTGGTGCATTCGCCTTCGGGCGTCGACAGCAGTCTGCAATCACTGCCACCTTCGGAGCCGGGGCTCGTGCTCTTTGTCGAGATGTATCGAAGCCCCGACGCGTTTCGCGCCCACGTCGAAGGTGCTGTGTTCACAAGCTTCGTCCGAGATTACGGGCATCTCTTCGTGCCAAACGCCGATGGCGAGCCGTACACAACCGTGACATTTTTGCAGCGGCAGGCGGGCTTTGTTCGTGAGGCTGCTTTGCCGATCACCACCGCGAGCGTTGTGGCAAAAGGCAAAGTCGACAATCAGCATCCCGCTGTAATGTTTGAAGTCATCGCCAAGAATCAAGCCGCTTCGCAGGCGTTTTATGGAGCCGTGTTCGGCTGGCAATTCGACATTGGCACGAGCGGTTTCGCCTATGTCAAATTTCCACAGTTTGCGCAGCCACTTCTGGGTGGCGTGGGGCAGGCCGACCCCACCATACCTGGCTTCGAGCCGGGGCGCAATTTCTATTTGTTGGTTGATGATTTAGCAGCGACCGTCGCGCGAGCCATCGCTTCTGGTGGCGTGCAGTACATGGCACCCACAAGTGTCGATGGCTACCACTTCGCGATGATTCAAGACCCGGAGGGTAATCCCATTGGATTGATTGAACCCTTTTCGGCTGCGCGAATGCGATAGTCGCAAGTTGAGAGCAGCGTCACCTAACTGAACGAAGTCACCACCCCGCAGCCTGCGTTTCCACTAGAGATACACAGCAACGGCCACCGATTAGCGCGCCAGTCGCGACGACAGATTTGTGTTTGTCAGTGTGCATCGGTGGCAAAAAATGTGACCTTAAGAACATCAACGCTTGACCGATACGAGGCGAGGAGATTTACATGAGTTATTTGAACGGAACAAGGCTGCATTTTGCGGGTCGGTTTCAAGCAAACGTGTCGACTGTGAACAACGACCCTGGGCATTTCGACAACGCGGCGTTTCAGCCTGGCTATCAGCAATTGCAGGGTTTCGGAATGAACCCGCCAAACGGTTGGTTCAACCCCGAGGGAGATGCTGCGTGGCGCTTTTTCGGCTGCAACATCACCTCGGCGTGGATGAATGGACAAGCCGTTACCGCCGCTGATCCGGTGCTCACATTTCAGATCGCCGATTCCGACGGCCAAGCCCCAGCAAAGTTGGTAGACCTTGATCCCGAGCAACAGCTCGTCTCCACGATTTGGGGTCTTCAGGTGCGCATTGCCGACGCGAGCGGCAACACGCTGTTGCTCGCCGACTTTGATCCAGCCGCGTTCATCGACATTTGGGATCGCGCTACCGCATCAAGCGGCGGCGATGCTGATGCTGGCGCGATGTATCAGTCGGTATTGACCAATCTGCGCTGGTCGAACGTAGCCTCGTCGCCCTTTCTCTTGGCACTGCAAGCCGCTGCCGGCACCGGGCTTCTGTCGATCAAATTCAATGTTGACTTGTTTAACCTGAGCTTCAGCTCGCCGGACTTCATGACCGGGCGCATCACCGGCACCATTGGGCCAGCGTCGGCCGCTGAGCCCAAGCATCTGGTGATTGGTCGACAGTTCATGGCGGTTGCCTCCCCGCCGAGCCCAAAGATCAATTTCTTCATGCCAGTGGGCGGCATCAACTTCTGCGTAGCCGTGGTTGATACGGTGGCTAGTTGCATTTATCTGGATCTCGGCAATGCGATTGCCACCGGCGCGGGCGGTGCGTTGGTAAATCTGGGAGACCTGACGTTAAGCGTGTACGACCCCCTACTTTCACCGCCCGCCCCAGCAGGAAGCCTGATCACGATTGGTACCGTACCGGCAACAGGTGCCGGCGGTTATGCCACTGATCCCGATTGGTACAGTCGCACCGCAGGCATTGTTGCCATTCCCGTCAGTGCGAACTTGTTGCCGTGGGTGCGGCAATCAGTCCTTTTGCTGACCGGCAGTACAGGGATTCTCATCACCGAACCGCCGAGCGGCGAGTTTGTCCGCGCCGATCAAATTGTTTACAGGATGAGTCCCGGCGACAGCGTGAACATCCCGTTTTACGCGATGCAGTACGGCGAGCCTTTGCGGCAAGTCGGCATCAGCTTTGTGCAAGACGCGTCCGGCCTGCAATCCCAGGTGGGCAGTGGCCCTCCGTTCGTGATGGACAGTCCCCCTGTGTCGACGCCGCCCAATGCAATCGCGTTTGCTGGCACAGGCACCACTGACAGTAATGGCGTGCTGAACTTAACCGTCACGGCGAGCGATCCGGGCACACCTAGAAACTTCGGCATCAGCCCAAGTAATCCGACCGGTAACTACGGCATCGATGGTCAGGTCTATGGAATTCGTGCCAGTTTCAGCGACACGGCGCAGTACGGCAATAATCCGGTGAACCCCTGGAATTTCGCGAGTTTTCTGGTGTGGAGCAGCTTCACCAGCAAGGTGCCGAACGAGCCGACTTGGTACGATGATGTGCAGCCGATGTTTCAGCAGTACGCCAATCTGTATCCGGTGATGAACCGTTTTTTGAATCTCGGCGATTACAACGATGTGCTCGCCAACGTGCGGTTACTGCAACTCGCCTTTGGACTTGATCCATCGAACCCAAACTCAATGCCGGTGACACGCGATCTGTCGCCGGCGAAACGGCGAACCATTCTGGCCTGGCTCGCCAACCCAATCGCCGGCACTCCGCCAGCCGCTCACACCACCACCCGCACCGCCAACCTGTCGACAGCACCGAACACCGCGTCAATGAAGAACGGTGGCAAGGCGATGGCCGCAGGGCGCCGACTGGCCCTGCAACCCCGATAGAAGGAGGTCAATCATGATCCGTCTCAAACGCGCACTCGTCGCTGGCCTGATGGGGCCTGCCCCCGATCCCACCGCAGTCATTTCCGCGTTACAAAGCGCAGTCGAACTTGAGCACGCCACCATTCCGCTCTACCTCTATGCGCTGTATTCGCTCAATCCCGCGAAGAATCCGGCCATCGTAGAAATTGTGCAGTCAGTGGTGATCGAAGAAATGCTGCACATGAGTCTGACCTCCAACGTGCTCAACGCGCTTGGTGGAGATTCGCAAATCGATCAGCCGGGCTTCATTCCCACCTATCCTGGGCCGCTCCCCGGCAGCGTGGAAAGTCAGTTGAAAGTGCATCTTGCTCCTTTTTCGATGGCTCAATTGCAAACCTTTCTCACCATCGAGCAACCGGAAGATCCTCCCGTCTATCCAGCGTCGGTGGCATCCGACGAAATTACTATCGGCGAGTTTTACGCCGCGATCTCCATCGCACTGGCCGCGCTGGGCGACGGAGCGTTCGCAAACCCGCCGCGCAATCAAATTGGCCCCGACCTGATGCCCGAATGTGTAGTCGTTACCGATGTGGTCAGCGCACAGGCCGCGCTGGCGATCATTGTTCAGCAAGGCGAGGGCACGGCAAACTCGCCGGAAGAGGGAGTGGGTGGGCAAGTTGCTCACTACTTTCGGTTCATGCAGATTCAGAAGGGTGCGCTGCTGGTGCCCGAGCCGGGACAAACGCCGCCGTGGTCGTATACCGGCGCTCCAGTCGTCTTCGATCCAACTGGCGTTTATCCGGTGCAAACTGACCCCAATGCGCCGCCAAATGCGTATGGCGCAGGCACGATTGAAGCCTTCGCCAATGACAACTTCAATTACACATACACCAGCTTTCTCTTTGCGCTGGATGCGCTGTTGAGCGGACAAAACACCGACGCGCAAATGAACGTAGCGCTCGGCTTAATGATGTCACTCAAGGGGCAAGCCAAGGCGATGATGTCCAGCATTCCAGATTGCACGGTATTCACCGGGCCAAGCTTTCAATATCAAACGGCCAACCCCGCAGCGTGACGCAGCATGCCCTGCTCGACAACGATCACCTCTACCAAGCGATGTCTGCACCTTGATTGAAAATACATTGACTGCAAACACGACAATCGGTCCCACGACCGTTGCTCTGCCGCTTGAACTTGACGAAGTGACCTTGCGCCGCGCCGCGGCACGTTGGGGAGCGTTCTTCGCTTCGATCGATGATGCGGAATGCGAATTGCTTGATCGCTTCGCACTTGGCAGCAACCTGAAATCAGTGTGCTTTGAGCTCGGGCTCAGCTACGACATGATTCGCAAGCGGCTTGTTCGGCGTCAGAACGCCCTCGGCCTGCCATCAACCGCGACGTTCTTGCACTTCTGGATGACCGTTCGTGGGCTTGGTCAAACCGATTCAGATCCAACAATGTTGCGTTACGCCGAGCTACTTCGTGCGTCGCTAGGTTATGCGCCGAGCATGGTGCTTCCAGCGCCGGAGACCACACCCGCCACGCTCCGATTGCAGGCCCGTGTCTGGAGGCCAGCGGCAAGCATGATGATACGTGACCGTGCGGACGCTGAGGCAATGACGATGGCCGTGCTGTCACCGGTCGCGTGGCACGCGCTACTGGTCGTATCCGACGCGAATGCGCGGACCCGGGAGTCTACGCATCAGGTGAGTATCACCGCGCAACATGAGTTGTTTCGCAGTGTGGTGTTGCCCGAACGGTCCGGCGCGCTTGGACACAGACTACGCGAGCTGATTGATCAAGCGCTTTGCGCAGAAGAGGTGTCAACAAACGCCAAGGCAACATTAACGCGTGCGCCCTGGCTTCGGATGATGCTGTTCAGTGGCACCGTCTCGTCGACGTTAATAAGCGCTGCGCCGCCAACGCCCTGGACGGTTCATCGTCCAGCTTTAGCGACGGTCGAGGACGCCACCGCGTTCTCGCCTAGCGTTGACTACGAATTTGCGTGTGACTTTCTGGAAGCAACGGCGCGTGGCTCGGTACCAGAAATGCAGCAACTGCTTGGCAGGGTAGATGACAACAACCGTTTCGGTCCACTCACTGGCTTCGTACTTACGTTCGCGTTTTTTCGCTCGACATCACCGCGACTGCGCGCCATCACCTCACCAGTTATTAACCGGATGATAAGTAGCCGTGTGCATTTGGCACAGTCACTCAGCATTCATCCAACCCGCTTGCTGGCTTCTATCGCGATGCAGGATAGTGGTATGTCCGATTCGCCGGTGCGACATCAATTGATTCGTGACGAACGCTTGGCCGCGTTGTCCGCAGAACAGCTACTGCCAGAGGTTCGTGCTCTGTAAAGCGAGGGGGACGGCCACCTGACCGCCGTCACGTCAGTCCCACGCGGCCATGGCGTAGGGGTCAGTCCAAGGGCCACGTTTTGCTGTTCTCGCGACCGCTTCTGCAGCGGCGTACTTCAGCATAACCATGCTCGATCTGGCGCAGATTGCAGTACAGTCCGTTGACCATTAACTTCTCGACTCTGCGGCCGTAGCGATCCCATTTGTCACCACCGACCATTGCCTGTTTGCCAAATGCGCAATCCGACAGCGCCTGCTTCGATGGCTTGCCAAAGGCTTGACCCCCTTCAGGCGCGTCAACGCCTGAGAGTCGGATTTTGTGCTGATGCTTCAACGCATCGAGGACAGTGAGCGTGTCACCATCCGCTACAGCAACGACCTTGCCAACAATCGTGTCAGCAGCGACAAGAGGAAACGCGCACGTTAGCAGCGCAATCAACAGGTATTTGGTCGCGCTGGCAGCGAGGACGGAATAGTGGGTTGGCGGCATTGGAATTTATTGACTGATGACGGTGGCGACGGCGATGGGCTTTGCGCCGCGCGTTACATACGACGACCAAAGGTTGATCGCTTTCTCTCTCTCGGTACCGTGCTGCGGACAACACGTGACGAGGCTCGCGCATAGTCGGTTAGCGTGGGCAAGGTGCTGCTCACGAGCGGTGTCGAACGCCATTCGCAGCAGGTCAATTTCAAACGCGGTCATGGCGTCCTGTACGGCGCTTGTGCGGCAGGCAATACCTTGGATCGTTCGGTCTGCTTCTTCTTTTGAACTCGTGGCATCGCCGACGCGACCCATTTTTGCCACGGCACAATTGGGACAACACCATCGTGATTTTCTCAGCTAACGTACTCGTTACATAGCAGTCGTCAGGTCCTGAGCAGTTGCGGCATGGACCATTACGTTTTCGTCCTCGCAGAACATCACATGGATAAGTACGTTCGCAACAACACTTGGAATTCGGGCGGCGATTTCTCGGATGGAATAGTTAACGCCAACAATCTGGAGACTCGAAATGGTTAGTTCCTATCGCATCGCTTACGCGCGTGCAGCCAATGATGAAGAGCGGTCGGCGATTGAGCGGCTTCTGACCGGACTTGGGTCCGGGCCGGTTGCGCATGATCCTGTCAACCGGACATTTGCGGTGGAGCTCACGGGCGACGACACATCAGCGGGGCTCGCACGGGTCAGGACGCAGCTTGAACCGGTTTCTGCTCAAATCGTCGCGGTCTCGAAACAGCGCGAGGCAAAGGATCTCGCCGTCTCCCAAAAGTGGAACCTCGCCTTCACCAACATGATTCGCGAGTCCAACCAGGCGGCCTGGGGCAATTGGGATCTCAATACGTCGATACGGGCCGGTGCGGTCGGCATCCTCAATCCTGAAACCGGAAGCTTCACCTACGTCGCGACGATTCCGAATGCGTCGATACTCGAAGATGTCCTCTATCAGTCGTGGCAGCTGGAAAGCTCGTCCGTATCGTTCAGTGAATCGGAAGTGGACTTCAAGGGCGGCTACAAGGACCCGTCGTCGGGGCTCGAAGTTAAGGTCGGTCTCGATGTCGCCTGGTCATTCGCTTCGGCCAATTCGATCGTGTCGCGCGCCACGCTGAGCGGCAGATCGATGGTCGACAATTTCGGCGTGCTGCTCGACAAGAAGCACGAATGGGACTGGATGCTGGCTCAGGCCAAGTCGGTCAACTACGCCAACGCTGATGGCATTCTGCAGGGGTTCGGGCTGATCACCTCAGTTGCGAATTGTATTGGCGGGATCAACATCGGTTCGATCGAAGAGAAAAGCACCTTCTCGCTGGTCGGTTCAGTCGACGGCGTGAAAGCCATGACCGGCGGTGGTGAGGCCTCGGCCGGAGTGAAGGGCTCCTACAAGGAAAAGAAGGAATCGAAGGCCTTCGAAAGCCGCACTTGGCCGGTCGCGCACGACTCCGTCGCGCCCAACGCTGGCGAAGTTGCGTTGAGCTATCAGTTCGCATCGTTCAACGGCAAAACGATCATGCCAACGTGGATTGGGCGGATCGGTGATTTCACGATCACTTTCGACAATGCGCATGGCGGCACCTACATCGGTCGGTGCTATGTAGATTATTCGATCCCGCAACAGTCGGCGCGGGTCTCGCGTTATACGTCGGTATCCGGCGGTCGGGTGGACAGCATTGGGGGCATTCCGCTCGATGCCTACGATCTCAAAATCCATGTGGATTTCGCTGCCGGAGGAGATTCCTACTTTTCGGTACCGTCGCCACTCACCGAATGGCTTAACGGCTCGTGCACGATCGATCTGAGCGGAGTCTGGCCGTGGGGATCTAAGGCAGTGAAGCGGGCGACATGAATCAAACCGAAACCGCGTCGTCCGGATCCGGAGCAGCGCGCATACAAAACCGCGTGATTTCAACTTTGTTAAAGGGGAACTAGCTGTGGCGGAATACACCTATTTCATTATTTCACCCGGAGCCGAACTCTACTCCTTTGTTCAGTACAAATCCGACCAAGGAAACTATATTAAGTTTGGCGATCAAGCCTCGGTCAAGAAGCCTGAACATGCCGGACTGCGCGGACAGTATCTGACCCACAATCCCGACATCGGGGTTGCCGCGATCATGAATTCCAGTGTTTTCTCGGGACCCTACCTGGGAACCCGGCTGAAACACTATCTGGAACAGTTGGGCTACGCTCCGGTTGGTTCGACCGAGTGGTTTTCGATTCAGGCGAAAGCCGCATGGAAGATGTTCGTGGCAATGCAACAGTGGGACGATAAGGTGCTTGCGCTGGACGCCGAGGCGAAACTTAAAAAACTGATTCTGACATCCCTGACCTGATCGCAACGCCGCATTTCTTCCGAAAGTCGTGCGCAGGAACACGGCGAGTTCGGAGAGTAAAAAATGTGGCCGGCCCGGGGCACTCCTTTCGATTTGCGGGTTGCGATCTCTAAGCGCTCAGGCTTCGGTTGCACCCTCAACTGGAGCGCTTGGTCGGCCATGTCGAGGACGACGAATCCAACGATCCTGCTGGAAGGGTCGGTGGCTGCCGCATACGTGTCAACGTCTGCAAATGTCAGTTGCCGTCGCGTAAGCGAGACGGCCCAGGGTCGAGATGCACGCACCTGCGGCGAATGCCGACGAAAATACTGTAGACCACAAAGGAGATACTAATCATGGATTGCAAAAGCTGGAACGGTGTGACTCAATCGATCTTCGACTGCGTCAAGGCAGCGGGTCAACGCGAACATAGCACTGTCTATGATCCTTCCACTGGCAACACGGGTACGGCCACAACCGACGTTTCTGGGATCGGAACAATTGTCCTTACTTTCAGTTTTGATCCGCTTGCCAGTAGCCTCACATACTGCGTCAAGTCCAAGCCGTGGATAGTTCCGGTGTCCGCCATATTTAACGGAATAGGGGACACCATTGACGCTTGTCCAGCCTGACGGACTGCGAAGCCTTTAATCAAGGCGCCGCAGTTTGATGGGACGAAGATCGACCGCCAGCGCTTGTTCTCCTGCCGCTGGTTATTGCTCCTAATGCAAGTGGATTCAAGTTGCCTAGACTGGTTATGGCTGCGAGGCTGCGTGTTTCTGTACGGATCACAGCGGCGGTAATCGGTCGTTGTTGTGAGACCGTTCGCCAGCGACCAGCTCGAGCGACTGGTTACGCCGATTTCCAGCGCTACACCTACATTTTTACTGCTGCGTGACACCGCCCCCAAAATCATACTCAACCCTCGCGACGTGGTTTCGTCGGCGAATACGTTCTTACCGATGAGCTGCCTTGATTTGCCGTTCGAATCATTTTGTGGAGAACTCACATGCACGACCTCTTCCGCTTTTTAATGCTTCGCCCTGCCACCCCCGCGAAGCCGAGCGAAGTCAAGCTGCTTGCCGCCACGTTTGCTCCGGCAGGTGCTACGCCCGAAGTCACGAAGCGCGAAGCGCAGGCGTTCGTGGCCAACAACAAACACGTGAAGAGCGGCTATGGGCTGAAATATGCTGACGTCGCGCTCGACGTTGCCATCGCGCTCGCAGCAGGTGCGCGACCCGTTGTTGATATCGAAAAAATAGTTATCGAAAAAACTGGCAATGGATGCGCGAAGGCGATCGCAGACGCTGCGTTCGACGACGAAGAGCAGTTGCTCGCCAATTCCTTGGTCGCCATGAAGCTGCTTTCAAACTCATCCAGCGGGGACGCTCCCGGGCTGGCTCAACTCGCCCAAGGCTTTGATGCCATCAGGCGAGCAGCCGGCGACATGGAGACGGTGTCGCCGCGCGTACTCAGTATTAATGATGTGGAGCATCGCGTGCCGCCGAAGGGAGACGATGGTGACGCACCACCAAAGGATCGCGGACGTCTTCAACCCGAAGGTAAGGCCGAACATGGACTCAAACGCCTTGATGAGGCCATTGCCGCGATAGGCGCGATTCCTGCTGCGGAATTTCAGGTGGATGATCGAGGGGACACTGCCGTCAATCTGACCGAGATCGATGCACCGCACCTAGAGATCAGCGCGGCCTCGGATCGAGAGCACGGTCACGGCACTGCGCCCGCGAAGGCCCCTCAGCCCCTTGCGCTTGACACGCGAGTGGTGAGCCCCTGGGTGTTGTCGAAGGCGGCGGTTTCTGCCGTGAAAGCGCCAATTTTGGAGACGGTCGCCGACGCCCGGCTGAATCTGAGTGTCCAGCCGATCCCTGTGGTGCTCAACACGCTGCATGCGCTGCGTCTGGACGCGATTGGGCGGATCGAAATTGAATCAACGGTCGCGGCAACGCTCATTCAAAAAATCGGCGGCATCTATGCGCCTTGGGCGACGAACGACTATGTTGGCGCGCCATCGGGCGCCATGCCCTCCGGTCACGGCAGCATTCGGCCGGTGGGCGTCGGCGACTTGTTGGTGGTCAAAGAACACGTGTTGCGCTATGAAGGAGGCGATCTAGCTCACGTCGAAAACGTACTGAAAAGTGAATCGATTTCGCGTGAGACGCGACGACTTGAGCGCACCGAGACGACGTTGCTGAGAGAAACGGAGAGCACCAAAGAGAAGTCGCACGACACGCAAAGCACCGAGCGCTTTTCGCTCAAACGGGAGACCTCCGGACACCATCAAAACAGACACCTCGGTGAAGGCTGGCCTCGCCGTGAGCGCGAAGTACGGCTCCTTTGTTGAGGTCAAGGCCAACGCTGACTTCGCCACGTCGGTTGCCACTGAATCGGCCGCCAAGCAGGCCGCCGAATTTAGCAAAGAAGTGGTGGCGCGCTCGGCCTCAAAGCTGGTTGAACGCGTGCTCGGGCGACGGACACCACCACTGTCAACGAGTTCGAAGAAAAATACTCGCACGGCTTTGACAATACTCTGGGTGCCGGTCACATCAGCGGCTACTACCAGTGGATCGACAAAGTGCTGGAGGCGCAGGTCTACAACTACGGAAAGCGACTGCTCTTCGATGTCACCCTGCCAGAACCGGGGACGAACTTTATCCTGGCGCAGGTGAACGCAAAGACTGCTGCGTAAGACCTGGTCAAACCGCCCGAATTCAATATCAGTGCGAAGCAGATTAACGAGGGTAATTATCGAATCTGGGGGCAGCGCTACGACGCTACCGGCCTCGAGCCACCACCACCATTCGTAAAGACCATCAGCAAGGCGTTTGATGCGATTGTGAGCGAAGGCCCGCACGAAAGCAGCAAGTCAGAAACACTAGCCATTGAGGATGGTTATGCTGCTAAATACGTGCTTCTACAGCGCAGCTATAGCAATTACCCGGGTAGTAGCTGGAGAGTGCTGGTTGGCAGCAACTGGTTCGATGCACTCGGCAGCGATGACTACGCCGACATGGCGGGTGAGGTGGGTTCAGTGCCCATCGCCTTTCGTGCCTATAAAGTTCGCGGGCTTGCCGCAACCATCGAAATATTCTGTGAACGCACGGATCGCGCCTATGAAGCTTGGCAGCTCAAGACCCATGCCGCCATCACCCTGGCGCACCTTGCGAAGCAGCAGGCATACGAACAGGCGCTCGCTCGTGCACAAGCCGAGGCAGGCGTGGTCATTTCCGGCCGCAATCTGATCTTTAACTCGAAGCTCATCGCAAGCGAACTGCGCGAGCAATGTATATCGCTGATTACCGCACAGCACTTCACGGCATTCGGTGCGCTCGAACTCACAAGCGACGGCTACGCGCAAGCGAACTTCGCGAGAACCGCTGCACAGATGCCCTACGTTCGCTTTTTCGAGCAGGCGTTCGAGTGGGAACACATCATGTACTTTTTTTACCCGTACTTTTGGGGCTGGAAGCAGGGCTGGAAAAATCGCATGCTGCTCGACGATGTCGACCCGCGATTTGGTGACTTTTTGCGCGCCGGTGCCGCGCGCGTCGTGTTCCCGGTGCGTCCAGGCTTCGAGGCAGCGGTCGTGCACTATCTGGAAACGGGCGAAATTTGGAACGGCGGGCCGCCGCCGGATATTTCAAGCTCGCTTTACGTTTCCATCACCAAAGAACTACAGGAAGCGACTGGTGCGCCAGACGGCGAGGTCGCGCAAGGAGAGCCGTGGGAAGTACGTTTGCCTACGACCCTGGTGCGTATTCGCGCCAACAACGATCTGCCAACGTGGCAGAGGGTGGGCGACATTTGGCAGGCCACGAACTAGTGGCACGCGCGAACTTCTGAGGCATCGCCGGTCATGTCACGCGCTGGCATACGACTGCTTGACGAGGACGACTATCTCAGTCCAGCCGAGCGGGAAAAACGCGCGAGCGCAAAACAGGATCAACTGAAACGACGTCGCTTGACGCCCGATTGGTTCACAGGCGATGGCGAGCTCTGCCTGCCGCCCGGTCTGCGCGTCGCGGTGATTGGCGCCGGATTTGCGGGCTTGAGCGCGGCGTGGTATTTGCGACGCTGCGGGGTGAAGACCACCGTTTTTGAAGCGAGTGATCGCATCGGTGGGCGGGTGCGCACCAATCGCTCGTATGTCGCCGGCAAAATCATCGAAGACGGCGCTGAATTGATTGGCGAGAATCACCCACTATGGGGTATTCTGGCGCTGGAATTTGGGCTGCCACTGGCGTCACCACCATCACGTGCCGCGCGCCCGTCACAAGGGCTTGCGGTATGCAATAAATCTTTGCAAATGCTGACTCGGCGCGGCGTTCTATTTTGCTGACTTTGGCTACGGGCAGGCCTGGCGGGTATACGCCGTCCACACCACTGGTGGTGAGCAAGTCGCCTACCTGAACGTCCGAGTTACTACCCATAAAGCGCAGCTCCATACCGCCGCCTGATGTGGCATTTGAAGGGTCGCCGTAAGCCACGCTGCGGGCGCCAGTGCGCACATTGAGCACCGGAATTGCCAGCTCGCGGTCGATCACCAGCGTCACTTCGCTGACCAGTGGA